>Ga0307507_10001057_pt1 | contig 61089 bp, 71 predicted proteins | sample 7_EM_MG_FD_207223 | JGI IMG/M metagenome (GOLD analysis project Ga0307507, IMG submission 207223) | Populus trichocarpa ectomycorrhiza microbial communities from riparian zone in the Pacific Northwest, United States - 7_EM | ecosystem: Host-associated > Plants > Roots > Unclassified | place...
AACATGTAGCTTGGCTTAGTTGGTATACTCTGTGACTGTAGATATGAGGTCCTGAGTTCAACTCTCACTGAATTCAAGGTTATTTTAATAATTCTTGGAGGTGGAAATTATTGAAGATACTTCCGAGGGATGCTCATGTAGCACAGAACGGAGAAGTGATCTTATCAATATAATAAGTTTACGATTATGATTTTCCTCATTATCCTTATACCACGCGAGTAACTTAGTTACACTTTATCACGAGCCTTCCTAGACAAGATTCTCCGTCTAAAGACCAAGTCAAGCATAAGGCCTAGCCCGGTATCATAAGTCACCTCACCGGCTACCCCTAACACTCCGGTTAGCCTGACAAGTGTATTGAAGACCTGCTATTCTCCGGACTTAGAGAGAGCAGACTTCGACAGACAGAGTTTTCAATATACTTGGTTGAACAGTTACTTCTTCGGTTCGCTTCGAGAATCCAGTAAGACCCAAACATACTTAGCTATTAAGAACTACTTGGTAGTTGCGATATAGTAAGAAGTTTGTTACAACGACTTAGTCTAAGCCTCCGGTACTTAGTCTCGTTACATACCGTACTTTGGTATAGAGATAGTATCGTTACCCTATCGATTCCCGCCACCACCCAGGAGGCGGTTACAAGATAAGTGCGCGCAAATTGCTATTCGAGCGATCGCTGCCACAAACAAGTTTGGAAACCTGATGCGCAGACAGTGACAGACCCTCGCGCATTGAATGGTCTGACGCCTTTGAAGTTGGCCGCTTCATATACGGTTCGATGAAGAGACATTATTACATTGGCATTCAAGTTAGTCGGCTACATGTACTCCAGACTGACCTATTATCCGCGGGACTGACACACCCACATGATGATATGGTAGTCTATATCTTCATAATGTGAGCATGGAGTCGAACAGTTGTCAGGGTCAAGAGGTGTTCGCACTTACGAGTTTAGAGAACTTTGTTCAGTCGATACTTAGTTAGTATGGTTAAGACATGTAGCCTGCGAACACTCGGACGTGGAATATAAATATCAAAATACCTCCCTCGCTTAACCAGAATCATCAAGCACCGGAGAAAAGATCTTATCAATATAAAAAGTTAGTACACTAGAAAATATACTTTTACCTCTCTATCACTTTTTATCCATTCTGATTCGAATAACTTGTTCTCACTCTACTACGAGTCTTCCTAGACAAGAATCTCCATTTACGAACATCTAAGACATAGCCTAGTATCATAGTTACTTTACCGGCTACTGCTAACAAGGACACTAGGATCTTCCATGCACTGGCTGTAGAGTAAAGATATTATATAAGTGCTATGTTGCCATTATAGGTGGCCTAAGAGAGAGGGTGTAACCTGCTCCTGAGTATCGCGAGATTCCCTGAGGGAGATCCGGCAATACTGTAAGGACAGGGAGGAGAAGCATCAATGGAAATCTCTACAAGAGATATAACAAAGGTTAGGGACTAGTAGAGTGACCGTTCAACTTAGTATATTAAAGTGATGGTTCCTGTGAGACTTGAGAGTTCGAATCCTTAAGGGATCTCGAGCTCTTTAAATACAAATAAATCATAACTAATATCTTGTCCAAACAAGAATGCTAAGCTACGCTAAGGTAGAAGCGAAAACAACTAAGTCCTAAAACAAAGGTGTAGATGTGATAGAATATAATTAACAAAACAAGTAATGGAATCAAACAAGTAAGGGATCACTACTAATGTACTAAACCAGTAATACATAGTAGGAAGCATAGGGTTTCCCAATTGGGTACAAGGAACAAAAGTAGTGATAAGCGAACTAAGGAAGGTACTACCCAATAGGAAACTATAACAAATAGGAAAGGTACAAGGTAAGGAATAATATGTTACTAGGGAAATCCTAATAGGCAATATCCAACATCATGTCAAGGAATAATAGCGATAATAGTAGATTCCGTTACAGAGGGGCAGGGCTGGGTTTATGGATAGATATATATGATAGAAAAGTTTACCTACTATAGTGAGTCAGGGTGAAGCAAGTACCATGTAGTTGTTGACCTTCCTACTATACAATATGTCGCAATTGGTGAGATTTGTGTGTGATGCTTATTTAAGATTATATTTAAGAACAGAGCTGCAAATCATACCCACATAAAGGTATAAAAGTATGGCGGAAGTTGGCATTTAGGGCCCTGAATTCCACGTCCGACTTTACAGCTTTTGCACCTCAACCAGGAGATCAAGGAACTAAGTTGCCAAACCTTGCCATTAACATGTGCTAACATCACATAGGTCTCTCTACACAAACACTCTAATGTCCAACCAAAGCCATAACAGAGACAGCAAGAATGGGTGTTGCTAGTAGGTGTGTTTGCTTACTAAAGGCAGTAAAAAGACTAATAGCTACAGCAATGGGATGGAGCCCACCAGAGAGAAGACAATTCTCAACGTAGACGTTTGAGTGTCTCCAGAATATCCACCACATCCTGAACACTCACTCCCAAGTTGTCCACCGCTTTCCCATTTCCTTGAACGACAGCATTCGCAATGTCGTTAGGTAGATCCAGGAAAGTCTCGATGAAATTTCCGTCGACAAATCGCATTGGCTCTTCAGAGTTATCCAAGGGCGTCGACATTGCCCGGTAAGTTAGGAAATCGAGGCCCCCTAATCCCTTAACAGCGTTTGAGAGGTTCGTCTGGAGATTCATCAATAGATCTACCTCAGCGGTTTGAATCTCGCCAAGGAGAAACATAGATCCGTCAATCTGCTCAAACTATTAGAGTAATTGTAATGTGTTACATTATTGGGGGCACATTACCGTCGAGAAGTAAGCTTTTGGTTGAACTTTGCTTCCAGCCAAGGTCTGGTCAGAGACTTTAAAAAGTTAGTCGTTATATTTGTAGGTAAATGCAGGGGCATTAGAGGGGATAGGGACACATACTCCTTCTGATCCTGTTAACATACTCTCCGATTTTCATGGATGAAATCTGCCGGAGTCGCTTATTGTCATCCGCAGTGACCCCAGAGAATTGGCGCTCCCAAACAACCAAATTGCCATCCGTATCAGAGCAAAAAACGGTATTTTCATCCAATAGCTCAAGGGCCGTTAGCCAACTGTGCTTGAATGCCCTTGCGACCTCAACAAACTCAGCGTTCTCGTTTTCTTTATTTGGCCTATACTCGAGGATCGAAGGACCATGCATGAAATCACAGACAGCGATGACGTCATTGTAGACCGCAACATCGAGGGGTGAACTATGGGCGTTGAAGCTTGCTAGCTCGGTGATTGTACATCCGGTAGCACTCGCTGGCTTGCCTGCGGCTGTTTTGCTCTGGAAGTCTGAGTATTCAATGGCAAAAAGCCCAACCTATTTGAAATGAGTAACAGTTTGATGATTTAAACCTAATAGGGAGGCATTATAGTAACCGTACCGTCCGGCCCGTCGCGGCCACGAACTTTCTTTCTCCAAGGATCTGTATTCCATTTACCGCCCCCAGAGTATCATAAGATGCTGTAAACTTGATGCGTTTCGTTTCGCTCACGTTAAAAACAATAATCCTACCCTTTTCGCTTTCGTCCTCCCTCCTATTTAGATATGCGGTTCCTACCAAAAACCCTTCTGAGAGTGATCCGTTTCCATTACAGAGTCTACCGGAGGCAAGGCTTTCAGCGAGCTCCAGTTCGTCTAGCTCATACGAGTCAACTACAGAAAAAGAGGTGTTATCAATAAGGCGGATATAAGACGTGTGGAGGTCGTCGCCTGTTTTCGGATCAGATACTCTTTGCACCGTAACAGCTGCAATAATATTTTTTCCCTTAGAGTACGCTATCCTTCGGACAACATCCCCAACCGGCAACGACTGGACATGCATAGTCCTGAGGGGGTCCACAACGGAGAGCTTCAAGTCATCCTCGCTGGCTATAACAACGGCATCTGGAAAGTTGGGAGAATTAAAGGAGGTAACGTAGGTTGATTTGTCGGCTGTAACAGAGGCGTACACAATTCTCCCATGGCTACCGTATATAACGCTCGGATGGTCACAGGTTGCAAAGACTGTAATTTTCCCGTTTCCTCCTAGTATTGGCTGAAACCGTATCGGCTGTATACCTAAGATTATATTCTTCTTTTCGTATAAAACGCAAGTCGTTTCATTTAATGCGAAAGTGAACATGCTGCCGTCACCCAAGGCGACAAGCAAGGTTGGCGGGCCATTCTCTAGAATCCTCGTAAGAAGCAAGGAACGGGGAGTGGCAACACTGTCCTCTCTAGACAATACCTCCTGAGACAAAATGGAGAATGATTCCACGCTAAGAATTAGGACCGATGACACAGTCCAGAAGCCAACTGCGCAGACCCTAGATAGTGAAGCAGGCATGTTGAGGCAACTTATTTCGTTCTCAAAGGTCTTTCTGATACGCTCTCTCAAGTCTTGCGTGAGATCCAAAAGAACCAAGGTAGGGCCCATGGCATAAATCAGCAAATCTTGATTTGCACTTGCCATGGTTATAGTGAAGCCATCGTCTGGACAACTCTCTGCAATAACAGTACCGCTATCCGCATCAACAAGCCTTACTGCGGTAGAAGTTACTTGCAAGAACCGGCCACCCGCAGTATTATGAGCGATAATAGTTCTTTGGTTAAGCGTAAACCCCATAAAGTCGTCCAATTCTTCAATATCCCCAGCATCGTCGAACTTAAATATCCTAGTTTCCTCCACAAAGGAGACAACCAGCACATCATCACAGCTAATAGGGAATGAGAGTTAGTTTTTCTTTCCTTTCTTTTCAAACTATTCCATCTATATAAGGACATAGCATACCTGCTTGCAGGAATCGACCGTAAGCTCCACAGACCCCGGATTCCTCTCATTTCTCCAAGAACGCCTAAATCATCTAGACCAACGCCACTTCTTATGTTCCTTAAGTGGCCCTGCTTGTGGCCACCACTTGCTGACAAAAATCTGATATGACCGGGCGAATATTGCCGTATTCCTTCCTCAGACCTCGAGTAGTCTAAATCCATAACTTTGAAATCGACCATTGGACCAATGTTGTCAAATACTTGCTGAACTCGTACTATTGGCTCCTCGTTACGAATGAGAAGGAGTTGTGAATCACCGAAGTGAGAGCCCAAAAACAAAAGCCCTTCACCTAAGTGAACCAATGTTTCTGGTATGGAGACCTAAAGCTATTAGCCAGAGTGATGCGCTTGTGAAGTTTCTAGGTAGCTCACATTTCCGATATGGTTTAAGCGCAGATGGACTTTCCTAGTTCTAGTATCAACCGATAACAGTAATAAATGAAGCCCACCCTCTTCATCCCCTAAAATATATCTCTCTGGGCTCAACATCTCCCAAGTTGTCCATACAATAGGAGGGTCCACAGGTTGGAAAGTTTTTTTCCCAACATTGTTCAAATATTGTATCTTTGTCACTCCAATGAGCAATAGTCCACCCAAGGGTAGCTGGACAGGTATGAGAAATAGAGCCTCCTGCCCCCCCTTCAAATCCCGAATCGTCCAGTCCGATAGTTTAACCTCACCGGATCTTATTGATAATTCATATGTATTAACCGCCATTTCGTCACCCTTGAAGGGCTTGTGGAGAACAGCTAGTACAGGCAGAACGGTACCAAACAGGAATTTCAGATCAAGGATTTCCAGCTCCTTGAGCCTCACAAAACAATGCTCCCCGATATTGCCTACATCCGCATGCCACCTTTTACCACCTTTAATTGGTGGCTGGGTGCGTGGAATAGTCAAAAATACCCCTTTATAGACGTGCAACCCCAACATATTGTTTTTTGGGTCGGACAAACACAGAAAAGAATCTGATAGTGGGACGTGGTTGTCGGAGAAATCTACCGCCGCGCGTTCGTTTTTGGGTTTTTTGGCTACAGGATCCCATGATATTGTGAAATATTGATAATTGATTTGGCCAACCACAATCAAAAGATGGTCTGTCTCGGACTTCTGTGGCTTGAAGGCTGAAAGAGCTATCACTCTTCCGTAGATAGGGAATTTTTCTTGGAGAATGATACCAGGGCCAGCAACTTTGTATACCTCCAGGTGGGACGATTTCCTAACAAGTTTGAACTCATTGTAAGCATATGCAGGTGGGATAAACAGTGGAGTAAACAAGGACGGAAAACATACGCGACAATGAGGGAAGTTTCCCCTGCAGCTAAGAATTCTGCTTTTATAGCAATTCGGACACTGCTTGCCTCGTAAAGGGTTGCGACGTAAGACATTTCTGGGAAATCGGCGTGGAAACAGTGTAAAGGTAATTTCAGTAACAAAGGCCCGAAAAACGGGTGAAAGAAAGGATGGTGGGGGTGAGGTTGATGAAAGGGCGACTCTGGAAAGTCTAGAGGGGCAAGCAAAAGGCAAGACTGGTTGTTGACATTAGTTAAGTTAGAGAGCCCCCACTGATCCCCGTCATGATGGCGCCAAGCCCGATGAATCCGGGGGCGGTTACTTCCGCCTGGGTCTTTATCTCTACTTTAATTCCTTTGCTGTACATTTTGATGTTCGCACTGTAAGCAGTACCAATAGTCAATACCCCGATAACACGATTGCTCCAAGTAATTCTCATATTAGGTTAGAATTCCTCACGTACTACCCCCAGAAGGACGTTATCTCTTTATGCTTACTACAGTAGCACACTGTATGTATATCCCATAGCTACCAGATAGACGGTGAGCAGGCTCAATGAACCTAAATATACAGCCATATCCATAAAGTTCTCATGCCTTTCCCCATACCTCAAGAACAATACCCATTAGTAACAGAACAGCAAGGGCCTTCCAAACAACTGTTTCCGGATATGCCTCCAGGGACATTGCAAGCCTTTATTATATCACAATTTGTTTATAAAATGGTGGAAAGAGAGGGCTAGCAGTTGCGCAAACAAGCCACACAAATCATCTACATAGCAAAGGCCTTTATGTCTTGTTCGTTGACCATATCATACAAAGAGAAGTCAAAGTGCTCAGGTGATCTGGTGGAGCCCTTTCTTGCGGTTATCGGCGCATCTGAGATTAACTTTTGTGTTATACGATACCTCATGATGCTTATCTGCGAGAAGGGACTCGCGGCACCTGGAACGGAGAATGCTTAAAGTTTGCACGAGCCCATAAGAGCCCTTCTCATGGCTGCCACAAATCACTTCGAATTTCCTACTTTGGAGAGATACTGGGGGGGGTTTTCTTTGTTTTCTTTGTGATAATCGCACTCCTTATGCCTAATTTACAGGCGTTCCGACCTTAAACACCGGATACTGTACAAGTACAGCACTAGTGTTTACCAACATCCGCACTAAATTGCAAATCTTGTGCAAGTGACCCTCATCAGTCGTCGTTAAAGCATTGTTCCGACTACTGGCGCTGTTCGAGAAATTTCATTTCTTCCCCCTTTGTTCTATAGTGCCGAAGCAGACCATTCCAGATATCATTACTTTTTCCCCTCGTCTCCCCCCAGCCATCTGTAAACCACCGAAAAATCTCTACCCCCGCATTCCTCGACCCCTTCGACAGCCTCGTAGACCTCCCTTGCCCTCTCGCCCATGGCCAATTTCGCCCCAATCTCTTCAGCAGCTTGGATGGCAAGCTTAAGATCCTTCTTCATAAGAGAAACCCCAAACCCTCCCTTGAATTCCCTCTGGGCTGTATCAACAGGATTGTTGATTTCACTGCTCCAACATCTTCCAGAAGAGACATTGATGAGGTCTTTCAACACCTTACCATCTAATCCCAATTTGATCCCGAGATTCATCGCTTCGGCGGTGGCGATGTTGCTTATAGAGAGCAGGTAGTTATTGGACAATTTCCCCGCCAACCCGGCACCGGGCGGTCCGCAGTGGATAACACGACCACCCATGAGGGAGAGGAGGGGTGTGATTCGAGGGAGGAGTGCTGGCTCGGACCCAACCATGAAGGTTAACGTCCCTGCAGCCGCTCCAACTGTTCCTCCGGATACGGGAGCATCGACAAACTGGCCATTGAGAGAAGACTCGCATACGGTCTTGCGAACAGAGAGGGAAGTAGATATGTCGATTGTCGAGCAATCGATGAAGAGCTTTTCCTCCTTTCCAGCAGGGCTAGAAGATGCATTAAGAAAAGAATTAAAGACAGATTTAACATGTTGTGGTCCAGGGAGCATGGTTATAATCGTGTCCTACAGTGTCCCCGTCAACGCGTCAGTCAGGGAGCAAAGTTAAGGACTTGTTTGGATGCAACGGTTCCGTTCCGTCCCCCCATACAAATTGCCCTTTTCCTTCCGTTTCAAAACGGAGAGAAAGGCCATTTTCACAGCAGAAACGGTCGCCCAACGGAACGGTCCCATTTTTGCCAAACAAGCCCTAATCGATAGCAAGATGCAAAGTGCAAAGGTCTCAAAAATAGCTCAGAGGATTGGCTTTGGTATAATAGAAAAAATCACGGAAAGGAAGCTTCAGGAGGAAGCCTCCCGACTTAGAAACAATTCATAATATGGATATACTCATCATTACTGAGATAACCCTTTTAATAAATTATCAAGAATAACTCACACTTCTATCCACAACCTCCTCGAGCTTGCTCGCGACAACATTCTTAGACATCACGCCCAATTCGTCCACAAACTGCTTCGTCGCATCCTTGTTTACATCGAAAATAACAAGAGTATCGTCAGCGGGGGCCTTGACACGTAGATTCCGAGCCATGGGATATCCCATTTGCCCAAGTCCAACAAATCCCCACGTGGCGCCACGGCAAGTAGAGGTAGAAAAGAGCCTTCTTGAGGGCGGCAAGAGGTAGCGAGAGCAGAGGAATAACATGACCAAGGTATGCAGTCTCAATCTCAAGAGGAGTTGAGCTAGTTACATGATGCTAGTAGGAGAGAGAGTAAAAGCAAATTAAGCCCATCTTTGTCGCCGTCTAGAGTGCCGGAGAAAGGGTGTGCTGTAAGAGGAACAACCGAGGGCCCGAAGCAAAGCGAAGTGTATTTGTGCGGGGATCGCATGCGGCCGGCTCTAATCCTGACAAGTCCGTCGAAATGTGAGTGCTCTAGGGTTTACCCTTACGGTAGACCTAGGATATCGGAAGTTGATGTGAGCATCATCATCATGCATATCACAGATAGCCGAGGCGACCCTGAACTGCATTCCAGGTCCTAGGATTAAAGTTATGCTTCATCAATTCTCCTATCTTCCACCGTATCGCAGTTGAACCTTAAACCCCCTTATGGAGGAATGATGGCAGTGCAGTACCGTACAAATGCTTGTATAATCTATACCTTACAGAGACCACATGCGTCAGCTCTCTTGATAATTATCGATGCATTGAAATGGATTTTGGCCGAACCGACAGTATGAGCACCCCTATGCTGCCATTGGGCAACGACATACTGTACAAGTACATGTCCTAATATACGAGTGCCTCGAGTAAAATGCTGTATTACAAGTCTTAGTGCAATTGTGGGAAGGCCCATTGATTCTTGGAAATTGAAGCCATGATAATACCAGCGATATATTGATAAACTGGGGAATCATCAACTTCTTACAGCAGAAACTCAAAAGTTCAGGCATTTGAACGCCCAAACCAACTCAGAAACATCTGTAAGAAGGCAGGATATGGGAATCCTACACCTCAAAAACTCGAAGAGTAAAATAAAATTATAGCATACATGCAAGTGATCAACGATTGAAAGTTTAAAAGTGGAACAAGTTCCAGGCGAAGAACCCCAGACAAAAGAAACGTAAAAAACAAAAAACAAATAATAACAGGACGAGAAGGTAAAGAAAATAGAAATCCTAACAGGTCAGGCCCAGAGTCTAAGGCCACTGGGCTCTTAACAAAGCCCTCTGAACATGAAAAGGCATTTGAAATGGACAATAAAGAACCAAAAAATAGAAGAAAAAGAAAAACAGGGGGAAAGCAAAGAATATATCTGGGGCTAACGATAGTTTTTTTGAAAATTCCAGAAGTTTAGAAAAATTTAATGAAAATAGAAAAAACAATTGACAAGAAATGTTATACCAAGGACAGAAGAAAAAAAAAGAAAGACGCAAAAAACTATGAGCATACCATGACAGGGCCGACCCGTGGGAACTTAGGAACCCTGGTACACAAGGAATGGCATTCTCCACATAACCCAGGATAATATTCGTGAAACCGAAAGTCATGTCTAGCCAAATCTTCCCAGACTACAGAACGTAGGGGAATAGGGCCCTGCGCACATGTGTCAGCCCACGAGCCGTTCGGTAAGGGATTGCTTGGTAAGATAGAGAAACTAACCCGATAGCCAAGGCCGCTGTCATTGCAATTAAAGCCCTATTCTTGACTTTCTCTCTTTTCAATTCTTCTTCCAGAACCTTTGACCTCTTGACGTGTCTGGGGTCGGACTCCCCATCGGCTTCAGCTTCTTCAGCATCTTCGATATCCTCGGCCTTTCGCTTTCTGCCAACACCATTGACGGGAGCGGCATCGGAGCCGCCATCAAGGCGTTGGGCCTCGGCTACCACTTCTTTAGCCTTAGCAATCATTTCCTGCGCAGTCTCTGCTAGTGGGATTGTGATCTCGCCAACTGGGAGTTCGAGCTCGCCAGACGCAAGTTCGAGCTTAACGCTATTTCTTGCAACCTTAACATCTCCTTTCTCCTCACTTTCCTGGTCAACCTGAAGTTTTATTGTTGGCTCGCCCTTGACTGGTGTGGTTAAACTTGTTTCGATTCCATTACCGTTGGTCAAGACGGGGGCAGTCTCGGTAGAAGTCAGAGTCGTCTTCTCGGTCGTTGTTAGGGTGATGACCTTGGTTTCTTCTTCCATAGCCTCTGCGATCGGTGCAACTTCTTTTTTTAAAGGACTATCCTTGGCTGCCTTCGCGCGTGTCTTTCGCGGAGTTGATCCAAGGCGTTTACTAGGGGATGCCGATCGTGTAGACCGTCTTCGAGGAGCGGGAGCGGTGCTGGACGCAACGGATCCCGCGTCAGATTCGGCTGGCTTGAAATAAGGGGGTGGAGGAGTAATATTTCGTTTGCGATGGTCAGAGGGGATCACAGACTCGTTATCCAGTAGGGCTTCAATCCACAGTCTCATTCCATAGCTGAGAGAATACGTGTGTCAGTCATGCAGCTCGGTTGGCCCGAGAGGGAGGGGCACTCGGGTTACACATACTCGTCGGCCAGAGCCAGGGCTATTCAATAATGTTAGCTGCTCGTCCAGAACATGACTATGCAACCTGAAAAATAGACTTACCATCGGTAGGGTGAATCCACAAATTTCCTGCAGTTTCGTCTGAGGATGTTTTCTCGAAATGTTCTCGCACATACTGCCTCTCGTGATCCTCCTCCTTCTTTTTAGCCCAGGGGAAAGAGGCCTTGAACCTACATTCAGCCAAAAACGAGTTAACTTCCTGCCTCCTGGGAGGTGATAACGCAGATCCGGCTTTCGGTTCATATATCCATTCGGCAGGATGAATAAACCTGATGAAACAAAATATCCCGAGACATAAGGGGAAAGAGGAAGGACCCCCCTCCTCCGAGAACGCAACAAAAGAACAACCGAGACTCACATTCCCGTAGAGCTCACGTATCCATCTTGACTCCTGCGCATCAAGAAGTAGGATTCAGGAGCCACCGATCCGAAGATTTCCGAGCCTTCCAAAGGCTGTGGGAGAGGCGCTCGAAGATGTACATAGGAAAAAAGAACCGCGTCATTTCCACCTTTGTTCCCCAAATTGGTCTGTCCAAGGCGGCGCATGTCAACGAGCTCATTGTCTGTAGGATTTAAATACGGTGTTCAGGTCAGCGGTGGGGAACAGCGATGAAGCAGTGATGGCAAGGAGATGGGTGCTGCGACAACGGCCGCGCGACAGAAGAGGAGAGCGTACAAGGTGGAATGTCAGCTCCCTGAAGCAACGGGTTCCTCTGCGATGGCAGAGAGCGTTCCTTAATCTTCTTCTCGCTAGGCATAGCTTAGGTTAATGCGATCTGTAAATTCGTGATGGAGTTATAAGAGATTAGCTCAGAGTGTAGAACTCAGAGCGCGGGAAAAAAAGAGAAGATTGCTTCAACACTAACTACCCTAGGGCTAAGAGTGAGAAAGCAGGATTCTAAGTGATGAAGCAAAGGATGATATCTGCAAGCCCGCCCCAGGCTTAACAATTAGACCTGTCGGTTGAAAAGCGGGAGGATTGAATGACCAAAAAAACAAGAATGGAGCAGGATAAATGCAAGTATAATGGTGAAGATACTGTACGCGATGTGGAGATAGTTGGCAGGGGAAAGCGGGAAGAGTTTGGCCTGGAAGGGTAGGGGGGGGAAGCGCGCAACACTTTTGGATGGGAACAAGAGCGTCGCGCCCATTCCCGACCCTAGCAGCAGCCGGTATGAAAATTACTCCGCGCAACTGTATTATTCTTCCCCGCACTCCAATTTAACGTTGCTCTGGTTACTTGGAGGCCTGTGCCCAGCAAGGAGAAAACCTTTTAGATATCATACCATCGACCAGGAAATATCATCGAAAAAATGAAACCTTTGTAAGAAAACAACCCACATTGCAATGAACAAAATATTTCCACACTTTGGCTCAAAGGATTACTTGAACCCTGCTAGTATTTTCTTAAAAAACTTTTAGTGATTTTCTAGGGATTCTTGGCATAAAAACCCAACTCAAAACCACCACTCTTAAGTGAGGGCAGACCAACCCACAGAAAGCCTTGCTAAGGATAGAGAAAAAGTATAAGTATATAAGAATTGACTGTAGGGTAGTGGATTTTCTTCAACTTCTCTGGGTGAACGGTTAAGCCTAAAGCCATACTTTATGACAGGCACCGCTTCACCCGCTCAATCTATTTGAGCATTTGCACAGTCTCCGGATAGGGCATCACGAAAACCGATGGATGGCGAAGGGGATCAGTAACAGATTTTTCCCTCTGTTCTTGTTGCCCTGCTTTGACGAATTCCCTTCTTTGCCTGCCAAATACTGCCCCGTTCGTCACTCTCTGGCTTTCGTCGTGCTCCCGTTGAAGGGTGTACTCGAATAGCCCAAGTATCACAATCCGCATCTAATCAGGTACGGTATGCGCCTAACCCCTCACTCCATCAGCACCCTACACTGTACCTTGTTCTGTGGGGGTTATCCCCTCTTACCTCCCCCCCACCACCAGAGCACATGTCGGGTGTCATAGATTTTCGATCTGGCTACCATGATACGTTACCACGTCCTTTGCATAGTATTTTTTTCTCTCTTGCTGATAGGCTTTGGGTACTGCACAGTACTCGAGTACAGCATGCAGGAGGAAAAGGTGGGGGCAAGGTGATTTCCGCAACTGGACAATTTGCTCCGCATAGTAGACCCTCAATGGGGTAATCAACCATTCTGTTTATGATCCGCCGGCCAGATAGCGGGGGAGAGGCCACACAGAAAGCAATGGAAATTTGTTCGTCTACTGCAGTGGGAGCTCTCGTGGTAAGCCCATAACTTGGTTAATGTTCCTGGGCCTGCGGCAACGTACCAGCAAGTGTATCTTCACTGTATGTACGTTCTTCAAAACATAAGTGTGTTCCGTAGTTTATAGTCTTGAGGTTATTGAACTGTATCCTACTTATGCTAACTGACCGACGAGCATGGCGGTTTCGGGAGGGGACTTTTTAACCTTCAGACATAGCAAGTCTTTGAAGGGAATTGGGTTGAACTTCATGTATAAATAGTCGACCCTCTCCGAACCGTTCAGCCCTGAATAATACGACGCTGACCACCCTATCTCCTTCGCCCACCAACAGCTGGTAAGTAAACAACTCCACCCTTCCAAGCTCTCCCACCATTTCTCCCCGACTCAGTTATCATACCCATCCATCTTTCCGAGTAGGAAAAAAAAAAAAAAGAATATCCCACACCAGAGACGCAACGATAAAAATTTTCTCACCGCAACACGATGGCTTCACACGCAGATGACGAACTTAAGCCATCCACCACCGAAGGGTAAGTTGTCAAGTTTGCCCGGTTTTTATCCTGGTGGGCCTGGTGATCCCTTCCCCGCACCTTGGTCTGCGGGGTTTGGCGTATGATTTCACGAAGATAATGCTAACAGATATACCGTAACACAGGTACAAGGTGGGAGAAAAGAAGTCAGTTGATGAATACAAAAAATTAGGTCCGTATCAAACTGCTCCGATTGTCTGCTTTCTCCGGTAGCTGTCTACAGTAATGACAGTGCCGGTATACCGGTATATTGAGGTCGTATTAGGCAAGGCTGATTCAGATTTTAGATGCCGAGGATGAGTCTCTCAACCGCTGGAAGCAATCCCTAGGTATCGGTGCTGGTAGCACTGGTGGCTCTCTTGGAGAACCCGGCGATGGGCGAAAGGTCCCATTATATTCCAGGAAGCTACCATGAAGACCATATATCTAACATTAAACCTTAATTTTTTAGGTTGTTATCCTCCAACTCTGCTTATTGATCACCGGTCGTCCAGATGTTGTTATCAACCTCGATTCTCCTGGGGCTCTAGAGAGCCTGAGTGGGAAGCCTTTTACTATTAAGGAAGGTGCTGAGTATCGGATGAGAGTCAGATTCCGGGTTCAGCATGAAGTTATCTCCGGATTGAGATATCTGCAGCTTGTGAAGAGGAAGGGGATCAAGGTCGATAAGTCTGAAGAGATGATGGTTAGTACGCACCTTGGTTATTAGGAATTCGAGGTGGGGAGGATTCTAATCGTTGGTTTCGGTGGATAGGGGAGCTACCCACCAAATGTCTCGGAAAACCCCTACTACGAGAAAACTTGTGAGTACAAAATCTAAATATTTCAGTGAGAGTATCGGAGCTAACAACGGCGAGTAGTTGCTGATGAGGAAGCGCCCTCCGGAATGCTCTACCGTGGCTCCTACAGCGCTCTCAGCAAGTTTATGGATGACGACCAGAATAACCACTTGGAGTTTAACTGGAGCTTTGAGATCAAAAAGAGCTGGGATTAAGTCCTCGACTCAATTGTTTCCCCGCTTTTCATTACCCATTCCGAGTGCGGCTAGTTACCTTGAGCTACTTACTGGGGCGTTTGTCATTATTTTTTCCTTTTGAAATACCGGTGTCGGGTCTCTCGATTTCTTAGTCCAGAGAATATGCATGGTCCGTATGGTGTGTACTAGGCAGTCTTTTTTATTTCGGACGGTGGCATTTTGTTGAGTAGGGTGCAAAGAAATATTTTGCGCTATTGACGAGAAAAAAATGAGTATCATACAATCTTTCCCTACTTTGCGAGCACCCGACAAAGCGAGCAGGAGGGTAGCGCTCAAGTGACTTGGGTTAGAAGACTCGTCCTTAGTTGCAACCTTCTCAGTCAAACATAATTTGTATTCTTCGGGGTCCTCATAACATCGTAGGCTCAGTTAAAATAGCTTTGAAGCCATGTTGTGTTTCTGATTAAAAACAAAGAGAGTCTGAATATTTTCTCATTCAAAAGTCCCAAATTCATATTCTCTGTCATTATCCGTTCATTTTTTCCTATTCTTTAGTTCCTTGGACTAAACTCTAGCTCGCACTGCTAAAGCCTGATAGAGTATCAGGCATACCACCTGCTCGCTTTGCCGGGTGCTCGCAACGTAGGGGGGGGGATACCATGCACTTGACAGTTAACCCTTTCGGATACCATGTACCGAGAGATTTACCATCGAAAAAGTGAAACTTTTGCATAGACTCTTCAACCACCATAAAAAACGGTGAAGAAAAAACCTTAAATTTTTTTTTTTTTAAAAAAAAGTGAAAAAGGACAAATAATGCAGTCAATTGTTATAATTATAAGTATAATTTTTTCCTCGATCTTCAGCAAGGCTTTCTGTTGTGTTGGTCTTGCTCTCACTTATGTTTTGTGTTGGTTTTTTATGCCAAGAAATCCCTAGAAAATCACGAGAAAAGAAATTAGGGAAATTTTAGAGAAATACTTAGCAAGGTTCAAGTAAATCCTTTACTCGAGTACAGTATTTCTTGTGTCATTTTTTTTTGCAATTGTTTGAGGGATAAAAAGATGTGTCAAAGTGTGGAAATATTTTGTTGTTCATTGTGATGTTGGTTATTCTTTTTTCATTTTTTAGATGGCTGGTCGACGGTTTACCGCCAAGCGCCTAGTATCTACTAGTGCTCGGGGTAAATGATGAGACGGACAGGGGTTTTCGAGTCCGGGCGCTCGATACCGTAGAGGTAGAAAATGATTTAATTTGGTAGGAATAATACCAGGAAGGGTAAGAAGCCTTGACATCTTGGCCCCCCTGTCCGTCTCATCACTTACCTCCATACCCGAGTAAAAGGTTTTCTTGTGGCGCCGAGCTGCCGATGTTGCTGCACTTCTCATACAATACAAATACAACCCATCAATTCCTAACCAAGAGGCTCTCCCTCACGTACTCGAGCAACTTATGCCATACCAGTATTCCGTAACAGCACATAGGTACGGTACACTACTCTAAATGGGTAGAACTTCAAAGACCAACAAGGGGTTCATGACGAGACACGAATTACGATATTGAAGATGGTGAAGGAATGTCGTAACATCATCCCAGAATCCAAGTTTTAGGAAATGTGGGAAAACAGGAGCTCTTGCGGTGTGGCAACAAGCCTGAACTCCGACGGTTCCCCAGCGCCAGATACTGCAGCCGTCGGCAGGGCATACAAAAGATTTGTGCTGATTGAAAAAAAAACCGACGCATCCCGCGGCGATAAGTACATGTCTCAGGTCAAAACGGCCATACCGGTATTTTTGTCTCTAATTACCGGTACTATGATAGTCATTAGATCTTGTCGACTTTTCAGGCAAAACACTACCGTAATTCCTTCTTTCCAGTTCCCAATTTGAGCAGCGCCCCTTGAGCGACATCATGCTTCATTTTTCTAGCTCCGGTAAACATTAAAGAAGTTAAAATTTTCAATAGTGACATCATTTGGAGCAGAAATATTGGGATCGCCCTTTGAAATTGCGAACCGGATTTCTCTTAGCTACAAAATAACAAACAATTACGCTAGCATAACTACCAAGGTCTGGCAAGAAGTTATGGAACAGTTATTTAAGGTTAACAAGCCAAATATATCCCTGTCTGTTCCGGTTAACCTGGCCCTACCCTTGTACGGTACTCGTACCGGTGGAGTGAAAAAGAGAAACTGGTTCGAGGTGCCTCTAGACCCCTTGTTTTTAACTCTAACGGTATGGAGTTTCAGCAGTTAGATACTTTTTTGAACACTTCCTCAAGGGTTTCCCCCCAGATTTTATCACATTTTGCTATCCACATTAGGGCAATAGTTGTGCCTAGCACTTGTACTTGTAGCTGGTTGCGACACAAAGACTTGGTAATATAAGATCAGAGGTCCAAGCTCATGTTTCTCTCACTTTTTCCATCGCCTGTGCCCTGCCGTACCCAGGAGCAAAAGTGAGAAGCGATAAGGTTCCGGCACAAGTATCATATCATAGGAGTAGTGAAAATAAGGCCCTGCATGTGTAATCTCGGAAAGAACTCTATCAGGTCCTCCCTCTTATCAGTGCCCAACAGTGTGTGAAGTGTGCACCAGGCTACCCAACAAAAACCATATATCAAGCCCATTCCTTCATCAAAAGTCAAAGAAAGACCATCCATAGTCCACCAAGCGCCCATTCCTCGATACCAATTGTGGTGATAAGTTTGCACCTACCGGTATCCAGGACCACTGGAATCCCCAAGCTTAGGCTCATAGGCCTGGTTTTTTATCCCCGTTCTAGGGGCTTCAGACCGGTCGGGGTTTGAAGAAAAAGAAAAGAAAAATGGTGCTCCAATGGATCCCCACTTTCCTTCAATCCGAAATACCTGATTGATGCTAAATTTTTTTCCCTGTCTAGTTGCCACTATAGCCTTCGAGATTTCTGTGGAAGAACTGATGCGCCGGGGTTCGAGGCGTATCTCACTCAGTATTGAAACAAAACGGTTCGGCGCTGTGCCAAGAGCATAGAAATTGTCTCCGCGAAGCGAACCGAAGAGCGGCAAAGGTTGTTTGTTGGTCGGGATTGAAAGACCGTCTTTGTTCTTAGATTGCGATTCGTACCAGAACTTTCGGCGATGCAGTGGTACCTGACAGGTGCTCCGGCTGCAGGGTCCAAATGCATCATCTGTTCGGAGCTCACCTCCAGGAGCGTGCCAACACTACCTAAAACCTCTTGAGCCTCGGCTTTCAGCGGCATTTCTCATCGTGAGGTCAGGCGCTCCTTTTCTGGAAGGACCGTGAACCATACCGTAATCCGACGTCACAAGACAGGCCCCTCTCGTGTGTGGTGAGATTCCTTAGCCACGTATGTGAATCATACGCAAGAGGAACCTACTTGCACGCCGGTCTACGGACCACCGGAGCTGGCCAGCTGAGGGTTCACGATGCATCCCCCCCCCCTCCGTTTTCCCCGCTTTCCCCCCGAAATACAGATTTGGGGGCGAAGAGAGCGTTCCCCTGGCTTTCTCGCGGCTATACCACGGCACTATATCAACTGACAGAGCGGCCTTCTTCTCGAGCTCCATCCGTTTTATCAGCCCCCCACGAGTGACCTAGAACCAAGCCACGACTCCCCCCTTATAAGAGCTTGATGGACTACGACAACGACATTTCTAGCTCTCTCTGATTTTACTCTTCTGGAGGCTTTAGTATATAAGACTATTGGATATACCATAGCATCTTTTCCTATTCGAGAGATACCTATTTCTTCACCTGGGTTCCTTCCCCTCCTGCAACTTCCATCGCCTCATCCCCCGACACTGTTTGCGTATTGGGGCTCTCTAGAATAGTCTTCTTGCCTTCATACGATGGTTTTCCTTGGGTCCATCCTGATCCCTGTTGCCACTTTGGTCTATTGCTCCGGTTTCACATCCGCTTACGTCGCCGCTAAACACCCTCCAGACTCTCGACAGCTGATCTTCTCGAATGGTGACCCCCTACCTTATGAGAATGACGCCACAACTTGGCACACGACCTCAACACAGCCCGTGAAGAATCTCGAGGACTGGATCGATTTTGAACAGGGTCTGGCTTTTAAGTATCTTCTCGACAATATCGCCCCTAATGGTACCAATACTAAAGGAGCTTCGGACGGAACGGTCATTGCCTCTCCCTCCAAGGCTTATCCTAATTATTTCTACCAGTGGGTTCGTGACGCTGCGATAACAATTCAAGGCGTCATCGATCAGTATGGGAAATCGGGGGATTTGGCGCTGAGGGATATAGTCGATAGCTATGCGAATCTGCAAGGTGGAATACAGGAGACATTTAACCCGAGTGGGGGGTTTGCTACCGGTGGACTTGGCGAGCCAAAATTTATGGTTGACGGTACCCCCTTTACCGGGTAAATTCCCTTTACTCTGCTGGGGTCTGTTTTAGGAAAATGCTGATCATGCTGGATGAATAGATCATGGGCAAGGCCTCAGAGAGACGGACCTGCCCTTAGAGCTCTTACTCTCATAAACTTTATCAGAGCAGTTAACCAAACACACCCGGAGCTCGTCACTTTACAGTGGATTGGCAAACTCTACGATCCCGATCTTGCAGCGAAGTCCATCGTCAAATCCGACTTGGAGTATGTCTCTCACCACTGGAAAGCTATCGGCTTCGACCTCTGGGAGGAAATTCAGGATTTACATTTCTTCACCGCTCTTGTTCAACATAAAGCTTTGGTACAGGGCAGAGATCTTGCTCTTGCACTTGATGACTACGGAGCTGCATCATGGTATGACAGCCAGCAAGCGGCATTGAAGCGCTTCATCAAGACCGAGTTCTGGGATGGACGTAATGGGCACTTGAAGGCATACCAACACACCCCCTATAGATCTGGGCTAGACTGTAGCATAATGCTTGGCTCCATTCACGGTGGCCAGAGTGACTTATACCCTCCGTGGTCCGATGAGGTGCTTGCTAGTACTCAAATGTTTATCAACCAGATGCAGATGCTACATCCCATCAATAAGCAAAGGCCACCCCACTACCCTGAGGACGAGAGACTCCGGGGTGTCGGTCTTGGAAGATACACCGAGGATATTTACGATGGTGTCGGCACCAGTGAAGGCAATCCTTGGTAGATTTTCTTATCTCTTGTGTTCCAGATTGCTGAGCAATACGTTAACATCGCCAACTTAGGTTCCTTTGCACCTCAAGCGCGTCTGAGATTTTCTACACCGCCGTCGCGCGCTTCGTCGACGAAGGTGAATTCTACATCACTCGCATCAATCGCCCCTTCTTCAACAGACTCCACCCTACCGGAAGAGCCAAATTGGGGAGGGTCAGATTGGGCGATCCCGACTTTCGCAACTACTTGCAAGCCATGTTCACGTATGCCGACAGCTTCCTCAACGTTGTCCGTTACCACGCAAAGCCAGACGGCCGACTGAGCGAGCAATTTGACAAGTACGATGGATTCCAGAGGGGGGCTCACGATCTTACCTGGAGTTACGGAAGCTTCTTGATGGCGGCTGATAAGAGGCAGACAGCTAGGAAGAGATTGTTTTCGCAGTACTAGAGAGAGAGTGTGTGTGTCTGTCTTTTCGAGTGTATGCATCGTTGGGGTGGAGAGGTCATCGCCATTTTCAGGATCATGGAGTTTTGTTGTCTTTGGTCTTCATTCTCATGCTGCGTTGAATTACCGTTCTGCTTTTTTTCTTTTTCTGTTTTAAGTAAGGATTACCCACACAGTTTGCATCCGTTTTTTGCGAAAATGGCGCATCAAGGGTCTGATTTTTTTTCTTTCTTTTCTTTCTTTTTCTTGTCAGAAGACAGGGGTTGATTGGTGGTTCAAGACCAAAACCAAGACTAGAGGTTGGGGAGTTTTGAAATGAAGAAAGTTTGGATTTCCCTTGAATTTGGTCCTATTAGTTTTCACGATTGATTAGGTGGAATCGACAGGAATACCGGTATCATAGTCTGTCTGTCTATCTGTACTAGCGTGAGGTGGGATTACTGTGTGCTGAAAAAATGTCGGGAGGTGCCGTGACTTAGTGGGTTCAGCACCATAGTGCGTAAGATGGTTGCGCACGGTACTATTGCGGGGAAGTCCAGGGGCCTACCAGTAGTTCATGCTAGTCTAACACCAGCTGGCAAAACTATTCGCCGGATACACGGGTGAAAGTGTCAGGTGATGCGGAAGGAAGGAAGAGAGCAAGGGATGGAGGGAAGAAGGGTGTTGGTGGATATATATGGTATACAGCACAAGTACTCGTACAGTACTGTACTTGTCTTTGGATACCATAGCGTATCACAAATTCCTACTCGAGACAGTGGTTTATACATGGCATGAGGGCTGGGAGAGTAATTGGTTATTTCAAGCGAGAGCGCCAGAGCGTACCGCAAGTATGAGGTGAATTCTTGCATCGTGCTGTGCGATGCTCTGTAGTCTACTGCAGTCTACTGTACTTGTACTGTGCTCGTGACCCGCACCATATACCAATGCCGGTATATCTCCAAAATCAAAATACCAAGTATTAGTGCACAAACCCCACCACACCGCCACCACCACCACCACGGTAGGAGAAATTCCTGAAAAAAACTCACTATGATATATCTGGGCCTACGTAGTAGAGAAGGGAAGAATCTATCTATCTGTAGCGTATGCCGAGGTCGGGACGTAAGTGTGAGATCGATGACAAGAGGCAAAGATCTTGCATGTGAACTTTTGTTTCTTTCTTGCCTCCTATGACGATGGTGATAAGCAGGAAGGGCTGGGTGGGTTTTTTAATTTTTTTTTGTTTGTTTCGTCTGGTGATTGCTTCTATTTATGGAGTTCAGGTGAGGTCACTCTCTACTCTCTACTGTGTTTACTCGAGCATAACTTAAGCTGTAGGAGTACTAGTACAGTGGGTTCGAGTGAAGGTCAAAGAAAGCAATGTACTCGAGTATGGAAGGTCAGCTTACTATGTGCTAGCACAACAGCCCGATACTTACTACGGTACAGCCTCGTTCCAAAAGTTCTCGCACCCTGGCTGGTACCGTGACAAGTTTCTATACCAGATTTATCACTTGTATGGCCCTTCATGTCACAGTACCAGTCGGGGTGCGAGAACTTTTGGAACAGGACTGTACTATTGCCAAAGTGCTTTTAAAAGGAACCGCTATATATCGCATACTATTATATTATAATACCTAGATCTAAGTAAAAAGAACTATACTACTTGTAGTTACCGGTACTAGAATTTGTCCTCACTACATCATGTACCCCACTTTTATCTCCCCTCCAGAGGTGGGGGGGGAACGTGATGCCGTGAAATGCTTTACTATAATTACAAGTAAAGCATACGTACTCGAGTATGGCATAGTATCGTAGTTGGTGCGAACACAGCCCAGCTCAGCCATACCAAAAAAAAATAATATTTCACCATCATCAAAAGCTGTAATGGAAACGCCAAGACATTTACTCGAGATGAGCGGCGAATCTCCTCTCACTCGTACCTTTTCAGCTACCGTACATTCAATCCCTTCTTTCTTTCTTCTCTTTCCTCATGGTTGGTTGTGGTGGTGGAGGGGTCCCTTTATTTATTTATTTATTTATTTATTATGTCTCGCTTATTGTGATGATGATGATGATAATAATAACAGCAAAATTTAATGATAAGATTAATATTCCCCGTTCATTAATTTACCCGCCAATCACCATCAGGACCACCACCAGCCTTGCCGCCGTCAACACTAAACCAACCCTACTCGTACTGTACTTTCTCACGGTGCCCACGGAACAGAACCCTGACTGTCTTGCTTTCCCTTCCCTTTGCCTTCCGCTTCCGCTTCCGCCCTTTTTTTCACTCCTTCCTTTTTCACAGTTTCGCGCCGCTTACAGCACTGCACCTCTCTATCTCTATCTATCTCTATCTTTTTCCTTTCTTTTTTTCTTCCTCCTTTCCTTTCTTTTCTACATACAACCTTTTTTCTCGCAGTACCGTTTCGGTAAGGGGAATCATCGTTGTTCGTCCGTCCGTTTGAGTTTGCTTTCGGTAAACTTTCACATTCGTTTTTTGAGGTAGGATAGAAGGGAGGGTTGTCCTGAAAATTCTTACCCATTCAGTCGCCCGCTATGCCTGAGAAGTGTGAGTTTTTTTTTTCTTTTCTTTCTTTCTCTCATTTATGTTCCCCTCCCTCTTGATCTGTTTGCTGATTGATTGATTGATGTAGACGGAGTGATACTTGACGCCGGCTCGAGTGGGACTCGTATTCATATCTATAACTGGGAGGATCCCGTAAAGATACAGAAGAAGGGGAGGAAGGGCGAACTGCAGAAGTTACCCGAGATAAAGACAAACAAGAAATGGACCAAGAAGATCAATCCCGGTTAGTTTGCCAGTTTGTTCCTTCCGGCACTTTAAATTCTAACGAAGCTCTTTCAGGTATTTCGACGTTTGGCGAGCATCCGGAACGAGTTGGAGAGGATCATCTAAAGGGTTTGTTCAAGCATGCGCTTAGCCAGATACCGAAGGCTGCCATTGCCGATACGCCATTATTCTTGCTCGCTACTGCTGGAATGAGGTTGTTGCCGGACCTACAGCGGAAAACATTGCTAGAGGAGATTTGCTCGTACGCTCGTAGGACAACGCAGTTTCTCCTCCCCGATTGCGGCCTTCACATCCAGGTTATTGCTGGCGAGACGGAAGGGTTGTATGGCTGGATTTCGGCAAACTACTTGTTAGGTGGTTTCGATGACCCGGAAGCGCACGCACACGGGAAAGGACATCACACGTATGGGTTCCTGGATATGGGGGGGGCTAGCGCGCAGATTGCTTTTGCACCGAATGCGACGGAGGCGGAGAAACATGCTGATGATCTGGTATTGCTGAAAATGAGGAATTTGAGTGGCGATCCGGTGGATTACAAGGTGTTTGTGACCACTTGGCTGGGGTTTGGGGTGAACCAGGCAAGGAGCAGGTATATCGATGCGTTGGTTGAGGCAAGTTCTGATGGTGGTATCACCGAATTGCCGGACCCTTGCTTGCCCAAGGGGTTGAAGTCCACATTGAAAGGGAAGAAAGTTGATGATGGCAATGCGCCTGATGAGAAAGCCCATTTGATTGGAACCGGGAAATTCGAGGAATGCCTGCGTCAGACCTACCCATTGTTAGGGAAGGATGACTTGCCGTGTAAGGAGGTTTCCTGTCTGCTTAAGGAGGGTCATGCGCCGGCTATCGACTTTGATATCAATCATTTTGTTGGCGTATCTGAATATTGGCACACCACTCACGAGATTTTCGAGACGGAGCATGATGCGAAAGCGTACGACTTTGCGACTTATCAACAAAGGGTGAACGAATTTTGTAGCCAAGATTGGGGTACCATCAAAGAACTTGTAGAGAAGAAAAAGTGGGGAAATAAGGTTGACGAGGAAAAGGCCATGCAGACCTGTTTTAAGGCGAGCTGGCTGATTAACGTTTTACACAATGGCATCGGCATTCCACGTGTTGGACTCGAGACTAGCGGCAATTCAAACCACAACGGAACGGAGGAAGTTATTGAGGCTGCCAAATCGAAGGGATTCCTCGACCCGTTTCAACCGGTTAATAAAATCGCCGATGTGGAGGTTTCATGGACGCTGGGAAAGATGGTTCTATACGCAGCGAGTCAGATTCCTCTATCTGATGGTGAAGTGAATGCTGTTGGTTTCGGGAAGAACGTTATAGGCGATAATGGTCTTCCCGATGATTTCGAGTACGCCGCATCTCAGAGAGCGTCGCACCATCCCGATGGTTCGGGTATGTCGGGTGGTTCTGGGGGATCAAATTCTAGCATAGAGGGTAGTAACGATCAGGCCCACTGGCACGATTCGCTCTGGAGAGAAGGCGACAAGACCCCCAGACGCATCCCTGGGCTCCTGCTGTTCCTCATTATATTCTGTCTTGCCGGTTTCCTCCTAATGGGCCGGGAGCGTAGAGGAAAGTTCTGGAGAGCCATCAAAGTCTCTAGCAAGCGTGGGAAGCGGAAGGTCCTGGGCAGCCACGGTGTTATCATGTACGAAAGGGTTATGGAGGAAGGGCGCGACCAATTCGCAGACTTTGAACTCGGCAGTGTGTCTTCCTCTTCATCTTCGGATGATGAAACTGGTGGTTGGAGGGCTAAGGGAGCTTTATATGACCCTCCGACTGGGGGAACAGGTGTCGATGCAGTTAGGTCTGGGTTGGGGACTCGAGTTGGTAGTAGGGAGAGATTGCCAATGACCACGAGAAGTGGAGATATCTCTCCGCGAGGAGGTAGTAGTGCCAGGGCTCGAAGTCCAATGCCTCCACGATAGCGTCTGTATTAGGCGTTTTATGCGTTTTGCTTTGTTTCCTGATTAAGCTACTCTTTTTTTTATAGCCCTTTCTTCTTTCCTATTATAGCTTGCGTTTTACTCTTCATTTTTAATATTTGGTTTTTTTCCTTGTTTTTCTTTTCCACTGGCGTTGTAGATGGAACGACAAAATGGGATGTGTATATATATAGTTATAGAGCTACGAACGAGCAAAAGGAAAAAGGAAAAGATTGTTTTTATTTTACCGTATCGTATCAAGCGTTTTTCACTCTGACCTTGGTCATTAAGAATTGAAAAGAAGAAAAGAAAAAAAACTCCACAGAAACGCCTCACCACATTGAACCATTACCTCCATACACACACACACACAATTAGCACAGCACACGAACACAACTCGACTTTTTTTCAATCCTCCCCCTCCCTCTCCAAAAACCCGGGATCCGACTTGACCTTTTTCTCAAACTTGACCCACCAATCCCTAAAAGCCTTTAACGGTACCACCTCCTCCTGCTGACCCCCAACCCCACCCCCACTCCCAGCAAACGAACTCAAAAAATTAAAAGCATTCTGTATAATCCTCCTAGCCAAAACCACCGTCTCCACCCTCCCACTCCCACTCCCCGCACCGGCCACAGCACCATACCCCGTCGCACCCGCAACCTGACTCGCCACCACGCCCGCTTCCTCAATGCTAATGCCCACCATTACCTGTCCCTGCATGCCCTTCGCGTCAACGCGGAATATGGCACTTGGTTTCGAGGCTGATATTGCGCCGAGGAGGCGGAAGGGTTGGTTGTCGGGAAATTGGATGTGGACGCTTGCGGCGTGGGTTTCGGGTAATTGGGTGTCTGGTAGGAGGAAGACTACTATGTGGTTTAGGGGTAAGGGGAGGGGGTGGATGAAGGTTGTGGGGGTTAGGGGGTGGAGGGGGGTTTGTACTGCTCCTCTTTTTTGTTAGTATGGTTTGGGGGTTGGAGGGGGAGGGAGGGAGGTATACCGGGTCGGCCGGGGCAGATTATTGCAAACATTTTTTTTTGTGGTGATGGTTGTAGTTGTTGCGATGGGTGTGGGATATTCGGGACGTTTTGGAATTGTATGGTACAGTAGGGGTTTTTGTTTTGTCTTGGTAGAGTTCTCTTTTTTTTTTTTCACTTTCTTCGAGGGGATGGATGGTGGTTGGTTGTTCGGGGCTGCTGCTACGGTAGTAGGTGTGGAGGAGGAGTTGTTGTGTTGTGCCTGGTGTCCTTAGTTATATGTGCAGTAACGTACAGTACAAGTATCATGTTAGGCTTGATATAGTATCTCGGCGGCGGCTGCGAAGGCCGGAGGTCTTTCCAAGGCCTTCTAGAAAGATACATACCGGTTGCGACCGAACATCAAGTATCACTCGCCATCCTGTAATCCTGACATGACAAGCAACCTAAAAACCTGAGGTATCATAACAGAAGCCACGACACGCCTCAATTCGCGCTCAATCAATCAATCAAGCTATCATAAACCAATCTCGAATACGACACGCAACTCCCATCAAAACTTTTTTTTCTTTCTTTCTTTTCACCGCAGAGCAAATCAAGTTCAAACTCATTATCTATAATATCAATTCCCTCTCTGTCTCTCTCTAACGCCCTCGCACGGTAACTGCTACAGAAAAAAAAAAAAAAAAAAAAAAACTTCCCAAAACAAAATGGAAAAATAAGTAAATAAATAAATATAGAGAGAGAGAAAGGGAAGAGAAGAAGAAGCGGGTTAAGAAATGCCAAGTTGAGGAGACGTATCTCGAATCGGTACAGCGTGCTTTCAATTTTTATGCTATGCTAACCCTTCTGCTGTGGTGAAGTAGTGAAGGAGGAAAGAGGAGAAAGGGGAGAGGGAAAGAGGAAGAGAAGGGAAAAAAGAAAGAAAAAAAAGGTGTGTGGTAATACATAATATGAGGGTAAGAGTTTTAAAAGTCGCCCAGAGCCTTCTAACATGTAGGGATGCCGTAAAGATAGGAAATAACTGGGAATGATACTGGGACATCCGGAATCTCCTCCTTATATAGGTAGTGAGAGGAGAAAATACAGCAAAAAGATCCTCCTTCAGCCCTCAGTTAGGATAAATAAAAAGAAAAAATGCAACAAGCCTTACTAGGAGAGGAAACCCCAAGTTCTAGTGAGTCTTGCAATTACTCCAGTTTCTACGTAAGTCCCTTGTCGTTAAAAAAATATTGTAAAATTGAAAGAGAGGGGTAGGATTGTTCACTACCCCCCTACAAACTACCGTAAAATGAATCCACAGGTTCCGTTCTAAAAAAGCTTGCGACATCCGCCTCCATCTGCCTTGTGAGTGCCTCGTCATCACTGGGATGTTGGTCCTCCGGAGGCACATAGTCGTCATCTTCACCGGTCAAGTCCACCGTTTCTGCCGAGGCTGCTGCTGCTGGAGGCTGCTGCTGCGGCTGCGGCTGCTGTGTCGGAATCTGAACCGCAAATCCAGTTTGCACGCCCTGGCTATTCATGGCAGAATCCTTTTCGAGGATAAAACCTCTGGGAACGGCTTTTGTAAGGACCTCATCCCGTCTGGCGTTCCTCAGCCACCCACGGGCAGAAGCCTGCCCTGCGTTTCCCATCTCGTTCATCTGAGTTGCTAATTCATCCCATTTCCCACTCTGCACATCCTGGACAAATTTCTCCTGGCCTTTGAGCTCTGGTATGAGGATTGAAGACTCGTACCATCTCCCTTTGATGTCTTCTAGTCTTACCGAGTACGCATTTTGAATACAGCGCCAGGTTCCCACTGTTGGGTTGCTGGGCGCGCGCGAAGTGACTTTGTTCTTGAGCTTGGTTTCGTTGATCAGCCTTGCCGGGAGCCACTGGGGGATTTGTGGAGGCGGCGAGGTGGATGCTGGGTATGTGACGAACTCGTAGATATCACCCATCACTGTGATGTCCGTACTGGGGGTTCTGGTCTTGTTCGGGGGTTGCCTTCGGTGGTCTTGAATGCTCACTACCACCATGATTTCGAGACCTGTTAAATTTGCTTGAGGGACAGCATGTCTTTTCAGCCTGACAACCTCTCCTATCCAGATCTTCTCGGCCCCATAGAAAACGCCGGCATGAAAATTGGCGTGGGGGTAGTCGATCTTATCAACTAGACAGTAAGACGTATCAATATCCCTAGACTTTATAATGCTAGCATCAACTTCAAGGCCACGAACAGCTCGAAACTGGCCCCAATTTATAGATTCAAAATCTGTGATAATGCGCAGGGATGGTATTGTAATTTCAGGAGTGCTCCAAGCAAGCCAGGGCCTTAGTTCGCTAAGTGTGATTCTGGGGTAAGGTCTAGACATCTCAGCCTCCAATGGTGACTTTAAAACTTGGACAGTGTAACCGGGGGAGTCAGGTTCAGGTCGGGCTACGATAACGCCCAAAGACCAAGCTTCTGTACAGTGGCACCAAACCAGCTCACCAGGACGAAAGATGTTTTTCCCTGGAGCGGCGTCGCGGGCGCGCTCCGCGGCGTTATGTGGGGGAGGCATGTGGTTTGGAGGGAATGGTGCAGGAGTCGGGAGTGTAGGGGCAGGTGTGGAACTACCCGAGCGAGTGTTCGCTGTTGTGGCCGTGGATCGGCGAGGAGCTGTGGGAGCTGCCGGGGCAGGAGTTGTTGCAGCCAGGGCTGCATTCGCAGCAGTTCTCCTGGTGACCTTCGCTCTAGGAGAGGCTGTTTGCATGGTAACAATAGATCGCTCTTTAGCGACAGCGCCCCTTGTACTCATGCCTGAGGTTTGAGCAGAGGTGTCCACAATTGGCTCTGTCGTAGCCTCACTCTTCCCGCAGCAAATCTTACACTCGCAATTCTTGGGGTTTTTGGCCGCGTCGGAAGCCAACCATAGAAAATGTTGCCTAAATTCCGTAATTGATCTGTAGCGTTTTCTAGGGCCTTTAGGATGGCCGTAGAGGTATGTGTCTGTACGTGCCTTTATTGACGAGTTCTGCGTAAGGTTAGCCACAGCCGGAGGAGGTCGGGGGAAAGGGGTCAAGATAGAACTCACAGGTCCCGGCACTCTAACATGTTCGTAGAGCCGGTAGCCAGCTGGTAGTTCAGCCAAGACAAACTTTCTCCCCTTGAAGAGCTCCGGATCTTGAGTTTCTACCAGCCACATCGCTAACTTTTGAAGCCAATGAATCTCCTTAGGGCTATAGCGCTCTACGGGGCGAAAGTAATCTTGATCGCCATTGGCCTCTGGTGTTGTATCCAGCATGTCATCTGTTGGGCCATTTGCGCCGTCTTGCCATGTTGTGACACCGTCTGACCAGTGAAGAGATAGCACTAGGGGAGGTTCGTCGGGCAATAACATTCTTGAATCCCGCTAGAGAGTTAGTGCTGCTCGAATTGGAGAGCAAATACAGATGGTGCGTCCCGTGAGAGAGTTCGTGAATATTTCCGGGGGGCAATGACAATTGTGGCGATGGGTGTCACAACCGGGAGTGATCGCGTAGGGTGCGGAAGTGGGGGAGAGACCAGCGAATACTTGCCAACGAGTTTTGCTGATCTGCTTAGGTGAAGAAGAGAGAGATTATTAAGGAGAGAAAAGCCTCGTGGTCGTATCTTTCAAAAAAGCGGTCCTCCCCTCCACCTCTATTGAAACTTGAGTGATGTTTTCACCGAGCAAGAAGTTGTTGGGGGCTGCTCCTCGAGCTGCTGATGGGTGAAACAAACTTAGCAGGCTCATGCGCGAAGTAGGTCCAGGCAAAAGGTGTTGACACAAGAGCCTCAAGCTCCAGAAAGGGAGCAGGTCTGGGATGATCATCCAGGGACATGCATAAATCAATACAGATTACCCGGCCGTTATTCTCCGTTTACTCAACTGTGATGCCTTGAACGTAATTCCTAGGTGATTAAAGACTTGCAAATAATTCAATATAGAATACAGGTATTATATGGATAAGTATTGTAATTACTTTAGTTAATCAAGTTCATCTATCTCAGAAACGCATTGATGGCTCTTGTATTTATGCTTTATAGTAGTTGAAATGGATACCGGTAGTATCATACCTGGGCGGCTGTGGATGGTAGGTTAATAGGTATGATAGAATCGTGTCGGGTGGTATGTGGCTTCGGTAGATATGTCGAGACACTAAGTATGCAGATAGCGTATGTTAGAGTACTAAGAAATACCTATCAACCCCACATGATTGGGTCTTGAATTACTCTCTAGCTCTCTAAGTATCTACTCGAAACAACAAAATGATATTTTTCCAAAACAAAATCATAGATTTGGGGCTCCGTGGGTTAACTCAGCATGGCGTCTGTATCATTCAGTACTCGGAGGGGCCATTTCGGAATCCATAGCCCCTGTTTCAACAGAGAATCGTATGTGGTCAGAAGAAATAGGCTTCCGGTTTTTTAACGACCCGAGTACTTAGCATACGCCATCCAGATATCTAGGCTCCCGGTATACCTGCTGAAGCTACATACCATCCGACACGATTCTATTAGTGACTAATTTGCTCGACAGATGCACAAAACCTTTGCACACTGCACACGGGCGGAGTTGAAACTGGACACCTAAGGTGGATATTTCCATAGTCTTACCGGTACAAAGTGTCCAACTTCAATTGGGCCGCGGGAGTGCCCCGGAAGAGAAAAAAAAACTGCCTCCATGTGATTTAGGTAGCGTTACTTGCCATAGACAAGGTGTATTCTGATAAAAGCAAAGATAAGAAGTGTCCAGGGGGAAGAAATAGTAAAGAGAAAGGATTAAGAATAATACGCTTAAGAATAGAACTACAATACACCAGCCTTGATAGATATTCCTAGTTTCGCAAATCAGCGTTGGGTCTAGGCTTGTCTCACCTAGACACTCTTTCTCACCCTAAGTAACTCACTAGTATGGTGCCAGAGGGGGCCGTTCAGCCTTTATATACAATAGCATGCATTTGGCAGTGAACCTTTCAGATGCCGGTACCACAGCCAGGGAAATAATAATATAATCTACCATTAAAAAAGTGAAACCTTCCAGCAGAATCACTTTGCTTTTGGCTTTTTCTAAAATGGCAAAGAAAAATTCAAAAAATTCAAAAATAAACTAGAAATATAAGGGAAGCCGGTGTAACAAAAAGTTGGATTTTTTCATAGTTAGATTTCTGTGTATGGCTGGCCCCACTTAAAAGTGGTGTGTTTCTTCGCCGACCAGCACCATAACTTAGTTTGCGCGCAAGTATCATACCGTATGTGCATTCTGGGTAGGAAGGTTTGTCGCTAGCTGCCTGTGAAGAGGATATTTCAATGAGAAATTTCTCGGCCGACCTAAGGGAGGGAGGGAGGGAGGGAGTGGTTAGCTTTATGTCTTACAGAGAAAATATGTTAATAAGATCGTACCTAACTTGATCTAGGGTATCTTCATAATGCTTCGCTAGGTCTCCGTTCTCTTTCTCAGAAGGTTGAAGCTGCTCCTCCGTAAGCAGATTCTCTATATTCTTCCATTCCTCATCTTCTAACCAGACACTCCTCCTGCCGAGGTAGTAGAAGAGCTGGCTACTGGTAGACTCGTATGGTTCAGCGATAGAAAGCCGGGCAGAGCTTTGTATCATACCAGTCACCGCGCTGCCGATAAGAGGGTCGGTCGGGTGGTGTCTGTCGGTGGCTTCGGGAATGGGAGTTGTTGGGGAACAGAGTGGTGTCCTCTATTGGCTAGGGCTGGTAGGGACAGAGGGCGGAGGAGTACTTGGAGCGAGCGTAGCTATCTCAACAGTGTAATTCTTTTCAAAGACTATTAAATTTTCATTATTAGCCCAACATCAGTTGACAAAAAGAGAATATATTCTCGTGCATAGACCTCAACGGATTAGGCACCAGTTGACCATGAACGGCAAGGTATTTCTTCAACGCAAAGACGTAATCCAGTATCGCCATCCTCAAGGCATTCCGCAACTCAATTGCAACCCTCTCATCATCAACCAATTCTCTATACCCTACAAGCCCACCGTTGACCAGCGAATCCACCGCTCCAGTAAGACTCATAGTCAGCGGATTCAAATTATGTCCATCTCCCCCGCTCTTCATATCAGCATATCGCTTCTCGGGCAGCGACAACTCCCTAGTCTTCGCGGTGACCGCTTCAATCGCATCCTCAACAGGACGGACCGTTACAGTACAGTACAGGATACTCTCCCCCCTTTCGACCTGTCGCTGAAGCCGAATTTCCTGCTCCCTCTCTGCAGCTCACGACTTGTTCCAATCGTGGTTTTAGTAGTCATAGTGCGCCTTCTTTGTGAGCGCCCAGTGTCCTAAGTTTATCTTCCTCTTTTTCCGCTCCTCCATCTCGTCACGGAAGATACTACGTAACCCTGTAGTGTAGCGTTTCCGGAGCAGCGTTTCTTCCGTTTGCGCTCTGGCTCCCTCAATGGTTTCTAGTTGAGATGTGGCGGTCAAAAGTTCGCTTAAGTGGGGCATGATTACCCGGCCTTTGTGGTTTTGGGGTGTTGGGCTGGTTCAATCGGTAGGAGCATATCCATCCAGGCCGGCCTGGAAGCTTTCGTTGCAACATAATGCTTATTTGCACCTCGAGTACATTTGACCCGCCGTAGCCACCACCATTTCTCCGCTGCCACCATGACGAATATAACTTCTATATTCAACGAATTTCTTTTCACCCATCCAGCAGTCGCTGTGATCCCCCCAGACCGGAAGCCCCCTCCGCCCAAAGATGAGTTTCTCAAGGAGGCATTCCGAATCGTGAAGCCACACTCTCCTCTGACGTAGCCAAAAAGTCTCGATAGCTAACATAGGCATTCCAGGAATCACACATATCATCCTTAACGAAATACCTTCTTTCCATCCGACAAGCATATCTCTCTACAACCTCCGGCCGGCCGAATCCTCCCCGAGTAACCACCTCAGGCTCCGCCTCGTTACTCGCTCGTGACAATCAGTCAACGTCACTGACAGATGCACAGCGCGACGCCATCGATGCGGAGACAAAGGGTGTTATTCAAGAACTTTTGACTGTTATCTCTCGACTAGAAAGCACCGAGAAAGTTAGAGCGCAAACGGAAGAAGTGCTGCTCCGGAAACGCTACACTTCAGGGTTACGCGGTATCTTTCGTGATGAGACGGAGGAACGAGAAAGGGAGGAAGATAAACTTAGGACACTAAGCGTTCACAGAGAAGGGGTGCTATGGCTACTGAAAACACGATTGGAAAAGGCCAGCGAGTTGCAGAGAGGGCAGCAGGAAATTCGGCTTCAGAGGCAGGTTGAAAGAGGGAAGAGTATCCTGTACAAAGTTCCACCCGGCTTTCTACCACCGAACTATACGAGCCTGCCAGCAGCCAGCTCTTCTAAGTCCGCCGCCCCGGCAGGGAGGAGTGTCTGGTTAGAAGACGAGGAACGGAAAAATATAGAGAATCTTCTTACTGAAGAGCAGCTTCGACTTTTTGAGCAGGAGAACGGAGACTTGGTGAAGCATTATGAAGATACCCTGGATCAAGTCAGGTAAACACTTATTAACACCCTTTCTTTGCCTATATATAAGGTTGACCACTCCATCCCTCAGGTCCGCCGAGAAATCACTCATTGAAATATCCTCCCTACAAACTCAGCTAGCGACAAACCTTGCTACCCAGAATGCACATATAGACAATCTCGTTGCCGATTCAATGTCGATTGTCGAAAATGTTCATAGAGGGAACAAAGAGCTGAAGAAAGCGGGAGAAAAGATCTCGATAGCTAGATCAGCGTTTTGGGGCGCTGTAGCGTTTTCCGGAGTTGTTTTCATTTGGGATTGGTTCATATAATTTCTATAATAATTCATTTCCTTCACCCTTTAGACACAACACAATTCACACTAATTCACACTATGCCAACTTGTATTCTTTGATTGGTGGCTTGCGTTTCCTCTTTTTCTGGGCGTTCTGTGTAAATCCAGGGAGGTTATGGATGGCACGGTGGTAGACGATGGAAAGAGAATTCACACGGAACTTAGGCACTTCGCTCACGCTCTTGTTCTTCGCTATCTAAAAAAACATTTTTGATATTTACAACCCTTCAACCTCATCAGCTAGAGGCATTACATAGCGTACTTGGATCCCCTTTGCTACTAGGAACTCCTTTGTTATCGAGCGTTTGAGACACCCATTGCAGAATGCAGGAGAGCAGGAACTCCATTCTGAGAAGTGACTCTCACAGTGTATTCTGGAGGCCAAGCCCCGGCCAGGCGGACTGGAGGAAAAAGGACCAGCGTAAATTCACCATACAGGCTCGCTGCATCTAAAATGATGGACGTAAGGTTTGGTTCATGGCGAGTTTTTCGAGTTTTAATGCCCTAGTATAATACTTTAGTTCGGTTTAGAATTGTATTTTTTTGGTTGGGCAGGTATGGTGCCAGAAGCCCTGGAGGGGGAGTGTGTAACCTCCCCACTTCGATCTTTTGGATTGGTTGAGAACCGCCAACTAGACTATTTTGAAGTTTAGAAACACGACAGATTCAGGATTTGCACGCGAGCCACTGTTATCATGGTAAGGGGCTTACACACTTCCCCTCTAACTTATCGCTTCTTGCACTATAGCCCGCGTTTTTATTAGTATATTAGTAATACTGAAAGACAATTTCTTACTTGCAGTAACACTGTTAGTAATGCACCCGTAAAAACCGAAATAATTGGGCATGGCGCTGGGACGTCCAGAATTTCCCCCTCTGGATTAGGGGGAAAAAACACCGCGAGAAGACTCTCTTTCAGCCCTCACTTGAGACACAGACCTTACCAGGAGAGGCAACTCCAACGTCCTAGCGTGATGCCCAATTATTTCGGTTTTTACGGTAGCTTTTTCGATTACTGGTGCCTAAGCACCGGTGTGTTGCCTCTTAGTCATCAGATATCACTCGTCGATATAGTCACACGCGAAAAAATTCTATAATGCACCTCAGCGCTCCGCTACAAGTGGTCCAGTCCAAGCCCTCTGAATTTGGGACCGATGGTGCCGATACATCATACAATGGAAATTTCCTTTAAAACCCTGACGGCCTCCTTCCTTGCAGCTCCGTCCGGTTTCGCATGCGTTCTCTGGGCCGGGCCCTTAGTGTAAAAGGTTGATTCAGTAGATATCTTTGGATTACTCATTCTCGTGGGAGGAGGCCACCTCAGTGTGGCACCTTCCGTCACTGTAAGGTTCAAAAGCTAGAAGCTGGTTTATGGGTATAACTTACTTGTATACTATATTCAAAATTCCTGTCTACTGGTATTAAGTGAAGTGGATAGCACCTATATCGCTCGAGTGGACGCAAAAACTCTCTGGGTTTGACATTAGGGTGAAAATAATTTCATATGCTGATCCTAATGCTCCCCCCTTCGGGCCCTTCCACCTCTCCTTGTTTTGGGAATTTAGATATTGTTTCTGTTCCACTAGTTATTTTCAGTAGGGCTGGGGCTAGAAAATCTTGTTGGCATACCAAGAGTGCCCAGGGAGCATTATTGGAGGTAATTTCAAATCCAGCAGTTATAGATAGGCATTCCTTTGACATGAACTTTCTAAAATCTATATAGGTAATTCCTGGATAATTGAATTTTAAATACTTTTGGGCGGTTGATGATTGTTCCGAATACCCCTGTTTTTTGGTGGGGAATCCCGTTGTCCTACTACTTTCTTTCCGCGTGTGCGGGCGTTGCTTAAGGCTGTACGGTTCCTAGGGTCTGAAATCCGCCCTCTCAATGCTCCAAGTTAACATGCCAGTAGTGGCCAGGGGTGGATTTTAGTCCACAAAAATGCGGCTTGGTGTGTCACTACCACTCACCAGTTGCTTCCTCCGAATACCTCTACTGGCGCTAGGTATGGTGATACCGGTACCCTGACTGAGTGACCTGGCGGCGATCAGGACAGATGAGGCTGGCAGCGGTTGCCCAGATACCGCGGGGTGTCAAGTTAACGCGAACACTTCTACCTCGCAACCAAGTACCCCAGTTTAATACCAGCAACAGCAATTCGGGCGACCTTGACAGCAAAAATCAAATACGCTTAGCTTTGCTCCTAGAGTGAAAGGGTGCTGCCATCAGGATGGGCAATTGGCCATATCATATGGGTCTGGTGGCTATCGAGGGGAATACTCTCACCGATTTTCAGGTGTGGTACTTGGTCGCGAGGTATCATACAAGTGTTCGCGTTAATTTGACACCCCGCGGTACGTCATTACCCTGCCATATTATGGGGTTTTGTGACCAGGAGTCCAGATACTTTCCTTCCTCGCGTTTCTCTCCCTCCAGCCCATCCTCTCCTTTAATTTTCTCCGATCCCATAGCCTCGCCATGTCTTGTCGCGCGGCTATCGTATTCATATCGATGGTTGCTATCATAATTCTCTTCACTTCTCACATCAGCCCTCCCCCTCGAACCCTGGCATATTATCATATCCGCCACTATCCCCCGAGTCCCAGTGTGGGCAAACAACAGCCATTGGAAGCGCAGAGTTTTACGGCCGACACCAAAGTTCCACTGGAGATCCACATAATGTCCAAATGCCCAGATGCTAAAGATTGCTTAGAACTGCTCATCGCACCTGCGCTTGAGGAAATCGAGTCATTGGTGGACTTCCAAATGAGCTTCATTGGACGGTATTTTTTGTCGCTTAGTCTTTCTTCGGCGTTCACTAACTAAGATCCCCAGACCTACAGCGGGTGACGGTATATCTTGTATGCACGGACCCTCAGAATGCCTCGGTAATATTCTACATCTTTGTGCTGCGAAGATCAATACACCTCCTTCGCCTCCTTCCGCACATACGTACTTACCATTCTCTCTTTGCCTCGAACGTGATTACGGAAATATCCCGGATCGAGAATTTGTTGAAGGGTGCGCGGACAAGAATGGAATTGACTTTCGAAAGTTAAACGAGTGCGCGTCAGATATGGGCCCTAACGGTGGACTGAGCATGTTGAGGAAGAGTGTGGAGAGGAGCAAAGGGCTCGATGCGGAGACAAGCTGCACCGTCAGGGTTGACGAGAGGAGGTGGTGCGTTAGGGACGGAGGCAGATGGAAGGGCTGTGATGGAGGGAGCGGTTTTGAAGATCTGGTGAGGGATATCAAGAAGATATACAAAGAGAAGAATGGTGATCACGAAAAACTTAAGGAGAAAGGCAAGAAGCTAAGCGAGTGGATTAAAAGCGAGCGTATCATTTGGATGGGGCATTGATTTCAATATGCTCTCTTTGTGTATCTATTTGGCCTTTGGGCAATGTATCTTAGAATTTGCAGGATAGCCATTTCATTTATTCGAGGGTTAGTCATAAGCTTATAATGCAGAAAGGTTCTTGGGTTTAATGCGGGATGGGGGTGTCTCTGCTATCATATTATTATGGGGCTGGATGGGCGAACAGGTAATATCGTACCGTAGAGTATCGCAGGCTTCACCATTTCAGGGAAAATTGGCGCCGGAGCTAGGGGGCTACAAACGGTAACCTTGCTGATGAACTGCTGAGCATACCAATGAGTTAGGGTTAGATACCGGTAGGTACAGTATGGAGTATTAAGGATATGTATGATATCATACATCAAACTCAACTCGACATGGGTCTCCAGGGGAGGCCCTAATCACTTGGGGAAATGGTCAACCTACTTAACGATGATACCCTAAGTAGCGTAGGATATTACTGACCTATTGAACAGTGTCTATACAGAGGGAGTACTGTACTTTACAATGTCATGGTGTTGGTGCTCATAATTCTGGCTGTCTTGGCCAATTTTTAGAGTGTGCAGCATCCTGTAATATGGTATGCTCCTCTGTTGACCCCTCCTTGCATCGCCGAGCTTTAGAGACTAGAGGCAAACTCTCCTATCACAGTATTCCCGCTCAACATCTTCTGTCGAAATTCTACGATGAGCAAAGAAATCATAACCACAATATCTCCCATAACTGGCCAGCCATTGCTGACCCGAGAGGGGGTCTCAACCGAAGGCTTCTCGTCCATAGTCGAGAAATCCAGCTATGCCTTCTCGACCTTTCGCCATACCCATCCTTTGAAGAGGCGGCAGGAGATCGTCAAGAAAGCTTTAGAGATCCTTTCTAATAAAAGTAATCTCTTAGCTAAGGAATTAACGGAGCAAATGGGGAGACCAATTTCTTACACTGGCTCGGAGTTATCAACTGCGAAGATGAGAGCGGAGTACCTCTTGAAGGTCTCTAATGAGGTCTTAAAGGATTCCCCTGGCGAAGAGCAGGAGGGGTTTAGAAGGTTCATCCGAAAGGAGCCTTTGGGAGTGGTAGGACCTCTCTGATATTCGCGTCAATAATTGCCGGTCGGGTTTCAGACGGAATGGCTGTAATTCCTGCTAACTCTCTGGATGTTGTAGATCTTGGTAATCTTCGCTTGGAACGTAAGTCTAGTCATCGCTTAATGGAAAATTTATCGAAAATCACCATCTTACAAGTTCGTGGGGGCGGATAACTGATCGATGAATTATAGTATCCGTATCTTATTTTAATAAACTCGCTCGTCCCGGCCATCCTGGCTGGGAATACCTTACTCCTAAAGCCGTCCCCTCAAACACCCACAGTAGCCGAACACATTGTCTCGATATTCACTGAAGCAGGCCTCCCAGAGAACGTATTACAGACGGTTCACTGTGGAACCCCTAAGACGCTCGAGTCTTTTGTTTCTCATCCGGGCATCAGCTCAATAGCCTTCACGGGATCCGTGTCTGGAGGAATTGCGGTCCAGAAGGCAGCTGCCTCAAGAGTTATCCCTATCGGACTCGAGCTTGGAGGGAAAGACCCGGCCTATGTTCGTCCGGACGTGAACCTGGCTTGGGCTGCGGAAAACATAGTAGATGGAGCAATATTTAACTCCGGCCAGAGCTGTTGCTCAATCGAGCGGGTCTATGTCCATGAGACTGTCCATGACGATTTCTTAAGAGAGGTGGTCAAGGTCTTGGAAGGCTACAAGCTCGGGGATCCACTCGACAAGAGCACGCAGATTGGCCCTGTTGTCTCGGCTAAATCTGCTAAGACTATTTCCGAACATATCACTGATGCGGAAGATAAAGGCGCCATAAATCTTACTCCGGAACGGGCATTTGCAGAAGGCGTCCGGTTGGGTGAGACGTTTGTTAGACCGGAGCTTTTAGCACAGTGCGACCATAGTATGCGGATCATGACCGAAGAGACATTCGGGCCTATAATTCCTGTCATGAAAGTTTCCAGTGACGAAGAGGCTGTAAAGTTGATGAACGACTCGCAATTTGGCCTAACGGCTAGTATCTGGACCAAGGACACTGAGACCGGAGAAAAGTTAGTAGAACGGGTTGAAGCGGGAACAGTGTTTGTTAATCGCTGTGATTATCCTAGTCCGGTACGTCCTAGATCCCTTTCCCAATTACTTTGCTTTTTTGGGGCTTTTTGAGACTTTATTCTCTTCGTATTATTGCAAGTCATATTTTATGGCTAAGAAAATGTTTCGTTTTCTTAACAATTTACCTTTCTCAATCGATGCCCCGAAGACAAGTTCTACTTTTGGCAGTAATGTAAAAACCGTTGGTTTCATTGTGCTGTGGAATCCCCCTTTCTCCCTCTAATAAGTTAATCTTCTTTGCTGGCACCTCATGTGCGAACTCACTGCATAAAGTACGATGGCATCTCTGACTGATCGGCGAAATTGTGTTGTGCATAGGATCTTGCATGGACCGGCTGGAAAGATTCGGGCAGAGGTGTAACTCTGAGCAAGTTTGGTTTCGAAGCATTTGTGAGGCTAAAGAGCTTTCACTTGAAGGACTACCCGGAGTTAGATGAATAGGTCCCCTAATAGAAAAAGCGTTCGTCATAGGATGGGCGGTTGGACCTTTGAGGTCCAACAGATTTGTTGGTAGTCCTTTTTCTTTTCTTTCTTGCTGTTTTCTCAGCGCTATAGATGCGCTTACCCGCAGAAAAAAAAAGGGGTGTTCTGTTCCGTTACTACTTGTTTTTTCCCCATCTGAAATAAACGTTATGCGATAGAGCGCTTGATACAAACAAAATGCATTTGAACCTCTCCTTTGGGAACTGTGTGCTGAAGTTTGATGTCTATCATGCCGGTACTGGCACAAAGTTGGTCTCGTGACGATACACAGTCAACCCGCTAGACGGGCTACGACTCGTTTGGATGGCCACTTTTCCTTTGCATTGAGCATCTGCAGAATCCGCATTTGCGGATTGAACCGACGACAGCACTAAGCCGTGCTGATGGATACAGCCACTCGACTGAAGTGCTCGTGAAACATACCTCACATTAATCGTGATCCTCACTAAAAAGACAGCTCCTGAAGTTGAAGTCAGCTACCACTGTATGTTACTTTTTTCCTGCCATATAATGCTATGGCCGGAGCCTTTTCCATCCTATCTCGCTGTTAATCGATCCTGGAGTATCAAATACACACTGGGAATGGGATAGGATAGGGAGTAGGAATTTACGAAATTAAAACAAAAAACCTCCGGCAGAGATGACAAATGTAGAGAACTGAATTGTCTTTGCATTGTTTATCAGGTGCTGGCTTGTAGTATTCAGAGCTTCCTTTTCCAGCATAGAAATACTCCAATCCACAAAGCTTACAATGTTATATATTGGCTGGAAACCAAGAATATTGGTGTAGTAGGGCACTCCCCTTATTTCCCTGGTCTGAATCCGAGTCCTATTGAATACCGGCATGCATAGGTCGAGCCCGAGAAGTGACCGCATTGGCAGTACCCAAGGATTGAGGATAGCCCAGAAGGAAAAGGGGCTGTTGATAGGATGCTAACACAAGTGGGTCCCTTGGTACGGGGACGGCTCCCAAGGAATTTGGTTCAAAAATTGTGGAAATCAATACCCAATAGAGCGGTTGCAGTTCTAGAAGTGAAGGGGGGTTATACCGAGTATTAGATATCAGTTAACTTATCCTTCAGTCTGTCGCGTGCTGCGCCCAAGTGATCTGGTTCAGAAGGTAAGGGGATCTGGAATGTATTCTTCCTCAGCTGGAAATAAATTACTAGGGTTTCAAACTGAGGCCCATTCCACCGTTCTCTTGGGAGCTCTGGCGGGCTAGGGGATACTAGTATCTCTCTCATTCTCATAATCATTACTAAATTTTAACCTGCGTTTATTCAATTTTTGTTCTCCTTGATTGTTAACTACTGTACTGAGAAGCGATGGCAGAACGAACCCCGCTACCCCACTTTGGCCGATTGCGCAAGGGCAATTAAACATGTTTCACATTGTGAACACTTATGCCGGCGGCTTTACCTGCTATGATAGTATTACTCTGTAACTTACAAATCAGTGCTCTACGGCGACCAAAACCCGTAGCAGTTTTTATATCTTACTTTATACTTCCTAGCATAACCGGTACCTCGGTGTTCTATCATGTTGTGGGGCCCTTGAAGGGGGGAGAGCACTTAGCGGGGGAGTGAGCTCACGGGGGGACGGTTATGTGCCCTATCGGTAGTTGTTGGGTACCTGTTGGGTACCGGTAGTTGTCGACAGCCGTGGGGGACTTTTTTTCTTCGAAAATTGCTAGATCTATTGTCTCATAGGGTTCGTGGGATCGATGGTGGCCTTTTTTTTGCGGGCTTCCTGCAGCTCTGCTGGAGGCCTGTCGAATATCGCAGAACGGGGTAGAAGAGAAAGGAAAGAGGGGGAAAAGCAAAAACAACAACTAAAAAACAGCAACCTTGCATTGAGGATCATGGATGGATGAATTGATGCGGTGGGGAGGAGGGACAGGGGGCGGGAGATTTTCATATCAAAACCATGGATCAGAATGGTTGTGACACTTTGCATTTCAGACACGCTCAAGGGGGGTGGGCCGAGCCACTTGCGGTATTGTAGGGAGGAGTTGGGGTTGAATTTATCTTTTGCTTTGGGAACCGTGTTGTATTACCGTGTCTGACTGGGGGTGCCCAGTCTGCAATAAGGCGTTCGAATCTCGAGAGGGTGGGAAAGGAGTAAAGTCCTGTACGGAACTGTGTGCTACTCGTACTCGTATAATGTTTCTCTCAGGTGTCTGTATGGGTTTTTTTTTTTGGTTTTCTTTCTCCCTTCTTAATGTCTAGAGAAGTCGAAAAGGGGGGCACATCTCGGATCTGCTGGGGGTCGATAAAGAGAAAGGGAAAAAGAGGCGGCATTTAGATGTTGAATGGGGGAGGAAAGTCGGCGCGAGGGATACCATCACTAGCCAACCTAATAACCAACTTGTCGGTCCCAGCATCATTTGTCTAACACAGTATGCTGTACGTGAATCACGGATAACTACACATAAACCAATGAGCATGCGCATCTTTCTTGCTGTCCAGTTTCCCAGCACTGAGCTTGCTTCCTTCTCTGGCACTCGTGCACACTGTGGTGTACTTGAACAGTGCATAAGGAAAGAAAGTAGAGGGGAGGCGAGGTATAGTTCTTGCCTTTTCGCATCACGCCAAAACCACGCCAAAACCATAAAAGAAATGAACATGAGCAGTTCAAGTCCACTACGCCGGCCCCTTGAACCTCCAAACAATGCGTTCAAGCAGTCGAGAGTCTAGGGATCTATGCCTTACTATTTGAACTATTGATAGGCGTAGGAATCTCCTACTATAGAATGGCTCGGAAATCCAGTTCAGGAGCCAGGAATTTGTATGACAGTCGAGATAGAGGGGTACGGTCGGGCTCAGCAGCCATTTCAGAACATTTCCGTTTTCAGAAGTTCGCGCAGGCTTCGGAGCTGCAGCTGTTTTTCTCGAATCTTAATATGCTTATTGCAATAGCCGGATGTCTCACTGAGTGGAGAATAGCTGTGTCACAAGTGAACAGCTTCTGGTTGTGTTGTGGAGATACGAGAAACATCATGTTGGTGTAAAATGTACGACCAACGATCAAATATGTCACCGAGCTGGATTCACTTGGTCGGATACAAAGTGGGGAGTGTCTTAGATGTCATAGTCTGGCTGGCTGGCTACGTACTTGAGTACCGTACGGTAACGTACTGTATACTCTTTGCTTTTTTTCCTTTGTTTTTTCTTTTGCTTTCGTCCCGTCCTAGGGTGTAAAGACTCTTATACTGTAGTGCCGGAAGTGGTGGGGCAGGAAGTGTGCGGCCCCCTGGCCACAGAGTGGCTTGAATGCAAATATCCAATCCATCAAAGTTCTAAACTTCAAAGCAGTAAACCGTGTTAACTTGTCAAGCTGGGCACGGCGTCTCAGTGCGGGGTTCTAATCTCTGTTTTAAGGCAAAGGCTCCCTGGAAAGTCTGACACTGAACAGAAAAGGAATAGGAAGATTGCTTTAACTGCTGTCAAGAAGCCTCAAGCTCTTGTTAACCTACGATGGTTGACCGCCTTCTACTAGTCAAAAGAATTGAACTGGGAGGCTACACGCTTCCCCTCCGTGGCTTCTGGCTTCTGGCACTAAATCTGCTTGATGATAACCGTGCAAAGGTCCCTGCTGAGGTTTGGGACTGCTCGCATGTACATAATCTCAGCACCAACCCTGGTGCGGTTACGTGCTTGATGTTCAAGGCTTATCTGCTTTCGAATTTGGGCCAGTTGGTGGTCGGTGTCTTGCATGTGAGTGAGTGAGCGAGCGAGTGAGTCTTTGAGATCCTTGGGTCTATTACGACGCAGTCAGAAAGCCACACTCTGCCGTGCGAAGTAGGACCAAACTGAAGCAAAGTAAAGCAAATATTAACCGGCAAATCTCCGGCGGATACTTTGATGTTTTTGCTACCTCACGGCAGGTAACAATAATAAAAAAATAAAAACGACCCGAGCTCAGTCACAAGAAAACCGTGGTAGGCAAAGAGACAGAAAGGCCCAAAGCGGCCATTGCAGCCAAGAAATCCCTCTTTAGAGACTGATCTTCTATAGATGCACACCCACTCACACCATTTAATGGATAACGGCGAGCACAGTGCGAAGATCTTAGATGTAGCAAACTATCCTCTATTACTTCCCGCTCTCGCCTTCTTCCTGCGTTTCCAATCAAAAATCAAAGATATGTGTCGTGACAAAAAGCAAGTTCAGGCCCTTTATCCAAGAGCGTCGCACTGGAGCCACGGGCAGGCAGGTAGGTAGGCAAATGGGCAGGCGGGCATACCGGTACCTGCCTCTTCGTCATTTCGTCCTCCTAGATTGGAACGAGAGAACGTCTTCACATTCCAGCGACATATGCAAGGGGTAGGACGGCTTTGTGCGTTATGAGGTCCATCCTACTATACCTACCTACTCACCTACCTGCTTCCCTACGCTGTCCTCCCCGACATATGGCCCGGGTCCTACCGGGTGGAGTTGGGGCCTTTGTGCTACGGTTGGGAGAAGATAGTCGATATAAGAGCAGCTTGGTGGAGCTCACTCCTCCTCCTTCGTTTAGGGAGATAGAGAATAGCGGAATAATCGATATATACGCACATTCCTACATACATACATACTCACATATAGGCTCACGCACTTACATACATACATTCGCCCGTTCGTACACATACGCTCATTCTCAACCTTTGGAACTGCACTCTTGTGGTTTGTATAGTGCAATACAAACTATACTAAACCTTCGGAGAAATAAAAAGTCCCAAATTCTACCTCCTCTCCATCCATCATTCCCCCCTCGCCCGGATCAAGTTCCCTGACTACCGCCATGGGCTGCATGCAATCAAAGGGCTCCTCCAGTGGGTCTGAGAGGAAGCCCACTCCAGTAATTGTAAAAGAAAAAACCCTTCCCCCTCTTAGAAAGAAAACCCAAAGCTAACAACAACCCCCCAGAGTTGGCCAACAGAATGTTACAGAAACCCTGGCGTCCTCCCCTCGACGCTGGCAATAGGTTATCCATACCCATACCCAGACGGGTATCCAAACACAGCCCCACCTTTCCCAATCCCCGACACCACAACTTGCACTTGTCGGAAGTTAGACGCAGATTGCTGTGATGCTCTACACGGGCTAACCCCGCGAGATGCAGGAAGACGGGGGAGACAGAATCAGGGTCGGGTATTGAAGGCCTCTAGGAATAAGAATTGAGTTTAGCGGGGGAGGGTGGGCTTATCGAGATTTGTTTTTTTGTCATACCTTCGATAGGTAAGGCTTTGGTCGTTATGGTTCCTCTTGGGCTAGAAGTTGTTCCATTTATGGGTGTTATCGTTATTATCATTACCACTATTTTTATTATCATTGTTCGGTACGGGACTTTGGGGTTTGCGCTCTTTTTCTTTTTCCTTTTCTTTTTTAATTTGAGGAATTTCTTGGGATGGGGATTATCAATTATTTGGGTTCCTATGTTTTTATTCTTATTATTTCTGCCCGGGAGATTGTATCCTGAAGTCTAGCCAGAGACAAACTCCCTATTATTACCGGCACCGGGGCCAGCTCATTTGTTTCGTTTGTTTTTAATGTGCCGGTGCCTATTGCATGGAGGGAGGAGCAGAAGGTAGTTTACAGAGAGTGAAACGGACTTCACACTTTTCTTTAGAAGCAAGAAATGGGGAGTGAAAAATACTCGGCAGATTAGCCACGATATAAAGAAGCCCACTTGGAAAGTATTGAGGCAATACTGCACTATGCTCCTTAATCATTGCAAAGCGATCTCTCTATCTGTTCATGCATGATCACTCGGTATGCAAATTTGTAATTATCGATCCCGCTGACCGACACGGTGAGTCGGTGACCCTCCGAGCGGGAATTACTGCTCCGTATGGCATGACAGCTGCATTCTCCTTTACTGCACTCTAAGTGCCCATAATATACTATGACCCATAATATTTAATACTAAAATCAATAGCACCCGGGATATCCCTAGGGATTAATTTCTTCCCTAACTCCACAGCTATTGTGTCAACAGTCTAGCAGTAGCCGCCTTACCCACGATACTGCAGTGGCCATGCTCTCGTGATAGCTAGCTATCAGTATCGGGTATCCCGAGAAGAAGAACGCGTCAGCCGCTGCAGAATGTGCGTATTCGCATCGTGTCGTCCTGTGCTTTGTTATTGGACATCAAATAGCATTGAGAATTATCGGATCCCATTGGTTAAGGTACCATAAGAACTCTTGGAGTTCTCCGTTAGATTGTCAGCGGAAATCACTGCACCAGCCTATGATAGGCCGAGTTTGATAGGTTAATAGAATTGCGGATGCCAGTTGACTAGATCCAGCACCTCCAAAAGACTCAGGATATAAAGTCAGGGAAGCACTAATTCCTCTCTGGAGCCTTTGTTTCTGAACCCGGAGATTAGAAGCTTGCCAGAGACAGTGGGTTACAGGAGCTCCTACGGTGTGCCACGTTGGATGTCCTAAGGATGTCCTAAGGATGATAATGCCTAAAGTTCCTTGTCAGAATTTCTACATGCCTAGAGTGGTGCGGCCACCACTCGCGTTGTCGAAAAGCTGCTATCGCATACCGCCTATATCCAAGCAAAAGGGCTAGATTTTAATAGTATTAAATAGCACTCCTTTTTTTAAAAAATAAAAAAAACCCCCCGCTTCAGCACCAGAAGTACAGTATAGTACTATTCCTACGTATTCGCTTACTTCCTCCTCCTCCTCCTGACCCCAGGAGGTAGCCTTGGCACAATACTACCTAAATTCTGGGTAAACTCGACACACAGCTATTGCTTGTATGGTAGTTACTATCCCTAAAAATGTGTATTTGAGATAGGGTTGGCCTTAAGGGAATAATGTCTGCCTTGAGGAGTACAGCGGTGCGTCGAGCTTGCCCAGAATTTACTGTATATCTTACCAACCCCCACCCATCAACCCAGGCCCAGGTCCCCCTCCCCCTCACCCCCCCACGCTCCCACTCTCCCACCTGTATCGTACCGCAGATACACACATCGCGGGTACGAAGAAAGTGACAAATGGAATAGCTCCGGAAGCATGGCCGCCCGCCCGTACCTAAGTGGGTGCGTGCATACTCGAGTACCTGCATGCGTGTATGACGGACGGTATGCTGGGCGGATCTCTTGAGATCTCAAAATCTCCGTGTTTTGATTTGTGGGGAAAAGCTTTTTTTTTTTTTTACTGTTGTTTTTTTCTTCTCTTTCTTTCATTCTTTCATACGTCTTATCCAGGCGTGGGGTTGAGGTAATTTTTGGGGGGGTGATGGATGTTGAGAGGGGTGGGGGGTGAATTTATCTGTGATGGTAGGGGAGTTAAGGTATCGGATAGACTCCGGAAGGGTTAGTGGGTGTAATCGGATATCTGTCATAAGTGGTTGGTGGGTGCTATCCTGCATGGTTAAGGGCTGTCTGTGGGGGGATTTCTTTTGTTCTCGAAGGGGCTGGAGTACCGTACCATATCATATTAGACAGAAAGGAATCTTGGACATGGGTGGGTTTGTACGCTACCGTAGAAACTCAAGAGAAGGGACGAAGAACGCGGCAAAAAAAAAAAAAGAAGGGCTGCTCAGCCCTGCTAAGGGAGAGAAAAAAACAAAAAAAACATCAGACCTTACCAGAGGAGGTAACTCCAACGACATAACACACGGTTCTATTATTTAAGTTTTTACAGTAATTATAGATAGATTAGCCTCAAGGAGAGCTTGCTGAACTTGTCCGATGTCAGTTCAGCGATCATGATAAATGAGTTTTCCAGGGCTGGGTATGATTAAGATGTCAACGCCTCTAACTTTACCGGGGTTCTCCGTGGTAATAACGGCCAGGCCGAATTTCGTCCTACAACGCAATATCTCCGGGAGCGGTCGGACCATGGTCACCCGCCCCTAAGTACCTATTTCATCACCCAAGCCTATGGCTCAGTCCAATTCTGCTGCACTAGTACAGGAGCACCGCTATTACCTACCGCAATACCCGATATATATGTTTCATATACACAGCAGAGAGGCACACCATACCTGTCGTTGAGGTCAGGCGACGGGGGCTAAACCTGGGCCGGCATGAAATGTCAAAGTTCAACATCCTAGTGACATATACTGCACCCCCACGCTTGTGTCGGGATTGTTCGCCATGGGCTATAGCTTCTTCCACCACCTGCAGGATACCAGTACTATCATAGGTTGTTCCTTCCGGCTTTCAAGCCTTCTCTTTAGGGCCTCCGAATGCGTCGATGCCGTTCATTGCTGGTGGAAGAGGCCTCCGCAGTGACTATAGAAGCGGCGGCGGGGCGAAATGCGAGCATGAGCATAAGCAGTGCGAAGGAAGGGCGATGCTAACTAAACCTTCGATTTAGGAACTAACTAGGCCGTCACGCTAGGGTGATGGAACCACTTTCATCTGAAGTACAAAAGAAGGCTCTAGTTCATCTCCGAGATGCTACGACCTAAAGTGTAAGCGTTCTACAGACACGGGCTAAGCACCTGTCACTTCATATCGGTTGAGGAGGTATAGTAAAGGGAATTAGCAATCTTGGGCTTGGTAGCTTGGTTGCTAAGAACAGGGAAATCAAATAATGCCTTGTGATTAAATTCTAGAATCTAGGATAGGGTGTATAAAGTTAAGGCATATGGGAGGACTAAATTATAAATAAATATGATTCACACCTCTATCCCACCTATGCCGGTCAAATTTTTGTACAGATTCAGATGGTTCCCCCCCCTTCAAGTCATTGGTGCCGTTACTGGTCCAAATATGCCATACAGTCCATGAGTGAATGTCAGTTTTTGCCTGGTTCTAGGTAAAGGTCGTGTTCAGCACTGCACCGTATTCGTATGTCTTAGAGTGCAAACTAGAGGTGTCTGTGATCCCGTGAAGATCTCTCTCATGAACTGTGGAAATATTTGAAAGAGGAACCTAGTCCCGCGATCGAAAGCGTTTTTTTTCCAGTACAGCACTGTCCCAAGTTTCGAGTTGATTTTTTTAATCCTGCATGCGAAGCAGACGTTAATCAAACAAAGTCTCTTGACCCGCCCAAAAAGCTCGCATGCACTAAACGTTTTTCAAACCCGGGCTGAATAGAGAGTTTGCGCATGGGGACCTAGGTGGCAGTTAGTAGAAAATAGACCTAGGTGCAAGAATTAGTTTGCGCAACAGGTGTAGGTAGCTTGGTGGCCGGGTGACAGTAGATTAGTAGGCTAATATCCCGAATCTTGGGCCACGCCAGTTGGGTATCCGAGTTTGGGGAGGCCACGATTCCAAGGATATCATGATAGTACCCGGCTCATGAAGGCAATATCTCCCTAGGTTCCGTCACAATATTAGAAAACATCTAAATGGTCAAAGTGTATTGTGTCGCTGCTAATTTATTGTTCTGTAGCAATCAAATGTCTTCAGGTCTGAAAGACCCCATTTTACACTTCTCCCAGGTCTCGCCATCCACCTAGGTGTCCAAGACTTTTAGGTTAACTGAAAATAACCTGTTTTTCTACCACCTAGGTCTCCTTGCGCAAACTCTCTAATAATTGTGCCTAATATTCATCGGGTTGGGTCTCATTAACCTATTGCGCTTGCATTTGGCCTACAGCGATATCACTCGTGGTGTGTGCTACCACAAGAACTAGAACAATTGAAATTCCCGCTAGGACGTTAGAGTCGCCTCTCCTGGTAAGGTCTGTTATATTTTTCGTTCCATTCGTCTCAGTGGAGGGCTGGAAACCAGTTTTTTTCCCGAGGCGATTCCCCCTTTTATGATATTAAAGAGGGTAAATTTAATACTGGACGTCTTAGGGTGAGGTTCAATTATTCTAAGTCTTACCTAATTCCTAGTAAGATTCCTCTCCTCGAATCTTATTGGGCCATCTTTACTGCACAGCGCTAGTACGGGTGTTGGCCACTTAAACCCTTAGGGCTACTAATTAGCTACCTTTCTGCTGGTATCATACAAGTATCATAACCATATCGGTGCTTGCACTGTATGATACTCAACTGCAAGTGCACTACTAGGTGCTTCATCCATTACGATGTGTTTTTCGAATCCTCAAACGCCAATATCACTCTCAGCTCCTCTTCAGCAATTGGCCATAGAATACTATTATCTCCCTTCCCCTAGGCTCCCGGCTCTCGTGTTGACACCACTGATGGCGGACCCATAATTGTGCTTCAGCCGAGTACTGTATGTACGGTGTTACACTACAATACCGGTATTAGCACTAATCCACTTGATGAGACTAGCTATCCTGCGATGGCTGTTGCTATGATATACTAGCGATAGTCTAGAACAGAGAGATTTTCTCTATGTATCACAAAGAAGCAGCCCACAATCCATCCCCTCATCAAAATTCCCAATTTATACCACGGAAGACAGCGGAACTCCAGTCCCAAACAGCACTCGCCAAGTAAAAACAAAACGATTCATTCCAAATCTCACCTTCTCGGCCTGTCGCACGATTGATCTCCCCTCCTTGCAATGATTGTTGGACGAACGGCGGAGACCCTGCAGGAGCGGCCATCGATCTGAATATGTCTAAAAATAGACTAGACACCCCTGGGAGAGTGACCGTCACTTTCGCCTCCCCTGGTAAACTGAACCATGACACCTACCGTGGTCTACTGCTGCCGTGTGCTGCTATATATGTGAAAGAAAGGGAAGAAAAGGAAGGAAGGGGGGGGGTGAACCTGAGCATCGGAATGGAGTGACCATACCGGTATGTTAGGGCAAAGGCATTATTAGCCAAGAAAAGGACATAAGACACTCAACATCCAGGGCAGTACCGGTAATCATTATCGTAACTCAGCCCCCCTCTACTCGGCGGTCAGTAGGTAAATAAAACCACCCTCCAATCTCACAACTTGTAGAAAATTATTTTATATTATTTTCATTTATTTCATCCTATTAGATGGCGCCATCCGCGATCTCCACCGCTATCGACAACACTAGCACTAGCGGTACCAAAAATACCAACGCCGCAAAGCCCACGACACCAATCCCATCCCTGGAGGCGGGCCTCCTAGAGAAACTCGAGGCACCCCTCGCCGACGTCCCCAGCATCGCGAGGGCTTTCGAAGTGATATACCATAACCTCGCTCTAACAGCTTCGGACCAGTTCCTGCCCACGCCCATTCGCGCGCTACCCACTGGGGAGGAGAAGGGTAGGTTTCTGGCGCTGGACCTCGGCGGGACGAATTTAAGGGTTGCGGTGGTCTGGCTGTACGGCGGGGATGGTTTGAAGGTTTGCACGCAGGGGAGTTGGAACATTCCCGAGCATTTAAAGAGTGGGGCTGCCGAGGTGTTGTTCCGCTGGGTTGCGGACAGGATTGGGGATGTGGTTGGGGAGTATTTGGGTGATGTGGGGAGCGAGGAGAAGGAGAGGATTTTATCCGAGGGGATGGAGTTGGGGGTTACTTTCAGTTTCCCGATGGAGTGCGTTTTGTTTTCCTGTTTGTTTGTCTTGAAGGCTTTTTGCTGACGGAGGTTGAGGGGAAACCTAGGCAAACCACCCATAATTCGGCACTTTTAATGCCGATGGGCAAAGGATTCACTTTCACGACTACGAATGACCTCTCGGGTCTTTTAAAAGCGGCCTATGATGACCTCCTCTCGACCACCACCCCCGCATATCCCCTCCCGAGGCTAGACATCATAGCCATAACCAACGATTCAATTTCGGCCCTCCTCTCAGCAGCCTACCTCCACTCCACAGAAGACACCCGCGCAGTAGCTGGCATCATAGCGGGCACAGGCACAAACGCAACCTGCCTCTGCCCCGTCTCCAAGCTCCCAGCGTCGAAGCAGCCAACATCAGGCTCAAGCACGGGCGCCATCCTATTGAACACGGAATGGAGCATCTGCGGCACCGCACCCCCGCTGAAACCGTACACCACGACCTGGGACGTGCAACTCGACCTCGAGAACGAAAAACCGGGTTTCCAGCCCTTCGAGGAAATGGTCGGGGGTAGATATCTCGGCGAACTTGTACGCCTCGTATGTCTGGACCTTTTCTCCTCCAACGTACCCAAATCGCAGCTCCCAGAGAAGATGAAACTCCGCTACGGCCTCGACACAAAACTCTGCAGCGATGTGGAAGCTTCAGTTAACGACGACGAAGCACTTTCCCTGCTGCAGGATTACTTTGACCCGGACACTTCCTCATCTACCACCTCCTCTGGTGCCACCACCAGCAGCGAGGAACCAGAAGAGTGGAAGTGGGACTTGTCATCTGCCGCTAGCTTCCGCCGTATATCAACCGCCGTATCAACCCGCGCGGCAGCACTCGTTGCGGCAGCCACCATTGGTGTACTTGGCGTCAACGACGAGCTAAAACACCACGCTGAGAAGCAAGTGCTCGTCTGCTACACCGGCACTGTACTGGAAAAATACCCGACATTCAGGGAGCGCTGCGAGGGATTCATGATGGAGGTTGTCGAGCTCTGGGTTGCCGAGAGCAGGATCCCGCCCGCACCTAGCGGTAAGAGACGGACTGTGAGACTAGTCGAGGCGAAGGATGGGGGCATTGTTGGCGCGGCAGTGCTGGCAGGGATGGTTAAAGAGGGGAGAACTTGATTCTTTTCTCCTTCCTTCACTCCATTTTCTTGCAGCTCTCTCTTCCTCTTGTATCGGGATTGGTGCTTTAGTATGGCATGGCGTGAGAGTAACACACCTCTATAAAGTTATGCGTTAAGGTAATTCTCATTTTCAGGGTACTCATTTTTTACACTACATAGATCGGGATCGATCAGTTTAGTCTATCTATGTTCTAATACCCGTAACGTTTCGAAAGTTTCTTTTCCTCTCTCTTCCTTATCAATCTTTCTTTCTACTACAGGCTATGGGATTTATATGCGCATATTTTATTCGCTTGCTTACTTATCAGAGCGGGAATGTTACAATGAAATGAATTATGACTTTCAATATCATACCATACCTTCCTCTCTCTCTTTTCCTCTTCTGCATACTGCAAGGCATTCATTAGCTTGCCAGCTCCTCCAAACATCACATTTTAATGAAAGTGAGAGTCCCAGATTCCGCGGTCCAAGTATTATATCATACTACTTGCCATTGCTAGGATAAACCTCTAGATTTTTTACGAAAAAGTCGAGGTTGAGCGTGGAATATCGGGCGTTAGATTTAATTAGATCTGCTATTAAAATTCCTATTATGATATACATACTGTCTAAATCTACAATCGAGAGATCAAGGTCCCACGCGCACTAGTCTAGGCTCTAACGGCGCCGCCCCCCCCCCAAAGGACACTGGAATAGGATTGGGCTCAAAGGTTTAGTGTGAATGAACGGTGGAAAAGGCGGACGCATCCTTCGAGGTCTAATTGCACAAAGACTCTATTCACAGTTCAAAACGTACTGTAGAAGTGGTCAAAAAGCTGCTCGATGGAAAAATAAAAGCTAAGGCCCTGTTTGGTACGTAAGAAAAAATGGCATTTTCTGACTTTTATGGCATTTTTGTTGCAAATGAAATATTGCAACATTGTACCTTTTTGATTATAGCTCACCTCACAGGCCTCCTACTGGATTTCTCTTTTCATTACAATAGTCAGAATGGCAGCCACCATCTTAATATGAATGTTTTTATACATATTGGCCAAAGGGGTTTTCACCTTAGAAAAAAAATGGAGCTTTTAAGAAAAATAGCACTTTTATACGGATGCCAGATAGGGCCTAACTAGAAAGTATAATGATATTGACTCCCGGACAAAGGCTAATAGGAATACAATAACCTGATGAATAAACGCCTCCCACTGAATGAATAGCCCATCCCACGACACCCTGTACAATTGGGGAAAAGAAAAAAAGGAAAAAAACACATAACACCTTTTTTCCGACCTGCCGTGTAATGCTCCAAACATAAGAGAGAGAGAATTCGGAATAGAGGGGGTATTGCTCTATTCAGAATTTGAGAGAGGAAGAAAGGTAATCGGTGTATCGCCTCCCACGGCCCGACTCCCGCACTCAAGATTCAGGGCCTCGAGGCCGCGATTGCCATCGCTCCACTCACGATGAAGGGACTGGCGTTTTGGATCTTGCTGTGGGAAATCGAACCCCGAGAGCATGTGATGGATGTTGGCTTTTGATTGTTGGGAGCTTACGTGAGCTGCCAGCGCGTTTTCAAAACGCTGGTCGAGATTATATTTTTCCACCAGGTCTTGCTTGTCCACGGAACTCATGATCGGGGTGCAGGGCATCGTCGGCGGGGTACTCGGGGTCGAATTGTCGGACATGGTGAAGGAAGAATTGGATGATGTGGAGTTGGATCTTGAGACGCTTGCCTTGAGCTTCAGGGGACAGCATTCGAGCCGAGGAAGAGTGCAAAGGAAGTCTTCGGCGACGACTGCGGCGCCATTTTCCACTCCCTCCTCCTCCTGCTCCTCCTCCTCCTCCTCATCATCATCATCATCATCATCATCATCCTCCTCCTCCTCTTCTTCTTCTTCGTCATCATCATCGTCGCTATCCTCCTCTTCCGATTCTTCGTCAGAGTCGTCAGACTCTTCGTCCGAACCATAGTCCGAATCCCCAGAACCATAGCCGACCCCGTCCTCCCCTCCGTCATCCTCAATCTCCCACCATTCTGGGCCATCCTCCGCTTCAACTGGTGCTTCCACCTCAACTGGTGTTTCCACCTCATGACTACCCACCTGGCCTTTGCGGGATTCAAAAGATTCGAAACATCGGCGACAGCAGTCTAATTTACACCAGGAGTAGATTTCTTTACCGTCAGGGCTCTTGCTTTGTCCAAAAGCAGCGCCGCTAGATTTCACCGCATTATCCTTCCGGTTTGAAGGGGTAAATTTCCCCTTCCAACCACGCCAAAGGTACCCGTCACCAGTCTTGATCATATGGAAAAATTCCTGGTTGACATCAAATATATGACCAGCGGCGAGGGACTCGACGGGTTGGACAATTATCTCTGGGAGGTGGGTTCTACCATTCTCGAATTTCGAATGAATGGCGGCAGACGGATTCAGGAGAAAAGTTGGGGTCTATGTAAATATTAGTATATGCGTCGACGATGGGAAGAAATACAGTATCCCACGGCAAAGCGGGCCCACTGTATAGCGAGAATGCCCATGCGAGTGACCTGTCTTATAAAGGTTGTATGGGCATTCTCGCACTACTGTCCTCTCGCTTTCCCTTGGCTGCTATAGTCTTACCTTGAAGGCTCCCAAACCGCAATGGGTTATCGATTGTAGCTTTAAAAGCAACATCTTTTCATATTCTACGATATGAATTTTGGGATGTGGGGTCTAGATGCATTAGTGTATGATACAATTGACGGTATGAGAGATAAAACTTACTATGACGGGACCCAGGGAGTTACATGTTGGAGCAGTGGGCGCGCCCATCTGCTCTCCAGGAATTGTAGCAGACACAGCTGCGGAAAAAATGGTTTCTTTGAAACCGTCCACTAGGACAAAAAAAGATGATTTTCCCACGGAGGGGAATGGTCCAAGATGGACAAGGGAACGAAGAAAGGTTTCCATTGGAGAAAAAAGTTGAAGCTTAAAGGTACGAGTTGAGAAAGGGGGTTGTCACGTCGAGATTTTTTGCAAGAGAAAAAATTGCAAGAGCTTCGAACCTGTTGTGGTTGGTGGGTGGAAGGAAGGAGGGAAGAAGGAGGGCGAGAGAAGGTGAAGAGGAAAGGTTATTCGGGTTGGTTGGCGGTGGAGGAGTAAGATGGAGGATGTAGGGTAGGTCTCTTTTCTGCGCACGTCGAGTTTTTGTTTGACGTCGTGATATTGTATTTCGGTGAAATAAAATGCCCCACTCGCTTCAGTGAGATGGGGTCACAGGGCAGAGCGGATCCTAGCACAAAGTGGAACGGTCTTTGCACAGCACCGCACTTAAAAGAGTCACAACTCCCTTCTTTCAACAACGATAGGCGTGTACCAAGCGGTCGTAATAAAATAGGGCTCTCCATGGTGGAAAACAGATAAGGGCCACGATGTCTCGAGAACGAGCCATCAATTTACCGAACAAGGGATGGGGCAACCATGGCTAGAAATGTCGTGTGGAAAAATAGGGGAACTCTTGTTATCTAGTCTGGGGATGTATTGCTTTGCTGCACAGTCCATCGAAAATACGTCTTTTAGTAGAGTTTGCGAAAGAGGGTTCGTGGAGTAGTAGTAGTAGTAGTAGTAGTAGATTCGATCGGAGGTTGATCGGTGGGGGGGAGGGAAAGAAGGAGAGGAGAGGAGAGAGGCAGGAAGAAATGGAAGTGTTAAGTCTCGTTTGGCTTGGGGCGGCTTGGTCTAGGCTGATTGAGAACAATGAATGTGAAACCGGTTTTTGTCATGCGGGTATTTTATAGAATGTTCAGAGTATTTATAGGTCCCTCTGCGTTCCTTGATCCGGGGAGACCCGCTCAGGGCGGGCTGGGCCTCAACATCATCATGTTAATTTACATTTATTCTGGCTGTAAGGGGTGGGCCAGAGTGAGTCCTGGAGCAGGTGTTGCAATGAGGCTTATCTAATGGACTCAGCCCTAAAAACAGCCGTTCCCACCCATCTCGTTCCCTAATTTCCCTCTTTCGGCAATGTTCTAACCTTTTTCCTGTCACTTTTTTCATGCATTTTTTCCTCTTTTCCTATCTCGCATTTTTTTATATTCCACCCTTCTTCCCGGTCCTTGGTCAACCTGTTTTCCCCCATCTCACCAAGAAAAGGTTTCTTTCTTCGGAAAGTGGGGCAAATCTCCTCACGTCATTACCATAGGACGATAAATCTCAATGGATTTTTACTGGATGGACTGGGTTGTCCCTGAATGTGAACGGCCTCATTCCCCTCAGTTGAAAAATTAGCGGTAGACTACCCCTCATTCATCCGCAACGAGAAGCTTGACTGGCTGGTGGCGATCGATCATCCTTTTTCGTCAACCCTCGTTGGTGGACGCACCTCACAGATCCATAGGGCAGACTTAGCCTACGCTAACCGAACTCACTCGTTTACCCATGCTCGAGTGGCGTAGTTGCTTCGAGCAAGCCACTCAGTACCGTACCTTAGGTTTCGTAATCAATGGTAACCAAGCCGAGTTAGCCCGATCTGACAAACCAAACACCCGATCCCCGCGCTCCCCATACCGGTACCCTATCGTATGATACGATACCCTCCCTCTCCCCAGCAGAGCCTCAATCAAATCCATTCCCCCTCCAACCAAATCAGCCAATTTGTATAGTCTATACATAGATCTCTCTCCACAACTTGCATGCTCTTCCCCCGCCTATTCCGCACCACCTGCACCGCTATCACCACTTACCCCCGTGTGTTCTCACTCCAAATGTCTCATTCCGCAATGTCTGCCCGCCTAGCGGGTAAGACTGTCCTGATCACTGGTGCATCCTCTGGGATCGGTCGTTCGACTGCAATCGAGTTTTCCAGGACTTCCCCTACAATAAAATTGATTGTTACTGCGCGAAGGGAGGAAGCTTTGAAAGAACTTGCTGCAACAATTGAGAAGGAGAGCATTGGAGCTACGAAGGTGCTGTCTGCTCGTCTAGATGTCTCGGATCCGGCGGATGTGAAGGGATTTTTGGCGAGGCTTCCAGAGGAATGGAGAGAGGTGGACGTTTTGGTTAACAATGCGTATGCTTCTGTTCTATCATACCACTGTTGCTTCAGTGTGTGCTGACACAAAGGTGGGTTCGCTAATGCTTTTGTTCGTTTGCTACAGGGGTCTTGTCAAAGGTGTTGAAACAGTTGGGAGCATCGCAGAAGAGGACATTGACGTCATGTTCTCCACAAATGTCACAGGTCTCGTCAACATGACCCAGCTTGTCATGCCGGGCTTCAAATCTCGCAATCGCGGAGACATAATAAACGTCGGTTCCATCGCTGGTAGAGAACCATACGCGGGTGGAAGTATCTATTGTGCAACCAAGGCTGCCGTTCGCAGCTTCACTGATTCTCTGAGAAGAGAATTGATCTCTACACGAATCAGAGTTATGGAGATTGACCCCGGACAGGTCGAAACCGAATTTTCAGTCGTAAGGTTTAGGGGTGATAAGGCTAAAGCTGGTAGTGTATATGCGTGCGTCTCTCTCCATAGTCTCCTGTTTGTGTTTTAGAACCCCCTGACCTAATTTGTGTATGACCAGCGGATGCGAACCACTGACCCCGGGCGACATTGCTGAAATCATCGTCTTCGCCGCGGGTAGAAGGGAGAATGTCGTACTTGCCGATACGATGGTTTACCCAAGTCATCAGGCAGGTGTCGGAGCGATCCATAAAAAACCGTAAATAGAAGGCTTGTACTCGTACAGTATTTTTCCCTTCTTATTATAATAAACCCGCCCAATAAATGCCACCGGCGAAACTCTCTCTAGGCCTCCAAATGTTATAATAACCCACGGGGGCCTAGAAATCAATCGATAAATCGATAAATCAATCATTCTTTTGTTCCGCCTAAAATGATAATCCTGAACCCCTTCCTATTTCGGAATTTGACCCGTTCCGGAAGATCGCCCCGTTACCGTAATCATGAGCGAAAAGAAAAGGAGTGTTCAGGTACAAATAAACGCCGTACGGTATTGACATTGACTATTACCGGTAGATTATCGGCTATCACGGGTATTCTACCGGTACTGTAACATTCCTCCAGAAGATATTGAACGCCGAGATTAGCCTATCTGTCTATCCAGAGTAAAATGCTAACAAACAAGCCTCAGGACCAGAAGCATTCAGCCTAGTTGAAAAACATTTATGTAAGTTTTTCGAAGCGAAAAAGACCAGTGTGTTGTAACTCCTTTTTGCACGCAAAAACTAACGGATCAACTTAAAACTTGGCACTCGAAAAAACGAAATTTTTTTGAATCGCGGGGCTGAATGCCCACTCCGCTCCTACCCCCGAGCAACAGATTGGTTTTCTTTAAGTTTGGGTGAGTATCGTATTAGGCAAGTTATTTTGCGTTCAAAACCCCACACTAGTCTAGTCTACTCGAGTAGTCTAGACTTACTAGTTCCCGTGCTGTAGTAGAAACTAGAATAATCGCTAAGAGGCGCAGAATTCCTAAGGCGGACAGACAGTAGAGAAAACTGGCCTTCAGCCCCTCTGTCCAGACAAAAAATACACCGAACCTTGCTAGGAGGGGCACCTCCAACATCCTAGCGCAAGGTCCAGCTTCTACGATTTGTATGATGCGCGTCCATCTGTCCGCCCGACAGACGCAAGGCGGTGAATGTCTAACGCCGCAGAGTGCATGACCCATTTGATACGAGAAGTAAGCAGCCCGAAGTGTCGGGGGTTCCCCTACTCGGGGATACACTTGCTTTATTTGTCATGGATTTTCACGTGGATTCATAGTGTATCACTCGGTTTAGGAGTCATTGCCATGTGTGCGGAAGGGGCAGGCTACGATATCTGGTGGGGGCGGGGACGTTGGGGCTTTCAGTGAGTTGTCTTTGCTCATGTATATATACAGATATCGGAGATGCCCGGGATGAAGTAAAGCCTACACCCCCGAAATCATCTAGTAGCAAGAAGCGTAAACGATTCTCATTCATCTTTCGTGTTAGTGAGATGCTCACCATCGCCCAACAGGTGTCGCGTTTGCCGAACCCAGAGAGCTCACCTTTTCAAGCGTGGAAATGACATGCTGCTATAATGATGTCTCCTCTGCGCACAAGCATTTGCATCGGCCTCCCTAATCCCTGGCTGTCCGATCACCCCACGTCCATACCCGAGTATCATACTGTATTGTGTGTTTTGCAAGACATTGCTCCCCACTCTGGGTGCGTATGGTGATGTGGCGATCAATGACCGCATTGCAGATTTTTATAGCAAGAGGTAACGATGACGCTGACTCTTTTCCTTTAGAGCGCGGGAACAGATTCCATGCTCGCTGAACTGATGGTTCCAAAAAAAAACTCTTCGGTTGGCATACGAACGGTCTGAAAACAACAGGAGGAATTAAAATAAACTTAGGAAAAATACTGGTCTTGGTTAGTGGGGGAGAGGGCATAGTAGCTTGAAATGCTTGTGGGTTTCTCGGGGGTTGAGGTGCGGTGCATGGACTGCGTGGAATAGAATAATATCCTGGCGGGTACAATAGCAAGACCTTTGCAATTTGTATTAGACATGTGTCGATTCTCTTGTCTTTAATCATTTGAAAGGAAGGATTGGCAAGGCACCAATAGTCGACGCTTTCTTTCTTTCTTTTTCTGGTGCTTGTTCGTTCATGACACATCACTCGTTTAGACCGTTAGACGGCGCCTGGCGCTAGGCTACCGGTAGGTGTGTTAAGATGGAACTTGGGAAGCTCGACTTCAAAGTCCGCCACAATGCCTTGAAGGGAATTGCCATAAACCAGGAATATTGTAATACCCCTACGCTGTACACTTATCAATGCACGGTACCCGCCTGGGTCTTGTCTTACTCAGCCCAACCTAAGTTACCTCTGTTCATCATTGACATTCCTTCCGTGACTATGATACCGTATTTACTCTCAAAATTCGCTATCTCCGTCAACCTAGGATAGGTATTAAGTTGGCGGAGTTGCGCACACCAGTTAATGAGTCAAACGCACCCTCAATGCTGAGCCTTTACAGCGACTGGAAAGCACTAACTATTTTTTGGAGCCTTGTCTTTGAATCCGGAGATTGGGGGCTTACCAGAGATGGCAAATTTCAAGAGTAAATACGATACCGGTATTCCCCTTAAACACGGAGGGATCTTATCGTTACTAATCAGCGATCAAAGTCTGTAATTTTCTTCCTCTGCATCTGTCCTCAGGGTTCCCATAAACTTTTAAAGAGATGTATTAGGGCAAAAAAACTTGATAGCCCTGATGGCAAAAAGGTGGTTCGCCAGGGCTTACTTTACCTATTTATTAAAGGCCTGCTTGCTACATCCACCCCGGCCGGGAGTCGAACTCCCTACCTTCCCTGTAAGGGCTAGTAGTGACCGGTCTCTTTACCATTAAGCTATGAGAACCGGTCGATAGTGCTCCTTTATTGGGAAATTTAACCTAAGGAGGGATTCACATTCTCCTTTCTATTTTTATTTCGGATTCATCAACAAAGAATATGATTTAACACCTTCGTGATACGTACCGTATAGGTAAAGATGACCATGCATCTGCTCCATAATACAGTCAACGA
>Ga0307507_10001058_pt1 | contig 61079 bp, 16 predicted proteins | sample 7_EM_MG_FD_207223 | JGI IMG/M metagenome (GOLD analysis project Ga0307507, IMG submission 207223) | Populus trichocarpa ectomycorrhiza microbial communities from riparian zone in the Pacific Northwest, United States - 7_EM | ecosystem: Host-associated > Plants > Roots > Unclassified | place...
CTACCGACGGCCCTACCGACGACCCTACCGACGACCCTACCCCAGCAACTACCCCCCGGACTCTAGCACAAATCACCCAAGCTACAGACCAGCCTGCCCTACAAGGAAGCTTCGGAAGAGAGATCACTAACTTAGCTAGGCTCTACACGGACGAAGTCAAATACTCTGGCGAACAAGATAACTTTAATTTCAAGTTTAAGATCTTCCAAAACTACTGCCTCCGAGCCGGCGTCCCTAAGTAGGCCTATATCATTGCTATTCCAACTATGCTCCGCGGCCTTGCCCTTAAATACTACTTCACCCACCTTAAAGATCTCAACCTCGAGAACGTATGCATAGGCCTTAAATTATACTTTGAAGGCGACGAATACAAACGTGATATCCTATTAAAGTGGAATGCAATTACGCTTAAACAAGTTACTACTTAAAAAGGACTTGATATAGGCCAAGCATTTCAGGTATTAATTGACGAGATGTGGCAGCTACAACGTGGGTTAGCAAAGGACCTTTAAAATGACACAACATTCTATAATAAGCTCCTTACTGCGTGCCAAGACGTACCAGCTTGTAAACCAGCCTGCTTTTGACCCGCTACTACCCTTGCCGGCCTTATTAGCGACATTAAATCCTCAATCGCGACGTACGGTAAACAAGAACCAGAGATTGAATCATTCTATACCGACCGACGATACCGCTTCTCTGACCGACATTACCCCCCTAATCGTCAATACCGTAATAAGGGCAAAAAGTGCTTTATATGCAGCAAATCTGGATGTTGGTCTACGAACCATATAAAGGGAGAAAGGGACCAAAGAATACGTCAATATATCTCCGATTTTGAGGGCAGCAACGGCAATACTGACGACGACGACGATAACCAAGGGGATACCTTTAGAGCTTCTAACTTCTACCTCGATATAGAACCCTGTCCTAGCTATCACAGCAACCCTAAGGCGGAGGCGTTTTGGACTGAGTTTGTAAAGGGAGAGGGATAGAGATTATGGACACCTTAGTAATACCTCATACGCGCCTACCTGTTTCCACCGCAATATCCAAATATTCACAACATCCGCAATATCCGCAATATTTACAATACCCGAAACATCCGCGATTACTGCCCTAAGCACCTGTTGACGTATATACTTCTCCTTTATACTTTTTTACCTTCTTTCCTTTTTATAAATGTTGCCAGTGTCTATATAAGTAGAGGTTGTAAATAGTGTTACGCGCAGAGCGTATGCGGCAGGGGCCGAATAGCGTAGCGTAGGTCACCTGACCACCTACGGCCCGATAGATAGTCCGACCTCAGCCCCCCCTATTTAGGCACCGCGATCCTTACGATCCTCGGAGGAAAAGAAGAAGAAATCAATTGAAACCAAAAACCCCCCCCCACCGTGATTCCAACACTAATTTAAATTAAGCTAATTAAAACCCTTAACCAGATTTATATTTGAATTTTAGATATCCTAACTAATCTAGAAATAGATCTGGTCTATTGACATTACTAATTTTATGGCTTATAACCTTTAAGGTAAGTGGTTTACTTTTATCTCCCAAGATTTGATAAAGAGCACTAATGTATGGTAGGGACTTGGGATGCTTAGTCTGTATTCCTAGGACCTTGCATTATATATTATACAAACTTAACTGAACTTGATTTAAGCCTTGACTTACTAGGGCGGGCCAGGGTTATACTAAGCGAAGTAGTTATAGGAGAGGGCTGTGTGTTTAATAAAATTTACGCTTAGCATAAATTCTGCTGAGACTTCTTATAGGGCATAGGAGATCATTTGCACTTAAGGATCTAAGCTGCAGTACTCTAAATGGAATTTATTAATTTAGTGGGGGTGCTAATGCCGGTCCCTGCTCGGGCGCTGTAGGAATTCTTAATTTAAGAGAAATCTAAGATATCATTAAGCAGAATAACCTTCAGCCTGTTTATAAAGAAAAGGTAGCTATTAAGTGTAAGTTTAGAAAGTATAATAAATATAAAACGTTTTTAATAATATTATCTAGTGATTACCTAGGATAGTAATCAATGGGTCTTATATAACAATTCGGATACTTTTTAGCAAAAACATAATTTTATAAACTCTTGATATTTAGGCGGGCTTATAGTGTGGGCAATGGATTAAACAGATTAGTTAGAAAACAATGGGCTTGGTCTTGCCCTAGGAGTTACCTTAGATTAGCAAAACACTGCCAATTAAATAGCATCTAATTAGTCCGTTAGTTAGGTTACTTGCTATACTAGCGATTACGATCGGGGTGCAAATAGGCACTTTTAAAGCTATAGAGATGTTCGGCTAACCTAGGCAAGTATTAACTGCCGATCGCTGTCCCATAGGTAAATACAGAGGCCTCTGTTGCACTAATGGGACCGTATTAGGAACGTGTAAACGGCGTAGGTTTCGCGGAGCTGGACTCTTATATATTAGAGGTTGTGCAAATAGCGAGACAGAATTAGCCAGAAACACAAATTATTATAACAAAAAAGTCAACCAGACTTGCAATAGTGAGCTACAGAGTTTCTGCTATGCTGGGTTTAAGTCAGCTCCTTCAAAATCTCAACTAGCTAAAGATGCGGAAGGCGCAGCCGTAGAGGCTGCAAAGGCAGCTACAGAGCAGGCTGTACTGGACATTGCTACTAAAACCTTCTGCCGTGTTGCTGTCCCGGCTTTATTAGCGCCTCTTGAAGCACTTAAGGACTTAATTCCCTATTATTGGTAAGCAAATAACATTTCCTTCTCTTCCCTTAATCTATATAAAATTTCTATCTAGTCTTCAATATAGCTAACTCCCTACCCAGGCGAGATCGCGGACATTACAGAGATTATAGTCACTCCAGAATTAATAAACTTATATACTAATAAAGTAGAGAAAGAAGGCAAAGCCAAGTTTAAAGTTTTTGGAAAAGAGTACTTACAAACCAACGGAAAAACCAAACAACTAGTATACTGCAGTTTGCTTATATTCTATAAATTTTTTGATAAGCCGGCTCCCATACAAAAAAAGAGCAAAAGGATAGAAATAAATTATAAAAGGACAGGGATAGGTGTTAGGATTTCTTATAGTTTTTCCTACTATTTTCTCATTCCCTAGTAGTTGTAGTAACTTAGTATTTTATTAAAGAACTATAAACTCCTAGTTTAGGGGTTAATAAACTACTAGGATATAGCTATTAATATATATTAAGCTACTTAGAAAGGATTTATATATGTAGAACAATAGATATATTAGTAAATAACTTTTAGGCCTCCTTATAATACGTGCGCATTTTAGATTTATTAGGTAAATCTATAGAAAGTAAAAATTATAAAGTATTAAATTAGATCTTATAAGATATCGGGTATAACATTATTTAATTTTTATAATTTTTATAACCCCCTATACATCCACCCTTTAATTAACGCTAACCTCCCTTATCTACTATCGTAATTAAGGACAATAATACTTCCTCCTCTGCTATTTCTAAGCTTAATTCTAATTAGTTTACCTACTCTGGCGATAATAACGCGTTAAGCGACTCTATACTAAATATACTACCCATAACTACCTCTAAGTTGCCTGGTAAAAGGCGTAGGTTAGTTACTTCTACTTAGCAGCTTGCTCGCAATCATTTCCCTTATAAATATATTCGCGACCGCAAGAATTAAATATAGTACTATTTAATATGCGAATGGAACTCTAGCTTATTAATATTTATTTACGCCTACCTAGTTAAAAAGCATAGTGTAGAGGTTTAAGCTAGAGAGATTTAAGTAAAGCGACTATAAGAGGAGTGCTTTTTAAATGTAATAAACAAATTACAAAGCTCTAGAGAGCTTAAACGCGAAGCTCTTAAAAAGCGAGCTTTTTAAGCTGCTATTAATTGCGACGCCTTTAATAAGGCTCTTGTATAGCTTATTACTATACGGAATCTACTATATATTGCAGCTATATGGCTAAAGCTATACGTATTACTTATAATAGTTAATTATACTGCTAAGGAAGTTGTAATTAATACGGTAGGAACTATACTAAAGCTAATTAAATAGTCGCATATAGTATATCACGAGATTCTAAAATTTAAGCCTTAAGGCTTTCTCTTAAAAATCCACTTCTTAATTAATATATAGACATTACCAAACCATCATTCCTTTAAAGCGATTATTATTTATTTTATTAACATAGAGGCGAGTTAATTATAGAAGGCTCTACTTACTCTACCAAAACTTCCTTTATATGGTGGTAAGGACTAAGCTATAGCCTTTCTTCTTATTACTAAGAGCTATAGGATTCTCAATAAAATTAGCTATATATATGGCGACAATTACGGCTTAAACAATAAGATGTGCCGCTTTATATTTACGAGCCTCTAGGCAAAAGGACGCCCTTATTAGAACCCAGTTTACTATTAAATTTAATATGGCGGCTATATTATTAACTTTACCTTCTAAGTCTTCCTCTACCTTAAATATAAAGACGCAATTAACGAAGCCCTTTGGCAAATTTAGCTTAATAAGAAGCTTATATAAAGGATAAAGAAAGCAAAAGCCGTAGGCTAGAGAAAGATTGGTATACTTGGCAAAGTTTACAACCTTATTATATACATTTGGGCGTTAAAAGCTTACTATAATAAGTTTAAAACCTTGGCCGGGCAATTAGGTTCTTTAAATAATAATACTTAGTAGAACTTATAGTTTACCGTATTTAATATTATTAAGAATAAGAAAGTTTGGATAGCAATTAATATATACTCTTAGAGCTAGTATAAGGAAGTAAAAGACAACTGCCTTTTATCTAATAATTAGCAGATTATTAATAATACGCACGCCTTCTTAAAGCCGTTTTATAAAATTATAATAATAAACTAAGGCAACTTCTTATTAATTAATTAGACGTTATATACTATAGATATACTTATTAAGCACTTTAAGCGATTAAAGGTAAGCTTTTTAATCGTAATTAAGGCTCTACTAATTGGTAATTTTATAGGATTAATATCGCCCAAATCTATACTTTTTTTCTACTATTATTATAAGCTAGTATACCTGTAATTAATACTATAGGCCTACTAATAATATATCCGCGTACGCTGCCTTAATTCTCCTTTACCCTTTACGTCGGAAACTCTATATTAAAAGGCACTGGAATAAAAAGTGGTATAAGCAATTGTTTAATAAAGTAAGGAAGCTTTAGGATGACCAATATATATATTGTAAAGTCGGACCAGAGCTTACTCCTACCAATTATTCTATTAAGCCTTCTAAAACTAAACTCTATATATATATGCTTAACGTTACTAGTAGCGTAGAAGATAAGTATAAAGACTTTATTAACCTAAAGCCTATTTTAATTTAAGGCACGGCGCTGTAGTAGTAGCTTAATTTAACTCGCAGAGTCAACTACCTATAACTCTCTTAAATGGTAATTAATATATTATCTATACTATTAATATTAGCAGAGGCCGAGCGAGTCTTTTTAGGTGCACGGCGAATAATCTTATAGAACCGCATATTATTAGGGAGTATAAATATTAAACGTACGGAATACTTAAAGAGCTGGCTATAAAGTAATATTACCGCCAGGGGGAGGCTTATGGCAACGAACGTAGTACAAGAGGCTTCTGAGCTCTTGACAGAATCTAGAGTATAGCTAATATCTACTACACCACGCCAAGGATCACGAAGGTGACGATAGTAGTAAGAAAGTAGTCGTAAGAGAGTAGCTATTTTAAAGCTCTACCAGAGCCTAGGGGCGTAGAGCGTTCTTTTAATTAAAACACTATACTAAGACTATACTATATTTAATATTCAAAATCAATATTAATACGGCCTTATACTGATATTAAATACTAATAAAAGCACTGCATATAATCTGGAATCTTTTACTACTCAGGCTCTAGGCAAGCCCTCTTAAGCGTAAAACCATGCTTAATGTCACGTTTGACTTTATCATTGATTTAATTAATCGGCTTTATATTGTAGTTTACTTGCTAGTCCATATTATTAATATATGGCAGGTAGCATAGCAGATCCGCAGCTGGCGCACTCTTATTAAGTATAATAAAGTTAGCACAATACTTTTTGCCCCAGCCTTTGGGTAACAGAGTAAGTATTATAGATTTAGGAAAATACAGGAAGCTGGTTAGGAAAAAGTAGAAGGAGCCAAAGCATTAATAATAGCATCGCGATAGGAGGCTGGTGTCCTTCTGCTATGGGGTATAAGAAACCGTTACTGGATTATTTTTACTTATAAGAAGAAAGGGATTGTGGTAATAGGAAAGTAAACGGTTAAGCTCTAACAGATCTTTGGAGGAAGCTTTTTTTAGGATGTTTGCTATGGAAGAAGCACAATTGCTTATGTTTACTATGCTACCACTTAGCATTACGTATTTTGCTTGCAATCACGTCTTCGGAAATCCCTCTTTGTACTCTTAGCTAGAGCATATAGCTTTGTACGGAGCTTCGTATAAGGCTTATGCGAGCTTTAGTGCCCCCTATGCGCGCTTAACACACACCTATTTTGCTACCTCTACAACTAAATTAGTACGTAGAGTTAGCAGGAAGGGGTGGAGTCTATGGCCAGGGCTTCAGCCACGGCCCACCTTAAATTTAAGGCTAGATTTTAGAGCTGTTTTAAACTTCCCTTCTTTACTAAGTTATAACATAACCTCTAGATCTAGTAATCTTTTTAGACTAGAGTGGAGTGGATCTAAGCTTAAATCCACTCTATCTAGCTAGTAAATTATTTAACTCCAGGGGCTCCTTAGAGCTCCAGTATATTTATATACTAAAAATAAAAAGGCTTGATGTTAGCATATATTATAAAAGGAAGAGTAGATGCAGGATAACTTAGTAAAAGCTACCTATATTACTTCTTACTAATAACCTTAGTCTCGTAGTTAATTTTAATAGCCGCATATTGCCCCTCTAGCTCTTCTTCCTTATTAATTACATTATCTTTTATATAAATAAGGCCTCTGCGGCAACTATAGTAGTAAGCTAGGCCTTTGCTGCTTCCTTAAGGGACACTCTTTCACAAGGCTCTTCTACTAATTTATCTACTTCCTTATTATTAAAGATAGCCTTTGGCGGGTGGAGTACGCGGTTAGCAGCAAGATACTCTTTAAAGCAATTAATTGGCGCCAGGCCGTTACATTTAGGGTAACTTATTGGTTTTTGGGTTAAAGCTCTTGGGTATAAAGATTATATTATTGGATATAGGGGACAATTAAGTTAACAAATATCAATCTATAGTGGTAGTAAGAAAAAAGATAAGGATAACTAAATTAAAGTAACAATAATAACAACAATAGGGGCAGGGACGACGACAACGGGGGCAAGGGGAATAACCCAATTCTAAAATTGGAGCTTATCATTGGAGTCGCTAATTGGCTCACTTATACGCACTAACACCTATACGCTCTCTCCTTACGTTATACCTGCCTAAATTAGGTTAGAGAATTAGAGCTCTAAGAGCTCCGCGGCTTTAAATCCACTCCATCCAACCAATTAAATTGGCAGGATCTACTCTAGCAAAAGATGGCTCCGCCACGGAGCTCTAGAATTAACCTAGTCTAAAAAAATTACTGTCTATATAAGGGGACTTAGTAGACAGGTAGCTATAAGGCACGATTATAGGAATAGGATAAATTATAGAGGAGACAAATCCTTAAGAAGGTAAGGCCTCTGGGATCGTAGAGACTATATACTATAGGCACGTGCCTCCGGCACGTAACCGACGGACGTCCAAGGGGTATAGGTTATCTTAGTTAACTCATCTGCTTCGCCAAGGAATTTAAGGAGGCGGCCACCCCCCTGCTCCCGCCTACGCTATAGGAACTTATAAGCTAATTAGACGGTCGCTCTAACTTATAGGTACTTATTAGCCAATAGAACGCCGCACTACTCCCTACCACCCCTACCACCCCTAAAATTCCTCTATAAAGCGTCTGAGAGATTATAGGCGCGCATTTAGTATAAACTTAATTTTTTTCTAACGCGTGTTAATTTTAAATAACTCTAGCGGCGTAAATATACTAGCTATAGTCTTAGTACGCAATACATTTAAATTATAATATCTTCTTTTATTTAATTATAATAATTATAATTAGCTAACCACTGTATTAAGGGGCAAGATATAGTCTTAAAGTTTAAAGACGCGTTTTTAAACCTTTTTCCTTTCCGCTGGCTGCATTAAAATAGTAGCTATATTCTACTACCACTACTCTATTTCCTTCTAAATTTATAAAGGCGCCTCTTTTATTTTACTATAACTAGCTTACCCGGTTAAACTATACCTATACTACTGTTGTGTTATATTCTGGTAGGCAATATAGTTGCAGTAACGCCTTTAGGGTGCTTAGCCTACGTTAGAGCACTTTAGTAATGCCCTATAATATTCTAATAACTTATACGAACTTATACGAACTTATACAAATTTATACAAACTTATTAACTAATTAAAGGGTAGGAAATAGGGAGGTATAGGTTAAAATTAAAAAAGAAGTTAAAGAAGTTGGATACTTGGAGTTGCTAGCATAAAGCTTATATTGCGCCGCTACCTCTACTACCTCCACTAGCTATATATATATTAGCTAACCGTGGTTCTATCCTAAAGACACTTTAGTCTATTAAAAGATTATATATAGAGTTACTATTGGTTATATAGTAGGTAGCGCGGTTAGAGAATATAGTATTCTAATATAGAGTTATAGACCTTTATCTTTGGTAAATTATTCTCTAAACTAATCTATTAGTTAAGGATTTTAAGCCGCGCTATAAGCAAGTGCGTACCTTATATTAGTTAATATTTAGAAAAGAAGACACCCTTCTAATTACTTATATAGGCTTTAGTAAAAGCCTAGTCTTCTATATATATACGGTTTTAACGGGCAGGATTACTATTTAAATTATTCCGCTTAATAAGCTAGGTAATAAGTAATTAGATAATATTAGGAAGATAAAAGGATATAACCTAGTTCTTATTAATATTAAAACCCGGAGTTAAGAGAAGGGACTAATTACTTAAATTTAGGAGGGAGTGTATACTTATATTCTGCTTAGTCCTAAATAGGCGTTAACTAAGGCTTTCTGGGATGCTCTAAAAGAACTAGAGTTGTAGTTATAAATTGGGCTAGTCGCAATTAATAAGTGCTATTTTATTAAGGACTAGAAGAGCTTTTAACCGGCCTATATAATATTAGGTAAATTACAAATAATCCTCCGCCTAGATATAGTCTAGTTTGCCTACTTCATAACTTTTAATAAAAAGGTAGAGAGGCTAGTCCTATTAAAGGCTAGATTCTAAGTAGTTAGCCATTATTTTTGCCAGACTAAGATTATTAGGACTTCTATTAATTATCCGGATATATTAATATCTATCTACCTACTACCTAGGAAAAAGGTTAATTTATAGGAGCACCTATATTTCTTATTAGATAATTATATTAATAATAATAGGAAGCCTACTCTAGAGAGGATACTAAAGACAATAGTTTTTATTAATGGGCGATTGTCTATTTAGGCTATAGCTATATACCTTTAGACTATATTACTATAAAAGGGGTATTTAATAGATGCGGTAGACGAGGCTATCTATATTAGTACTATAGTCTAGGAGTTTACTACTACTGTATAGGAGTATAACCGCACTTAGTGATATACTGAGTTTAAAACTGCTACGTCTAGTATTAGAATTATAATAGCTATAACCTTGCTTAGTATAGGTGTAAACATTCTAAATATTAGGCGCGTAATTATCTAAAAGATTTTTATTACTAAAAGCCTAGCTAATATATAGCAGTAAATCGGTTAAGGCGGATAATAAAGGATTGCACTAGTATAGGATATATTTTCCTGCTATACTAGGTCTTTAATATAAAGGGGGGAGATATACTAGGGAGAAAACTACTACTACCTAAGGTAAAGGCACCTACTTAGGTGCCTTAGAGGGGTTATAACAGCTTACTAGCTAAGTATACCTATAGTTAACTTATATAGGGCTTTACGCCTAGTAATATTAGCGATACTAAAAGCGCCGCTAAAAGTGTTGCTAAGAGTATTACCTCTAAGAAATTAACTATAAGCTATAATTCTATAGTTACAGCTACTAAAGAGAATGGCTATCTATTTTAAATAAGGTCTAAAATAGTAAGTTATAAGAAGTTGCTAGTTAAGTGGAAAGAGATAGTAAACGGAGTATATTATTAGAAGGCCTTTTGTTACAGACGCTTTAAGTACAGTGCTATAATTACTTAAAGAAGAGTTAGAAGAAGCTAGTTGGTTAATAAGGGTATGGTCTAGTATGGAACCTGTAGAACTATGTGACGAGGAACTATAACCAAGGTTATATAACGAGCTCTGTGAGCTCTATAAGATCTATAAGGACCGTTTTACGTACCTTACGTACCTTACGTACTTTACGTATAAGGAGGATTTTTTAGGAGTATGGATGTGTATTTAAGGACTCATAGTCCCTACCTAGATAGTTCCTTTCTTTATAGTAAATCTTAGAATATAATTAGAGTTAATCTGTTGGGCAATCACTTCATTAGTTATTATTACATTATTAACTTCTTATTTACCTATACACCTAGCCTATTAATAAGTCCACCGTAGTTCTTGCTATAAGGCTTTGTTATATATTTACTACCTAATTATAGTATTAATAAAGTCGAATAATATACTACTAAAAGCACCAGTTACGACGCTGCAGAAGGCACCAACTACGACACTGTTAATAGTAGCTACAACCTTAGGTTTAGGAGGAGACACCAGTATATAGGATACTAATTCATAGCTAGTTATAGTAGGTCAGTTATAGGAAATAGTTAATTAATTAATAGATAATAATTAAATACTTAAAGACTAAATTAATGGAATTAGAGCAGCTAAGGTTAAGCTACTGTTAATTAAGCGATTCTTAGGGGAGAAGTTAAAGCTTAAGGGATTTCTTACGTAAATATACTTTAAGGTTATGCAAGAGGGAGTAAAGTTAGTAATACCTATAGACTAAGTAGTATATATAGGACAGTTCTTAACCGGAAGAGCACTTAAGTGGTTTAAACCTTACCTTACTAAAATCCAAATAAACGGAATAATAACTACTAACTAAGAAGTACGGTTTATATTTATAAACTAGAATGGGTTTTTAGAAAGACTAACGCAGATATTTAAAAACCTAAAGGCAATAACTATAGCAGAAAGAAAGCTTTGGAACTTAGTATAACGTACTTTAGCTATTAAGTATATAATATAGTTTTAGATACTTGCAATATGGGTTAAGTGGAATAATAAGGCGCTTATGGCATAGTATAAATAGGGACTTAAGGCTAAAGTATAGGACGTAATTATCCTAATAGAAGATGCGGAAACTCTAAGAGAGTTAATAGATTAATTAATAAAGATTAATAATAGGATCTATTAAAGGGAATAAGCTAAGAAAGGGCAAGATAGAGTTCTATAGTTATATAAGGCATAGAGTATATAATAACTAATATAGAGTTATAAACTATAGAATGGTGGGCTAGAGCTAATAGACTTAAGCAATACTAAAGAATTTAAGAGATGTGTAATAGAACCTTGTAGCAAGAACTACGGTTGGCTCGTTAATGGGCTAGGTATGTAGGTATAAACGACTAGTTAACAACGTAATAACAACTAGTGGAGTGGTTGCCCAACAGATTAACTCTAATTGTATTCTAAGATTCACTATAAAGAGAGAACTATCTAGGTAGGGACTATGGTCCTTTAAATACATAACCATACACCTAAGAAATCCCTTTGCTACGTAAGGTACATAAGGTATATAAGGTATATAATAGACCTTATAGAGCTTATAGAGCTCATAGAGCTTACTATATAACTTAGCTACCATTCCTCGTTACATAGTTCCACTGGATCCATCCTGGACTGTGCCTATATTAACCAACTAGCTTCCTCCAACTCCTCTCTAAGTAGTTATAACACCGTACTTAAAGCGTCCGTAATACTATCTCCCTCCTCTTTATCTTCGTCCTTAAAGATTCTTAACATCTCTAAGTCATCTACTAGAGGTGTAATGTCTGTCTAATTAATCTGGTTAACATCCTTACTTATTATACCTAAAGTATCTTCTTCTTCTTTGTCCCAATGGCATACTCGCACTATAGCTGCTATACTATTGCTTAATAAAGTTATATCTCCTTTATATTCTTATTATATAAAAGAGGGGTTACTTTGCGTTGCAATCGCGGCTCCTTCTAGTTACCAACCTTCCTCCTATTCTAAGTATATAAAGTCAAATATTTAATTATCTTGTGATGTTCGTTCTATTTCTAACGCTAAGTATGCGCGTCCTATAACTCTTAACAGTCTTTAAGTTCCCTTATTAATTTCCCTTAGGGTCTTATATTTAATCTGCCGCTACAAAGCTTAACAGTAAGCTTGTAAGTGCCCTGGATAAGGTTTACTAATCTTAGAAAGCGAAGCTAAAGGCCTCTGCTGCTTAACAGCGTGCTCTTAATGCTTGTCTTTCTACTTCTACTCAGTTACTCTATTTTAAGAAGGTTTATAAGAAGGTCCGTTTTAAGGAGTGGAAACTTATCTAATAGGGTTTATCTAAGCTAGGTAATGAGAGAGTAACATCTCTAGAGAAGGAAACAGTTCTAAATAATGTAGTAGTTGCTCCTCCTAAGTCCCCCTTAGGTAGTTTGTCCTTTAGTAATCCCTTTTCTATACTCCCTAACCTACTTTCTTCTAATACTTCTATACCTTTCCTATAGCATTCTCTAGGTTGCTTAGTAGTTCCTAGGTAGTCTTACTATAGCCTATCTACTTACTTTATACCATATTTCATTATCTATATCCTTATAACTAATAATCTTTAAAACTTGCCATTTATCTTCCTCTTGTCCTTTATACGTGTCTGCCTTATAAACTAGTAGTTTAACGTTTCTATACGCTGGCTCTAGCATTGCAATGTGCTGTATAGGGTAGATTTTTATTTTAGCTAGTAGGTTTAACTTATACATAACCAATGAAATTCTCTGCTTAACTTTAAAAGGTCCTAGTCTAATGTGGTCTAACTTTTTACTTAGTTGTTAACTTTTAAAAATTTTATATAGTAGCTACACTTTATCTCCCTCCTTAAGATCTGGTCCCTTAGATCTCTTAGCATTATAGTACCTTTTTATTCGTTCTTATACTAGTTTAGCTATTTCTTTAAGATTTATATAAAGATTTATTAATATCTCCATTCTTTCTTTAGCTGTGCTACTTGTTTTCTTTACTTAATATGGTAATAACAATGTTCTCAGCTTATACCTGTAATTCGCCTTAAATGGTAATATCCCTATTCCTTCTTATAGTGTTACATTATATGCAAATTATATAACTGGTAATAATAATACCCAATTATTCTACACGTAATTAATATAATATCTTAAATACTGTTCTAGTGTCTAGTTTAGCCTTTCTATTTATCCATCCGTTTGCGGATAATACGCTATAGAGGTTACTGTGTAAACTTCTTATTCTACCAGAAACACTTCCTAAAATACTACTATAAATCTTAGATCTCTGTCTGATACGATCTTATCTAGTGCTCTATGTCTTATAAACACTTCTTTAATATAGATTTTAGTAACATCCTCTGCTAATATCTCTTCTATATATGCTATGAAGTATCCCCACTTTATAAGCTTATCCACTATTACTAAGATTATATTATAATCTTGTCCTATAATAGGATCTTTTAACTTTAGTAACTTAATAATAAAGTCCTATAATATAACTTCCTATGGTCTTTCTGGTATTTTAATAGATTGTAGCCCTCCATATAGCTTATACCTTGTTGGTTTATTTCTTTAGTAATCTGGATATTCTCTTATAACTTGTCTCGCTAGTCCCTAGATTCCTTAAATAATATACTCCTCTTAAAGTCTTAACACTAAGCCTATAGCTCTATTATGTCCTTAAGTTAGTCCCTTATAAAATAACTTAATAAATTCCTTTGCTATAGATCTTAGAACATAAGTTGCTTTTCTATTCTTGTACTAATCTAAACCTAGATCCTCTGCCTATGCCTCTTGGATCTTTTATACCCAATTACTCTTTGGTAATTTATAGACCTGACTTTCCTTAGTTGCTGCAATCTTTGGGTAATTATACCTAATTAATCCATCTTAATCCTTTTGCAATAAAGCCCCTAATGGCTTCTTATTACTTTATAGTTTAGCCTTTCTACTTAGAGCATCTGCTTATACGTTATCTGTACCCTTAGTATACTAAATTTCAAAATAGTATTCTGTAAGCATTTCCGCCTATCTAACCTATCTTTAGTTAAGTTCCTTTGTTATTAGGAATCCTATAAGGTTCTTATAATCCATTTTAACTATAAATGGTTTCTCTATACCTTGCAAGAATGCTCTCTATTTCTTTAATACTGCAACTATACCTAATAACTCCTTGTTATAGATGTTATAGTTTAGTTCTAGTAGTATTATCTTTTAACTATAGTACGCTACTGGATGCTATGCGTCCTAATGCTTTTATAGCAAACATGCTCCTAGTATGAAGTCTGATATATCTGTCTCAACAACCGTCTCTAGCTTTGGTTGATAGATCTTGAGGATTGGTTCCTAGGTAAATAACTCTTTTAGTTCTTGGAACAGCTTCTTCTACTTACTACCCTAAACCCACGGTTCCTCTTTCTTTATTAACCAGGTAAATGGCTTAATACTCTTTAACTATTGTGCTATAAACCTCTTATAGTAGTTGCAAAACCCTAGGAACAATCTCAACTGTATAACATTCTCTAGTTCTTACTAACTAACTATGGCTTTAACTTTCTTTGGGTCTATGCTAATTCTTCCTAGTTTAATAATAAATCCTATAAAATTAGTCTTTTTTATAAAGAACTTGTATTTTTTAATTGCTACTAGTATCTGTTCTTCTTGTAGTCTCTATAAGACCCATTTAACGTATTCCTTATATTCTTTCTTACTCTCTAAGTAGATAATAATGTTATTAAGGTATACTATAACAAACTTATTAAGGTGTTCTCCTAATACACTATTAATTTGCTTCTAGAATGTTACTAGTGCGTTTATAAGCCTAAATTGCATAACTAATGGTTTATATAGTCCTTCCTTTAACCTAAAAGCTGCTTTCCATTTATCGCCTTCCTTGATCCTGATTTAATGGTATGCCCATCTTAGATCTATCTTTATAAAGATCTTTGCGTTACCTATCCTGTCTTGGATTTCGCTAATTAAGGGTAAAGGATACCTATCTTTTCTAGTGATGCTGTTTAACTGTCTATAGTCTATATATATCCTAAGTTTTCTGTTTTTCTTTAGGATGAATAATACTAGATATTCTGCTAATAACTGCGATGGTCTAATATATCCCTTTTATAAGTTCTCCTAGATAAACTCCTTAAGCGCTACTGACTCTGTTTTAGTAAGCTTATAGATTAAAAAGAACTTTAGACTTATTCCCTCTTCTAATTATATCTTATAGTCCTATACTGCATACTTTAACAGCTTTTCACTTTCTAGTAACTATAACTTTTTACCATACTTATAGTATCTTTTTAGTATATAACTTAAGCCTTGCTTAGTCTCTTTATACATTACTCCTACTTAGTACTATACTAACTTGGTTTACTACCGCACTTTACGTTGTTAAGTATCCTTAATATTAACCTAGCCTATAACCTAATTAATTTTTGGATTATATTCCTATAACTAAGGCATTCCTAGTATTGCCTTGTCTTTCCCTAACAGTAAGATATTAAAAGACATTCTAACTGGTCTCCCTTTAATAGTTAACTGAATAGGTCCTATTTTAAGATTAATAATACCTCCTCTATAGGCTATCTGATCTCCTAAAATTATTATAAGTAGATATAAGTATTCCTTCTATCTATATGGTAACCCTATCCTTTCCACTACTTTCGGTAACATATGGTTCCTTATTACTTTACTATCTACTAACACTTTAAACTACTAATCTTGCTATTTAACTCTTAAATTTAGGTGTTGTTCTTAAATTCCTTTAAGGGTCTAAGGCTCTACCACTAGTTCCCTCTGGTCCTATAGGCCTCCCCTTTTCCCAACTATTAGCTGCTAGATCCTGTCTGTACTTAGTCCACTTTTAGCTAATACTTAGTTTATTTCTTTTCCTCTACGTGCTATAGACAAGTATTCTCTAGGCAATTCTACCACTATTATCTATCTAGGTATTCTTCTGTAAGGAATCTTCCTAGTTAAAGTGTTAGGTCTTTTTAACTCTATACTTTTACTAGGTGCCATCTATGTATATACTTAGCGTCTCTAAACCACTTTTCTTCTAGTGCCCAATATATCCTTGCTAGGTATTTCCGGTTCTTATCTTTTAGTGCTCTATACATATTACACATATTATCCACATAAGCTATCCATAATAGTGTATAATGCGCTACATGTTTTAGGTTAACTCTTAACTTATCTTTATCCTTAAGTTCAAACCTATACCTGGTTATCCTAACCACTAGTATCTCTACTATGGGTACTAAGATTTATTGCTCGCTTCTCCAGTCCCTAAATCCTTCTTCTAGGTTCCTTAACGTTATAATTAATGCTCCTTTAATATAACTTATACATTTTTCTGTAATGGGTTGGTCTTAGACTACCTTCTTATTCAGCCACATATAAAAGTCTTCCTATTTATTATTATGTTGTTGCCTATACCACTTTCCATATAACTAGTTTAGTATGTATAGTTTGTCCATAAGAAAGTACCTTGTTATTGCTGCGTTGTAATATCCTTTAGTGTGTCTTTCTTTAAACCTAACTGGAATATCTAGATCTTTTTCTTGTTTTAGTTCATCCAACCATTTTACTTTAGGTGTCCCTATACTAGGCCTATTAGTAACTCTTTGTATAGGTGCTCTATCCCTTATACAACCTACTATAGACCTTTTATCCAGCTTTTGCTCTTGCCATATAATAATTCTTTACCTAAACTTATCTATAGTTTCCTATTTTCTGCGTCTTGTAGCTAGATCTTTAAAGTTATCTTACTTCTTTATCCCTATACCAACTTTTTAATTTTTAGGCTAAACACTATATTCACCTAGAATTGCTATAGTCCTTATTTATTTGTTAAAATCTTAGCCTTCTATTAACGTTCTTATTTATTCTCCAAACTCTTAGTTCTTAAACTTGCGTCCTGTACTTATTTATTTGTCACTAAACTAAGTCGCTGCCCTTTTCCATTAGTTCTCATCCGTTATGGGTTTTTAAGCTGTCCTTGTTGCACTTTGTAAGTCTAGAGCCTTCCTTATCTCTTCTTAAGAATCTTAAACCTGTAGCCTTTTACCTTTTATAAGTGGTAAGCTAGCACTAGCAGTCGTCTGCTTGCTTAATTGTCTTTAGATATTACTCCTTCCATCTTATAAAGCAATAGAAATTATATCTAATGGTGTTATAATACCCATTACTGATCCGCGTTCTGTAGTGGTTTCAGTTTCTGCTTTTATTATATTATTGAGGTTTAAGTGCTCCCAGTTAGCCTCCTTTTTGTCCTTATTACTATTAATTAATAAGTACTCTAACTCCATTGTTATTATTACTAATCTTTGTCTATATATTACTGTAACATCTTAATCTAGCTTATAGAGTTAATCTTATTCTTTATCTAACTCTTTAGTTCCTTTAAGTCCTCTTAACTCTGGCTCTTACGGCTAATAGCTTACACCGTACTTAGCGTCCTTATAAATTTAGCATGCATTGTTATAATAAAATATAAAGTGTCTAATTAAACACTCCTTGGTCCCGCGCAATATCCCTATATCTATATTATTGTACTCTAACAACCTAGTGCCCTTTACTATATAGTTACTTTAACCACCTCTGCAGTCTCTAGTAAAATAACTTTATTTTCTACAATTTATATAAGCTCTATCTTTAAACTATTTCTTTTGTTATAGAGTCCGCCTAAATATCTTCTGCTGCTAAGATCCCTGGTTTAACCTCTGCTCCTTAATTCTATAATTACTTAATCCTTAACCTCTAGGTTTCCATAGTTTCTTTATCCATCTCTTAGATTCTTTAATACCACTTAGGTCCATTAGCTCTGCGCCATTCCATAGTTTTTGGCTCTGTGTTTACTAATACGTGCTCTGCGTCTTATACAACTATAGAACTCTGTCTTGCCCTTTCTTAGCTTATTCCCTTTAATAGATCCTGTTATTGATTTTTATTAACTAATCTATTAAGTCTTACAGACTTTCCGCATCTTCCATTAGAATAATTACGTCCTAGACTTTAGCCTTAAGTCCCTGTTTATACTGTGCCATAAGCGCCTTATTATTCCATTTAACCTGCGTTGCAAGTATCTAAAATTATATTATGTACTTAATTGCTAAAGAACGTTATACCAAGTTTTAAAGCTTTTATTCTGCTATAGTTAATACTTCTAGGTCTCTAAATATCTATATTAGTCTTTCCACAAACCTATTCCAACTAGTAAATATAAATTGTACATCTTAGTTAGTAGTTATTATACTACTAGTTTGTATTTCTGTAAAATAAGGTTTAAACCATTCTAATACTCTTCCTATTAAGAACAATCCTATATACACTACCTAATCTATAGGTGTTGCCAACTTTACTCCTTCCTGTATGACCTTAAAGTGCATTTATGTAAGGAATCCTTTAAGTTTTAACCTTTCTCCTGAGAATCGTTTAATTAACGGTAGCTTAACCTTTACTGCGCTGATTCCGTTAATATGTTCCTTAAGTATCCTATTATTATCTAATAAGCGATTAACCATTTCCTGTAACTAACCTCTTGTAATTAACTGTAAGTCCATATCTGCTATACTGGTGTCTCCCGATCCTAAGGTAGTTGCTGCCATTAATGGTATTATAACTGACGCTTTGGGTAGCATATTGTTTAACTTCTTTTGCGTTTTAATACTATAACCTTAGTAGTAAATATATAACGGAACCTTGTAGCAAGAACTACAGTGGGCTTATTAATGGGCTGGGTATATAGGTATAAATGACTAGTCAACAACGTAATAATAACTGGTGGAGTGGTTGCCCAATAGATTAACTCTAATTATATTCTAAGATTTACTACAAAGAGAGAACTATCTGGGTAGAGACTGTGGTCCTTTAAATACACAACTATACGCCTAAGAAATCCCTTTGCTATGTAAGGTATGTAACAGACCTTACAGAGCTCACAGAGCTTACAGAGCTTACCACGTGACTTGGCTACCATTCCTCGTTATATGGTTTTACCGGATCTATCCTGGACCGTGCCTGTATTAACCAACTAGCTTCCTCTGACTCCTCTCTAAGTAGTCGTAACACTGTACTTAAAGCGTCCGTAATAAGATGGAGTAAGAAACTATAGAAACCTAAAGGTTAAGAATTAAGTAATTATAGGACTAAGAAGCAGAGGCTAAACTAGGAATCTTAACAGTAGAAGATGTTTAGGCAGACTCTATAATAGAATAAATAGTTTAAATTAAGAGCTTATATAAATTATAGAAAATAGGGTTATTTTGCTAGGGACTATAAAGGTAGTTAGAGTAATTATATAGTAAAAGGCACTAGGTTGTTAGAGTATAATAATATAAATATAAGTATATTACGCGGGACCAAGGAGTATTTAATTAAGCACTTTGTATTTTATTATAATAACGCATGCCAAATTTATAAGGACGCTAAGTATGGCGCAAGCTATTAGCTATAAGAGCTAGAGTTAAGAGGACTTAAGGGAACTAAAGAGTTAGATAAAGAATAAGATTAACTCTATAAGCTAGATTAAGATGTCACAGTAATATACAGATAAAGATTAGTAACTATAACAATAGAGTTAAAGTATTTATTAATTAATAGCAATAAGGAAGAAAAAGGGACTAACTAGGAGTACTTAAACCTTAATAACGCAATAGAAGCAGAGACTAAGATTACTATAGAATGCGGTTTAGTAACTGGCATTATAATACTATTAGATATGGCATCTATTACTTTATAAGATGGAAGGAGCAATATCTAAAGAAGATTAAGCAAGTAGATAACTGCTAGTACTAGCTTACCACTTAATAAAGGCAAAAGGCCACAGGCTTAAGATTCTTAAAATGAGATAAGATATACCTAAGGACCTATAATAGACAAAAACCAATAGAAAAGAGTAGTAGCTTAGTTTAAAGATAAATAAATAAGTATAGGACGTAGATTTCTAGGGAGCCAAGATTTTAAAGAATAAATAAGGGCTACTATAGCAATTCTAGGTAAACATAGTAATCAGCCTAAAGATTAAAAAGTTAACACAATAATTAAAAAGTTTAATAATATTAAAACCCATTTATAGGACGTAATAAGACGGAAAGTATGGATAAGTTTAGATAATAAATTATTGTATAACAGGAGTAAAAGTCAAATTAGAGATTAACTATACTAGGTTATATAAAGGACAGAGTACTAGTATAAAGAGTTACTAATAGGCTAAGGGTAGAAACGCTAAGAGCTAAGTAGTTAAGTAATCTAAAGGAGGAGGAGGATTTAGGAATCCTAACTTACTTCATAGAGAGATATACTAAAGGTTATAACGATACAGTAATAAAGAAATACTTCCTTATAAATAGATTGTATATACTTACTAAGCTATAACGTATTCCACTATCACCTCGGTCACACCATCACCTTGGTTAAAAATGCTTAGTGCTACCAACTTATGTTTCTGTATCGTTATTATCGCTACAGGAACTATCTGAAAAAATATACTAAGTACTTGCATCTGATTTAGAAGACTCCCCTTTAGCTGCTTAACACGTTCGCGCGTTATGCCTAGTCCCTCCACAATTTTCACAGCGTTATAGAGCTGGTTGAGCTCTGTCTTAACTATCCCTACTATAAGCCTTCTTTAATGGCTGGACCGTCGTAGATGGTCTAGAAGCTATTAGATTAGCTGCCTCCCTATACTCTAGTATACCACCTTTCTAGATACGCTTCCTCTTACGCGCTTTTTGCTTGGTTATTACTACTAATTGCTCTTTAAGCTCGGTAATACGGGAGGCTTGAAGCGCGTTTTAGTACAGTATTAGTTCAGCGCCTTTAATAAGCTGTAAGAACCCGTTCTGGGCTATTATAGGTGATCTAGTAAAAGAGTCGCTTATAAGCTTCAATTACGATCCAAATTTAAGCGTATTGCTTGGGGTCTTTGACTGCCACGGCATCTCTAGTGGTAAGGGTGCTGGTGGGGTACGTAACCGTACTTTAAGGCAATTAAGGACCATAGCTGCGTCTATAGGGACTAGCCCTAATGCCTTAAAGGCCTTCTTGCAGTTCTCTATTATAAACACGTTAAAAAACGCGTCTTTAAAGGCTGGCAAGAAGCCTTCTTTATTAATATAGAAGATGCGCCGGCGTGCCAAGTCTCTAACGCGATAAGAGTATTTTAGCTTTAATGGTGAGAAGCAAACTATATCTAGCGGCTGGAGTATATATAACGAATGGGCTAGCATATAGAGCGTAAGGATATTGTTTTCAAGGCAGTAATCCTTAAAAAGCTGCGATTAATGGCTCTCGTGACCGTCTAAGATAAGTAACCGGTACCCCCCCACCTAATACGCCTTTGTATGCGCGTTAAAGTGCTTTAACCATGCAACTCTAAGCTTGTTGTTTATCCAGCCATTCTTAGAGACTAAAAGTTTCCAGTTACGCGGTATAGACGTCTCCTTATACCACGCTAAGATGTGGACGCGCCCTTTATAGATAATAAAAGGTGGGGTTGTATACCTAGTGGCGCAGATGCTCTAGATAACGGTAACCTACTCTTAATCGCCTGGCTAAACAAGCTCAGGTTAAGCATGTCTCTTAGAACCCATGACAACTTTTATAGACCTAATAACGCCCATTTAGAAGCCTGTCTTATTAAAGTTGTGCACGTTATCGTCCTAGACGCCGTACTTGGTTTTAGTCTCCTTAACAAGCTTAAACCACGCGCTAATTACCTTAGGATCTTCCTAGAGTATTCTCTGACGGTCCTTCGCTCAATTAAAGGCTATTTTAAGCTTATCTAAACGCGTTACGAACCTCTCTGCCCAGCGCTTACCTACTGGCTCTTCACCCCGCGTAGTTAATAGTTTATCCGCTATATCTGCCACCTTATATAGCTGGGGAGAAAACCCTCGCGAATTAAGGTTAAGGATATATTAGACGATCGTCTGCTCTTCAGTCAAGGTAAGCTTATGGCGGCCGTTGCGTCTATCTTAGAGATTTGCGATTCCGTTGTATCGATTAGTTAACGTTGAAGATGGTATATTAAACGCGTTGGCAGCACGTCAGAGGCTTTTAAATTCGCGATTATAATAGGCAAGAAGGGCAAGCTCAATTCTGCCTTCTTGGTTTAGCGCTGGCGCGTTTTGTTGTTGAGACATGTCGCGTTAATAGGATAGTTGGTAGTGCTAAGCATTTTTAACCGAGGTGATGGTGTGACCGAGGTGATGGTGGAATACGTTATTATAAGTAGTATAAGTAATATAGAAATAATAAGTGGAAAGACTTCTATATATAGCTAAATAAGAAGGCTATATTAGATTAAGCCATTATAGAAAAATAGATAAGTTATATTAAAGGGGCTTTAATTATAATATTAAAAGATCTAAAGGAATAGGCTAGAGACTAGAGAGAGATAATATAAATATTAGTACTAGTAAATAATATAGTAACATTTAGATTAATACGGGAGAGGTTTAAACTTAAGGATAAAGATAAACTAAGAGTTAACCTAAAGCACTTAGTGTATTACATATTGGCATAGATTGTATAACGAATTCCACCACCGAGCCGGCCACCCTACCGAGCCGGCCACTTTTCCTTGGCACCACGAACACCACGTACAAAACCTTAAATTATTTATTGCTACTAAGAGAACTTGCGTACAATATACTTGAATCAGATTCAGAAGCTTCCTCTTCATCCTTTTTGCACGTATGGGCGTTATATCCAGTCTCTCCACAATTCCTACAGCGCCGTTGAGCTGGTAGAGCCTGTTTGTCACCACTACTACCACGAGCCTTCTTAGACGACTGAGACGCTTTAGACGCTTCAGCAGCTACGTACAATGCTGCTGCACCATACTCCATTATACCGCCGTGTTAGATCCGCTTTCTTTTACGCCCTTTATATTTTATACACTCTGCTAATTGCTCCTCAAGCTCTGTAATCCGGGAGCTCATTAGTACGTTTTAATGTAGCATTAGTTCAGCTCCTTTAATAAGCTATAAGAATCCTTGCTGGGCTGCTTATAGCAATCATACAAAAGAATTGCTTATAAGCTTTAATTGCGATCCAAACTCGTACGTATTGCTTGGGGTCTTTAACTGCCATAGCGTTTCTAGTAGAGGTGGGGGTGGTATGGTATGTAATTGTACTTTAAGGCGATTAAGAACCACCTGCGCGTTTATAGGAACTAGTCCAGATGCCTCAAAGGCCTTTCTGTAGTTCTTATATGTAAACACGTCAAAAAATGCGTCTTTAAAGGCTGGCAGGAAGCCTTCCTTATTAATATAGTAGACGCGTTAGCGTGCTAAGTCTTGTACGCGCTAGGAGTACTTTAGCTTTAATGGCGAGAAGCATACTATATTAAGTGGTTAGAGTATATGCGATAAATGCGCAGGCATATAGAGCGTAAGGATCTTTTATATAAGGCAATAATCCTTAAAATCCTGGTTAAGGTGGCTCTTATGGCTATTAAGTATAAGTAGCCTGTACGACCCTACCTAACGCGCTTTTATATGCTTGTTAAAGTGCTTTAACCACTTAAGACCAAGCTTATTATTTATCCAGCTATTCTCAGAGACTGCGAGCTTCTAATTACATAGTATATCTGCCTTCTCGTACCACACAGAGATATAGACGCGCCCTTTATAGATAATAAATGGTGGCGTAGTATATCCAGTAGCGCAGATACTCTGGATAACAGTAACCCACTCCCAATCGCCTAGCTGGATAAGATTTGGCCTTATACATCTTTCTAAGCCTATAATAACCTTTATAGAGCCAATTATACCCATCTAAAAGCTAGTCTTATTAAAGTTATGGATATTATCTATATAAACGCCGTACTTTGCTATAGTCTCTTATACGAGCTCGAACCACGCGCCAATTATCTTTAAATCTTCCTGGAGTAGTCTTTAGTAGTCCTTTACTTAATTAAAAGCTGTTTTAAGCTCCTGCGTACGTAATATAAGCCGCTCAGGCCAGTTCTTGCCTACTAGTGTCCTACCACGCATCGCTAACAGTTTATCTGCCATATCTGCCACCTTACATAGTTGGGGAGAAAATCCTCGCGAATTAAGGTCGAGAATATATTGTACAATCGTCTGCTCTTTGGTTGTAGTAAGCTTCTAGCAATTTAGTTATGTTTGGGGTCAAAACGTAATTCCATAAAGCCGATCAGAGAGCCGCTGATGTTATATGTTAAAAGCCACAGCGACGCGTTGTATGCTTTGAAATTGGCCTAAAATATAGGCCTAGAGTGCAAGCTCAATTCTACCTTCTTGCTGAATTAATATCGCGTTACTTTGTTGATTCATTGCCTTTTGTACGTGGTGTTCGTGGTGCCAAGAAAAAGTGGCCGGCTTGGTGGGGTGGCCGGCTTAGTGGTGGAATACGTTATATAGATAATATATATAACATATATAGGATACTAAAGGACAAATATTATAGGCATCTAATAAGAATATATTAGGAACCAGATAAAAGACGGTTTAGAGACGCTAAGTATATATATAGTTAGCGCCTAGTAAAAGTTTAGGAGTTAAGAGACTTAATATTTTAACTAGGAAGATTCCTTATAAAAGAATACCTAGATAAATAATAATGGTAGGAGTACCCAGAGAATACTTATCTATAGTATATTAAGGAAAAGAAGTGAACTAAGTATTAGCCTAAGGAGGACTAAGTACAGTTAAGGATTAATAGCTATTAGTTGGGAAAAGCGGAGGCCCATAGAACTAGAGAGAGCTAATAGTAGAGCCTTAGACCCTTAAAGGAATTATAGGATAATACCTAAATTTATAAGTAAAATAGTAAGATTAAAAGTTTAAAGTGTTAGTAAATAGTAGAGCTATAAGAAACTATATATTACTAATAGCAGTTAAAAGGATAGGGTTATTATACTAATAAAAGGAATATCTATACCTATTAATAATGATTTTAGGAGATCTAATAGCCTATAAAGAAGGTATTATTAATCTTAAAATAGGACCTATTTAGATAACTATTAAAGGAAGACTAGTTAAGATATCTTTTAATATCCTACTATTAGGGAAAGATAAGGTAATACTAGGAATACCTTAGTTATAGGAGTACAATCTAAAGATTAATTAGATTATAGGTTAGGTTAATATTAGGGATACTTAATAACGTAAGATGTAATAGCAAACTAAGATAGTATGGTACTAAGTTAGAGTGATATACAAAGAGACTAAGTAAGGCTTAAGTTATGTACTAAAAAGATACTATAAGTACGGCAAGAAACTATAGAGCCTAGAAAGTAAAAAGCTATTAGAGTATATAGCGTAGGACTATAAGATAGAATTAAAACTAGGAATAAGTCTAAAGTTCTTTCTAATCTATAAGCTTACTAAAACTAAGTTAGTGGCACTTAAGGAGTTTATCTAGGAAAACTTATAGAAGGGATATATTAGACCATTATAGTTATTAGCAGGATATCTAGTATTATTTATACTAAAGAAAAACAGAAAACTTAGGATATGCATTAACTATAAACAGTTAAATAGCATTACCAGAAAGGATAGGTATTCTTTACCTTTAATTAGCGAAATCTAAGATAGGATAGGTAATACACAAATCTTTATAAAGATAGATCTAAGATGGGCGTACTATTAGATTAGAATTAAGGAAGGAGATAAATAGAAGGCAGCCTTTAAGGTAAAGGAAGGACTATATAAGCTATTAGTTATATAGTTTGGACTTATAAATATACCAGTAACGTTTTAAAAGAGAATTAATAGTATATTAGAAGAATACCTTAATAAATTTGTTATAGCATACCTTGATAATAATATTATCTATTTAATAAGCAAGAAAGAGTACAGGGAATACGTTAAATAGGTTTTAGAGAGACAATAGGAAGAACAGATGCTAGTAGCAATTAAAAAATGCGAGTTCTTTACTAGGAAGACTAATTTTATAGGATTTATTATTAAGCTAGGAAAGATTAGCATAGACCTAAAGAAAGTTAAAGCTATAGTAAATTGGCAAGAACTAGAGAACGTTATACAGCTAAGATTATTTCTAGGGTTTTGTAATTACTATAGGAGGTTTATAGCACAATAGTTAAAAAGCATAGAGTTATTTACCAGACTTATAAAAAAAGAGGAACTATAGATATAGGGAGATAAATAAAAAAAGCTATTTAAGGAACTTAAGGAGTTATTTACCTAAAAACTAATTCTTAAAATCTATTACTGTAGTTAGAGATAGTAGTTAAGATAGATATATTAAACTTTATATTAGGAGTATATTTACTATAAAAGCACTAGGACATATAGTATCTAGTAATATACTACAATTAGAAGATAATACTACTAAAACTAAACTATAACATCTATAACAAGAAGTTATTAGGTATAGTAGCAGCACTTAAGGAATAGAGAGCATTCTTATAAGGTATAGAGAAACCATTTATAGTTAAGATAAACTATAAAAACCTAATAGGGTTTCTAATAACTAAGGAGCTAAATTAGAGACAAGTTAGATAGGTAGAAATGCTTATAGAATACTATTTTAAGATTTAATATACTAAGGGTATAAACAATATAAGAGCAGACGCGCTTAGTAGAATGGCTAAATTATAAGAAACTATTAGGGGCTATATTACAAAAAGATAAAGATAGATTAATTAGGTATAATTATCCTAAGATAGCAGCAATAAAAGAAACTAGCCAAATCTATAAATTACTAGAAAGTAATTAGATCTAAAAGATCTAAAAAGCATAGAGTAAGAATCCAGACTTAGAGTAGTATAGAAATTAAGAAGTAATATATATACCAAAGGGTATTGCAGAGGAGTTTATTAGAGAATTTTATAAAGGAATAATATAAGGACATAATGGAGCTATAGGCTTAATGTTAAGACTTTAAAAGGAATATATTATTTAAGGAATTTAGGGACTAGTAAGACAAGTTATAAAGGAATGTCTAGATTGCTAAAGGAATAAACTAATAAGGCATAGGCTATATAGAGGGCTATAACCTATTAAAATACCAGAGAAACCATGGGAGGTTATATTATAGGACTTTATTATAAAGTTGCTAAAGTTAAGAGATCCTATTACTGGACAAGATTATAATGTAATTTTAGTAATAGTTAATAAGCTAACTAAGTGGGGTTACTTTATAGTATATATAGAAGAAATATCCGCAGAAGATATAGCTAGAATCTATATTAAAGAAGTGTTTATAAGATATAGAGCACTAATAAAGATTATATTAGATAGAGATCTAAGATTTATAGCAGTATTTTAGGAAGTATTCTTAGCAGAATAAGGGGTTTAAGCAGTAATATTAACTATATATTACCTATAGATAGATGGTTAAATAGAAAAATTAAACTAGACACTAGAACAGTATCTAAGGCACTATATTAATTACATATAAAACAATTAGGTATTATTATTACTAGTTATATAGTTTATATATAATATAACACTATAGGAAGGGATAGGTATATTACCCTTTAAGGCAAACTATAGATACAAGCCAAGAACATTATTATTACTATATTAAGTAAAGAAGACAAATAGTATAGCTAAAGAAAGAATAGAGAACTTAATAAATCTTTATACATACCTTATGGAAATAGCTAAACTAGTATAAATAAGGATAAAAAAGTACTATAATACTAAGAGATTTAAGGGACCAGATCTTAAGGAGGGAGATAAAGTATAGCTACTATATAAAAATTTTAAGAGTTAATAACTAAGCAAGAAGTTGGACTATATCAGACTAGGACCATTTGCAATTAAGATAAAGATCTTAGAAGTTATATACAGACTTAACTTACTAAAGAAGATAAAGATCTACCCTATACAGTATATTATAATGCTAGAACTAGTATATAGGGATATTAAGCTACCAGCTTATAAGGCAGACATATATAGAGGCTAAGAAAAGGATAAATAAAAGGTTTTAAAGATTATTAGTTATAAGGATATTAATAATAAAATATAGTATAAAGTTAAGTAGATAGGCTATAATAAGACTACCTAGGAGCTATTAAACAATTTAAAGAACGCTATAAGAAAGGTATAGGAGTATTAGAAGAGAAAGGGTTAGGCAGTATTAATAAAGAAGGATTACTAAAAAATAAGTCACCTAAGGGGGACCCAAGAGGAGCAGCTACTAAGGTATTTGGAGTTATTTCCCTCTCTATTAGAAGAGAATCCGTTCTTTTATTGCTAAGTTCCTAAAGGCCTTATTTTATAAGTTTCTATTCTTTAGAACGCACCTTTTTACGCACCCTCTTAAGACAAAGAAGTTAAGTATAAGTGTTTTAACGAGCCTTAAGGGCGCAACGCTCTTTATTATAAATGCGAATTAAATAAAGCTTATTATTATGCTAAAGCCAGTAAATCTCGGCCAATACTTCTAATAGTTTACTATTGGGTTTTGTAGCAGTAGATTAAACCTAGGCCCCTAGTAGCAATTAATAAGGGTACTTAAAGACTATTAACAGTAACAGGACACGTATATTTAGCGTTAAAGATAGAATAAATATTACAGGAGGATTATATGTTTGCTTGCGTACACTTAGCGCATAAGGACGGTTGTTAGTTAATAGGTGACGCAATTATAATATAAACTAACCCCTTTTTCGCATAATAAGAATAGGAAGGCATTATCTTACCTAATAATAGTATAGACGCCACGGTATAAGACTAATGCTCTACTAATAAAAATAAGGGAGCCTTAGGTATAATAAGTAAGGATATTAACCAAATTAATTAGACGGACGTTATACCTCTAGTAGACAACTTAGAGATATTAGGAATCTTTAAGGATAAAAATAAAGAGAAGGGAGATGGTATTATGGATGCTTTAAGTACAGTGCTATGACTACTTAAAGAAGAGTTAGAAGAAGCTAGTTAGTTAATAAGGGTACGGTCTAGTATGGAACCTATGGAACTATATAATAAGGAACTATAACTAAGGTTATATAACGAGCTCTATAAGCTCTATAAGATTTATAAAGACCGTTTTACATACCTTACGTACCTTACGTACTTTATATATAAGGAGGATTTCTTAAAAGTATGGATATGTATTTAAGGACCTATAGTCCCTACCTAGATAGTTCCTTTCTTTGTAGTAAATCTCAGAATATAATTAGAGTTAATCTGTTAGGCAACCACTCTACCAGTTGTTATTACATTGTTGACTTCTTATTTACCTATATACCTAGCCTATTAATAAGTCCACCGTAGTTCTTGCTATAAGGCTTCGTTATAGTATTGCAAAGCTTATAGTAGTTAATTAGTTAAGCAGCTAAAGGGTATAGTTAAGCTAGTTAGATTAACTAATAAAGAGGCTCTAGTAAAGAAGTAATAGGTAAAGGCTGCTTAGTAGACCAGGAACTCTAAGGGCGAGGTTTTATTATAGGAGGGTATAGTGTCTCTTAGATAGGAAAGTTATAGTACTATTAGTTAGTCAGTCTGTTAGTCAGTCTGTCTATCTATAATCAATTAGTAGCAAATTGGTAGAAAGCAGTTAGTAAGAAAAAAAGAAAAGAATATATTTCTAGTAACTAGTAGGGTCGTGATTTATAAGGAGGGAAGCTAAAGGCTCTATAAATATAGGAAAATGCTAAGATAGTAGGCGACGTCCAATCTACACCACTATATTATTAGCACGCTAGTTACTAGAATTGTCTATATTAAAGGAGTACGCAGTATATATCTAAAGGTAGGATAATAGCCTTACTATACAGGTTGCTAAATAAAAGGCTATATAGGGTATAGTAGAATAGAGTATAGTAGACAGGCCGTCTTTACCACTTAGGACCTGGGTTACTAGTAAAATTAATAGGTCTAGCCCATTGTCTGCGTTACTAGGTGTCCTATATAGTATTAAGTACGCGGCCTAGGTACTTAAAGAGGTCTAAAGGCTAATTTTAAGGCTAATAACGCCAATAATACCGTATATTATATCCGTGGAGGGGAGCTATAATATTAATACGCCCGGCTTTTAGGATCCCGCAATACTAGACTCCTAAAAAGCTACTACTTCTAATTTACAAGATACTGCAATTCCCAACTCTAAAGGTACGGTTGTTCTTAATTTATAGCTAGCTATTATCCTGGATTTATAGGTAGATACTATCCTTAATTCCTAACCTATAGATATAGCTGCTTATTATAAGACACCTCCATAACACCTTATATACGTCCACCTATTTCCACCTATTTCCACCTATTTCCACCTATATAGCAAGAAGAGACTAACTGCAAGGTAGTAATCTAATAGCAATCTGCCGGCAATCTATGGCAATCTAACGGCAATCTGCTACATTCTGCTATATTCTACCAAGTCCACTAAATCCTGCCAAGTTCTGCCAAGACCGCTACTTAAATCCTATTCTGCTCCATGCACGTATTAACTAAGTAACTAAACTAACAATATATACCCTTTCTTCCCGTTTCCTTACCTTCTCTCCTTATATAATATCTTAACTTTATTACGCAGTTTATATACATAGCTTAATAATATCTACTTTACTATATATTATTACCGCTTATACTTACTCTATAACACTATATTGCGTTGACCTTATATATTACCCTCTAAAATACAAAACAACCCTAAAGCCCCTATAACAGCCGCTGGCATTATATCCACACTCTAAAAATAATTAGCAGATATATAGAAGTCCTTTATAGACGCCCTTATACAAAACTAAGCCACTTTAACTTAATAATAAGCCGAATAAGAGGCATAATACCTATAAATAATTAAGGACCTCTAAGAAGAAGTCCGCACCCTTAAGATGCCCTAAAACCAAATACCTTCTTTAGAGACAAACACGTAGGATAAAAGTCCCAAACCTATAGTAACTATTTACCCTAAACCAACTACTGCACTATAATAATCCAAATAACTACCAAACCCTTTAATATTTACTAGTAAATAATAAGAACTCTAATTATTCCTAAGCTAGCTTAAAAATAAGCTAACCAGTAATGTAACCGACTACCGCTACCATGTCAGATGTCATCTTATGACTTACTACCGTGCCTTTTGTCATCGCATGTCTCACTACTCATTTCTATTACCTATTCATTACCTATTACTGACTAGGTGGCAATGTTGACCTGGTGGCCAATTAGGTAACAGTTACAAATCATCGTCGGCGTCTCCGTCAACCTTTGCCACGTATTTCGTGTATATAGTATACCTGATTTCCATAGATTTACAATTAAGTCGTTCACTTAATTCTCCCACATAGCAAAGCTTACAGTTATGAGCCCGGATCGCACTGTTTGCTGAGCAATTACTACTACCTTTGCAAGTGTCTCGAGCTTCTTTAAATACCAAAACCAGTCTACAGCCATCACGCTGCAGACGTCTTCTACACACAACCAGTCTACAGCCATTACGCTGCAGACGACCTCTACCACCAGTCGAACGGACGAACAAACCCGACCGACGAACGAACTGACGAATTAAATTGTCAAAATAAGGTTTCGCCAAGACGCTAACCTGGACCCTACCTAACCTGTCAAAATTTCTAAAAATGATGACCAATACGAATGAGTCTTCATCTAAAATCAACCTCATTCTTGACAAGCCATCTGATTAGCTTCTATGGTTCTTTATTATTTAAGATACTGCTAAGACCAATAAGGTATGGCAGTACATCGACCCATTAAAGAAGAAAGATAAGCTCCTAAAGCTAGAACCTCCGAAACAACCTATACCCACAGACGTACTTCCTACAGCTACATTAATAGCCAAGCTAGATCCAAACCAACTCATTGCCTATAATTAACTATACACGGAATATAAGGACGACCTCCGCATACATTAGAAGAAGGAGCAGGCCATAAGCGATATTAGTAATTACGTCGTTTGCACAACATCGGTATCCTACCTCCCTCTTATTAACGGCCTTAACACAGTATACGAACCGCTTCAAGCGCTTAAGAAAGTACTAGCCCCTACCACATCAGGTTAAAAGCATAACATCCTTAATTAATACACAGCTTTTAAGGCCTACAATCCAAATCAGAGCATTGAAAAATGGTTAAATAACTAGCGGAACGTCTATAAGCAGGCAGAACAATTGGAGCTACTAGACGTATAGGGATTTAAACCCCACTACGATTTTATATGAGCCATTAAACCCATCTCTTCTAGTTTTGCAGGAGCACTAGAAGTAGATCTTATTCGCAAAGAACGAAAGGACAAAGACGCCCTATCCATCATTAACCTCATTAAGGAATTCAAGGAGCACTACCGTATGCAGCAAGCATCGTCTACCTTAACTGCCAATAACTCTGCATTTGAAACCCTTTAAAACAATTCCAACTCCAATTCAGATTCTAACAGCAATTTAAATTTAAACTTAAAATGGCATAAGGAATGCATATGCGGCCTTATACATCAATACAATGACTGCTACTACATCGTTGAGCACAAGCGCCTTTAAGGATGGAGACTAAGGGCAGACATTCAAAAGAAAATAGATGAAATGATCTCATCTATACCTTGGGTTAACCCCATAATCAAATGGATTTAAAAAGAAGAAAAGGAAGCAAAGAAGAATAATCAGAAGAACACAGAATCTATAATTGATTTTGATTCTAAAACCAGCCTAAATTCTACAATACTGACCTGCAATGCTGCCGCGTTCAGCACTGGTCAAACTCCGTTTAAACTCCAGAACACCTGGATACTTGACCCTGGAGCAGATACCCACGTCTGCAACAATAAAGAAGACTTTACATTCTCCTTAGCAGCAGAAGGTGGCTACCTGATTGCTGGCGGAAATTTTGAAAAAATACAAGCTTACGGAACAGTAACCATTACTGTTGATACACCTACTGGGAAGTCAAAAATGAAGCTATCCTATGTAGCACTAGTACCAACCATGTTTACAAATATCGTAGCACTCTTAAGAGCTACTAATAACAACATCCATTTTGACTCAGGACGAAATATGCTATACCATCTAGCAACTGGCAAAACAGTCTGCTATGCAAAACGACTAGGGGGCCACTGGGCACTGATGCACAGAGAGCCTACAAGTACCCTAGATTCGACTTAGTTAATATTCTTAACCTCCAAGAGATACCAGCCTACAACGGCACTAAGTATGACAACTATGTTGTTACTAGACCCGCCTACGGCACCAGATCCGCCTATATTGGCACCAGTTGTGATGACCGCAACGTCACTAAACACGACGTCTACAACGTTACCAGAGTCATTGAATACAGCGCAGCCGGCAGCCCGTGCAAAGAAGATAACCTGTTGAAGATGCAAGAAGCAATTTGAATTAGGAAATGAACTTTATAAGCATCTAAGAGAGAGCTGTAGATACACCCAGCAGCAACGAGAGACTCGACTAAATACGACGGCTTCATCCAGAGCCTCACCAGAAGCACCACGTGCGACACAATTGATGGCTACATCCAAAGCCTCACCATATCAAACGACAACACAGTCGCTTGACCAGATTTAAACATCTACCTCAGGTTCCACCCCAAGCGTCTCCTTGGCTACAGATCAAGTGACTACCCCGAGCGTCTACCCTGAGCATAGATTAAAAGGATCTACCTTGAGCACAGATTAAAACACCACACCAGAATTAAACACCTTACCACAAGGACTTTAAGATAATATCTTGGATACAATTGAAGCAATTCCGATTCAACTAAGCAGTTTACTAGAACCGTCCAATAGAGCTACTAATACAGCTCCACGTACTAACGAAATCTCGGCTAAACCTTTAGCCGACCTTATCCTATCAGAAGGATCAAAACGAACTCAACGTCAAGCATCTATAACTAGCACCATTACCCTACCCTTTACCATTTCTAAATTGTATCTAAATTTCCTATTTTTGGTACAGTTTTTACCTTTATTTTATTTTCTATAGCTTTGACTACACCGTCAAATCTGGGGGGGGGGTGTAACCGACTACCGCTACCATGTCAGATGTCATCTTATGACTCACTACCGTGCCTTTTGTCATCGCATGTCTCACTACTCATTTCTATTACCTATTCATTACCTATTACCGACTAGGTGGCAATGTTAACCTGGTGGCCAATTAGGTAACAGTTACAAATTATCGTCGGCGTCTCCGTCAACCTTTGCCACGTATTTCGTGTATATAGTACACCTGATTTCCATAGATTTACAATCAAGTCGTTCACTCAATTCTCCCACACAGCAAAGCTTACAAGTAATACTAACCGCTACCTAACTAAAGCTAACCAACTCTGCTATGCCCTAAGTTAACTAAAAGGAGACATAGCTAACCTTATTAAACCCCTTTAACCAAACTTAGTATAAAGTCTAGTTATACTACTTAAAGCTATATATAGTAACCCAAATTACTAAGCTACCGCTTAAAGGAAAATAAACTATATAATTTAAGGAATAAAAAGCTTTCTAGTATACTTCTCCAAATTTAACTATTATATAAAAGAAATAGGCTAGAATAACTCCGTACTAGTTAATAGCCTTATTAAATCCCTAAGCCCTAAACTAAAAACCTCCCTAATAGATATAGACCTACTAGGAGCCCTTAACGCCTATATAAATGTTATTAATAAACGGTATAATAATATACTATGTCTAATACCAAAGTCCACTCCTTAATACAATACAACAGCTCCATAAATATCTACAAAGTTATTATCTCAGCCTAAGCACCCTAATACTATAGATATTAATATAGGGACCCTAAAATACGCTCTACTAGGGTCCCCTAAATAAGAATAACGTATTAAGCTAGGCCTTTACTTTAAATACGGAAGCAAGAATTACATCTTAAGATACTACTCCGTCCCTATACCCTAACACAACTTATAAGCGGCCAATACTAACAACCGTTCACCGCATTAATCCTCTAGTTACCATTCCTAATCTTTACCTAGTTCTAGCCCTATATCTAGTAAGCACCACTTATAAGAATAAAGTTATAACTAATGTTCTATAGGAACCCCTTCCCGCTTACTACTAAAAGGTATATTCTAAAGTTAAGTCGCTCTTTAGGACAGCTATATTATAGAATCTCGTTAAATATATTAGATATTACAAAACCTAACCCTTAGGATTATAGTATAACTATTAACTGCCGTCTTTAGTAGAAAAGTTAATAGGCTAATACTTAAGTCCTAATTAATACAGGAGCTAGCGGTATAGGATTTATTAATAAGATCTTTATATAAGATAATAAGTTTACCCTAACACCCCTTAACCGGCATATTAATATATTTAGATTTAATAGTAAACACATTATCTTAGGCTGTATTACCTATGTAGTATTCCTAAAACTCTAATACCTAAACCATAAAGAACTAATTAGGCTTTTTATTACTACCCTAGGTTACCTAATAATCCTTAGGTAACCCTAAATAAAGCTATATAAGGTAACCATTAATTAAAACAACCTTAAGCTTCTATTTACCGCCTTCTATTATAAGTAGAAGTGCCTTATAACTTACTGCTTAAGCCCTAAACTAAAATCTAAAGAATCCACTAGAATCCACTAGTCTAAGATTTCCACTAACATCTATTCTATACCTAAGAAGTCCACCCAATTCCACCTACCTAAGAATTCCACTAAATTCCACTAATATAAGATTTCCGCTAACGTCCACCAAGGACCTAAAAATTATACTAAACTATATAAACTAACCCTAACTACCCCACCGCCCTAAACTAAGTAGAAGCTTAAGCTTAATATATAAAAGTACCAGAAAAACTGGTATTCTACTATAAAAAGGACACTTAAAGAACCTAAACCCAAATCTAATACTAACTCCGCATCTAATACTAAACCTAATACTAAACCTAAAACCATATAAGAAACTAAGGATAATCTAAGCCTGCTTAACACCTTAGATATCTATATAATTAGAGCTACCCTATTAGCATAACTTACCAGAAAACCTAAATACACGATCTTCGCCATTATAATAGCCGATATTAAAAAGGCCCTAGCACTAAAGAAGCACACTAACCCTGCTATAAAAGTACTAGTATGCCATTATAAGCACCTAAAGGTATTCTTATAAAAGGAAGCCAATAAGTTAGCAAAGCACCAACTATATAACCCAAGATTATACTTAAAGAAGGAAAACAGCTAGGATTTAGACCCTTATACGGAATATCCTAAAACGAACTCTAAGTGCTATAGAAGTACCTAAACAAACACCTAAGTAAAGGATTTATTAAAGCAAGCTCTTCACCTATAGCTGCACCTATAATCTTTATTAAAAAACCTAGTGGCGGTCTACGCTTCTATATAGACTACTAAGCTCTCAATACTATTACTATTAAGAATTAATACCCACTCCCGTTAATTTAAGAGACACTAAACTAATTAAGTAAGGCTTGCTACTATACAAAACTTAACCTTATCTACGTATTTAATCGCCTTTATATTATAAAAGGAGATAAATAGCTTACTGTATTCCATACTAGGTACAGACTATTTAAATACTTAGTAACACCATTTAGCCTTATAAATACCCCAAGTTTATTCCAACACTTTATAAATAATACCCTATAACCTTACCTAGACGTTTTCTATATTGCTTATATTAACAACATTTTAGTATACAGCAATAACCTAACTAAATATAAGAAACATATTAACCTGGTCCTAGAAGCCCTATATAGAGCTAGCCTATAATTAGATATAGATAAATACAAGTTTTATAAAACAGAAGTTCTATACCTTAGACTTATTATTTCTATAAATGGCATATAAATAGACCTAAAGAAGATTAAAGTAATTATAAACTAGTAAGAACCTAAGAATGTTAAGGACATAAGAGCCTTTATAGGATTTGCTAACTTCTACCAACGGTTTATTAATAACTTCTCCGCCCTAGTTTTACCCCTTATAGCTTTAACCCAAAAGGATAAAGCTTTTATCTTTAACAAAGAATATAAGAAGGCCTTTACTTACCTAAAAGTCATATTTACTACTACACATATACTTTAATACTTTAACCTAAACTAAAAGAGTGTTATAGAGGCTAACTTATCTAACTATATTACTAGAGGCATTCTGTCCTAGTATAACAAAGAAGAAATACTACACCCCATAGCATACTTCTTAAAATAACTAAGTCTAGCTAAATATAACTATAAGATCTACAATAAGGAATTATTAGCTATTATTAGATATTTTAAATAAGAGCAACCTAAACTAGAAGGCGCCGGATTTCCAATTAAGGTCCTTAGCGACTATAAGAATCTATAGTACTTCACAACCATAAAATAGTTAAGTTATTATTAGGCCCACTAGTTAGAATATCTATCTCATTTCTAATTCTTAATTATATACCACCTAGGCGTTTAAGGTTAGAAACCTAATACCCTAACCTAATATTTATAAGATATACCAGCATAAAAAGAAGCGCGTACTTACTATAATTAAACCCTACTTTACCCTAAGATATTTAACCCTCCCATTAAAGATGTTATAATATATATCCTTAAAATAACTAATCGATTAATTAAGCAGATAATAATTAATAAATACCTAAATAATAAGTTTATCTAAGAGACGCTTAAGCTAATCCAAGATAGCGTTAGACGCTCTAAAAGGATTTCTTTAAGTAAATATAAAGCCTATAGAGACCGTTTATACTATTAGAACCGCCTAGTAGTACCTAACCACAACAAACTTAAGCTTAAGCTCCTTAAACATATACATAATCTACTAGTAGCCGGTTACCCAGGCTAAGGAAACCCCCTAAAACTGCTCTAACAAGAATACCATTGGCTAAATATATATAATATAATATAAAGATACATCTCTAGCTACTATACCTACTAATAAGCTAAAGCTTTGCATAAGACATATAACGGCTTTTTAAAGCCACTACCTGTTCTAGACTAGAGATAGAAAGATATCTTAATTAACTTTATTGTTAATCTCCCTATAAGTAAAGGCTGTATAAATATTATAGTAGTTATAAACTAACTATCTAAGATAAGACACTTAATCGCCTGCCCTAATATGTTAACATCTACTATTGCCCAACTATTCCTAGATTATATATAGAAACTCTACAGGCTCCCTAAAACAATTATCTTTAATAAAGGCCACTAGTTCGTCTTAGTGTTTTAGAAAAAACTAACTACCTAACTCCGTATTAAAGCACTATTGTCTATAGTATATTACTTAGAAACAGATAGTTAAATAAAATATGCAAATGCTATAATAGAACAGTATATTTGGATATATACATTATATTTGCAGGACAACTAAATAAACTGGCTTATATTTGCCAAGTTTACTGCAAATAACTCCATCTTAGAAACTATAAAGATCTCCCTATTCCTAGCTAATTATAGCTAGCACCTACAAATAGGTTTTAAACCCTTTAGTAATGTTCCTTGCCTAACTTATTAGGCCTTATAAGTTATAGAAGTAAATAAATTTGTAAAGAAGATAGAAGAACTATAATAATTCCTTATTAATAAAATAATATAGGCCTAGTCTGTTTATAAAGCCGTAGTAAATAAGAACCGAACCCTAGTACCGGCTTACTAAATTAGTAAAGCAAGAAATCTAAACATAAAATAACCTACTAAGAAACTTAATTGGAAGAACGCCGGCCCTTATAAGGTTGAAAAAGTTGTTTCTCCTTACGCCTACTAACTAAAGCTCCCTAATACGGTTAAAATCCACCCTGTATTCTATACATTAGTCCTCTACCCTACCACCCCTATATTAGACGCCCTACCTAGACAGATCTAAGACCCTCCCCCACTAGTTAAAGTGGATAGTAAGGATAAGTACCTTATTAAAAGAGTTAATAATATTAAGTATAATAAATAGAAATGTAAATATATATACCTTATAAAATGGAGAGGCTTTACTAAGCCCTTATAGGAACCTGTTAACTCTATAGGACTTATATAAGCTATAGAAGACTTTTATAAACTCTACCCAGAACTACTATAGTCCTATCTTATAGAAGCTCAAGTTTAAAGGGGGGGTACTATTACGGGACACCTCTGTGACACCTTATACACGTCTACCTGTTTCTACCTATTTCCACCTATATAGTAAGAAGAGACTAACCGCGAGATAATAATCTAATAGCAATCTGCCAGCAATCTATAGTAATCTAATGGCAATCTGCCGCATTCTGCCATATTCTGCCAAGTCTACTAAATCCTGCTAAGTTCTGCTAAGACCACTACTTAAATCCTATTCTGCTCTATGCACGTATCAACTAAGCAACCAAACTAACAATATATACCCTTTCTTCTCGTTTCCTTACCTTCTCTCCTTACGTAACGTCTTAACTTTATTACGTAGTTTATATACATAGCTTAATAATATCTACTTTGCTATATATTATTACCGCTTATGCTCGCTCCGTAACACTGCTACTAGGCCATATATAGCCTTAGTATTAGGGGCTGTCTTTATACTATCTTAGAAGAGACGAGGTAATACCCAAAGGGACTTACCTGCTAAATATTAGATAGCCTTACATAAAAGGGATAGAAATATAGATACAGTACTATAGGAGAGAGATATAACTATAAATATAGTGCTTATATTTACCCTAAGAATAAGGGCCGGGCGTGTTAGAAAGGCGATGCTAAAGGGATATAAAAACTTCTTAATAGAGCCGTAAACGGATAGGCCACTTAATGCGACCTAATTGGCTAATAAGTTTATATAAGTTAATATGGGGATCCTAGAATATAAATAGGGCATATAATAGAGGTGGGAAGTAAGTAGTTAGATCCTAAATTAGCCGCCCTAATTAGCTAATAAGTTTATATAAGTTAGTGTGGAGATCCTAGGGTGTAGCTAAGGCGTAGTAAATATAGGAAGTAGGGAGTAAGCGTATATATCCTAAGTTGGCCTCTTTAATTAGCTAATAAGTTCGTATAAGTTAGTGTAGGGATTATATATTATAGATAGGAAATATAAATAAGCTATTAGTTCCTACTATAGTATACTAATTAACCTATAGGGCGTCCTAATTAGCTAATAAGTTTATATAAGTTACTGGAGGGGGTCTAGGGATATTATAAGGCCCTATATTAGGTAAAGGGCTCTATTTTAGCGTGGTAAGTAAACTATTAGTTCCTATTATAGTGGGTATTAATTAACCTATAGCGCGTTTCAATAGGCTAATAAGTTTATATAAGTTACTAGAGGGGGTGCTAGGAATATTATAAGGCCCATATAAGGAGGTAAAGATCTATTTTAGCGTAACGTAATTGGCCTATAAGATCGCATATATTAGGTTAGGTCTAGCGCCTTGGCTTATTAATAGTAAAGTAAGTCCTATAATAAACCTTTACTTCTCTTTTTCTTCCTTTTTAGACATTTATAATACTATAATTTTTTTTAAAAGCCTCTAATGTCTCCTTCTACTGCCTAGGTGTTTATATACTTACTAAACTTTCTGCTCTACGAGGAGCAAATTCTTCTTCTTGCTACTGCCCTCCTATACGGCCAACTAAGATTGGGGACTATCTGGCATTCTTGCCCACGCGCCCTCCCTCCTCCTCCTCCTCCCTCTCCTCCTCTTCCGCCTCTTCTACTTCCCACCCCCCTCCTTACGCCTATTACCCCCCTTACACCTACTAGCCCTATCGCGCCTGCCTTCCCCCTTATCAGTAATAATAATAATAGCGATAATAATAATAATAATAATAACCACCTGCCGGATTTTGGCGGCGATAATAACGATAATAACTGCCTATAGGATTTTGGCGGCGATAATAATAACAATAATAGTATAGTTGGCCTCGCCAGATATATATACTATAATACCTATTATATTAATTATTAGCTTATATATGCGTAGACCTATAATATAGCCGCCTGCCCCCACCGCTAGCGCTGCTCTAGGTTCTCCCCTTCCTTTTACCTAAGCAAGCTTCTATACTACCTAACTTGCCAACTAGCCGTGTCTACTTTAAAATTGGTAACTCTAGGGCAAGACTACAGACGGCTATACTGCCGTCCGCTAGGGCAAGTAGTGGTTATCTCTTTAGATAGCTAACGGTAAGAGAAACTTCTCCTATATTAGAAGGATTATAAAAACGGAGCTAGGTAAGTAGCTCTATAGTAAGGATTAGTACCTAGCTTGCCAGGAGGGTAGTTAGGAGTACTAGGTCTACTCTAGGGTAGGTACCTAGTAGGTATATAAGCCTGGGGATACTTATGCCCGCTATTATATAAGGGCCCACCCTAGCAGATATTCTATCTTAAGGCGGGCTAAGTCTAAGCCCTAGTAGGTATTACTAGCTCCGCCCTTATAGCCCTTATTACTAAAGAAACTATAACTACCTCCGCCTAGAGCTAGGGGTATAAGGTTAATAGTATAGGGGATAATGGGGTGGGACTAGTGTAGTATAGTGTATCTTTGGACTCCCTTTGCGGGAAAGGCTTTGACCTTATTTTAGCAAAAGCTAGTATTTTAGAAGGGTCTAACTATAAAGCTCCTTATAGGTAAGCTTTAACCTTGCCTAGTTGGTTTGGATTCTATATAGGTAAAAAAGCTAGTGTTTTAGATGGGCCTAACTGTAGGTATTATAAGCCCTATAGTAGGCCTCTACTTATAGTAAAAGTAGAGTAAGCATAGTGGGCCTTTACTCTGAGTAAAACGAATTTACTTTCTTGTTTTACCGTTAACCTACTACTTTAATAATATAATATAATTGCGTCTATTGCTAACGTATAAAATTATAGATGGAGGCTAATATGCAGTCGCCATATATAGGTAATGGCCTCCACTTTTAGTAGAGGTCTGTTGATATAAGCTACTAGGGCCTATTAATATAGGCTCTAGCCCCTAATCTAGAGATATCCTAAACTTATACTAACTTATATAAACTTATTAGCCAATTAGAACTAGGCTAGGGCCTTTAGTTAAAACGTTTTATACTCCTCCTTTTTATAGTATTTTCTAAATATCCTCCTTTTAAGTTATTATTGTCTTAGAATCTAGGGCCTATAATAGGGTTAGTAACCTAGGGAGTCTAACCTTATCCTAATTAGCTAATAAATTTATATAAGTTTGGGAGATATCTAGACTAAGTCTATTGGCCCAGCTTATGCTTTAAATTATCCACCCTTAGGTTTAAATTCTAAAGCTAAACCTATACTTTCCAAGCTTTAAGAAGCGGCAATACTTTTATTATTAATTTAAAGTGCTATAGAATAACGTAGCTTGTCCAGTATAGACTGGTATAGGGCGATTATCTAATATAATTAAGGCTATATATAGGGCTGGGGTAGAGGGACCTTATAGGGTAGAGAAGAGGGAGACTTATAGGGCAAAATATAGATCTTGAAGCAGTTAAACGTCTTGTTAATCTACCTGATACTTCAAATCTTACACTAGAGAGGAAAGCCGCGCTTTAATTAGCTAATAAGTTTGTATAAGTACCCCTAAGTTTATAGGCTACTTAGAGCCTCCTAGCTAGTAGGAGGTATATTAAAAGTAAGATCTAGTTCCTCCACATTATCTAGCCTATCTCTAATAGTATTGGTAAAGTCTTATATATCTGCAAAGCTAGCTAGGTCCTCTATATCTAAAGGAGGATAAGAAGTAGTAACTAAACGCGGACCCTACATATAGACCTAATTAAACTCGTTAACCTTCCTTACTAGAACTTCTACTCTAGTGCTGAAAATATTATAAGAATTAAATAGGCGTAGGCCTACTAGCTATGCTAGTTGCTATAGTATAGATAGGTTGCTAGAATAGAGATTTTAAGTAAGTATAAATATATTAAGGTCCGCCTTTGCCCGTATATAGGCACCTAATATCTCCTTACTAAATATATTTTTTATTTTACTACGCAATATTCTAACTGTCGTATTTAATAAGTATACTTAATTAAATATAATATCTGTGTTGTAAGTAGAGTTCTTATAGCACTTTATCTTAATCTTATAGCTTCTATTTAAGTGCTCTAGCCTAAGATTAATAGCCTTATACTTATTAGGAGCTTTAAGCTAGTTTACTAACCTAGAGGATAGGATTACATATTAAAGTTTAGGCGAATTAACTAATATAAGATTCCACTAATAGAATAGCATCTCTTAACTATAGTTATGCTATAACGCGCTAAAGAAAAACATAATAAAGGGGTTAATAAGCCGCCATAGCATACCTATATTGGTATGCTTAATAGTATACTAAATAGTAAGTAGAAGCTTAACCTCCTAAAGCATACAACACATTATCTAAAACTTAATGTTATTATACTTTACGCCCGTCCACACATCCTAAGAAAAGGCGTTGCGCTAGATCTTATTAATAATATTTAGGAACTGCTTAGGTATAAGGCAGCTAATAGCCCAGGTGGTATCTTTAATACACTTAGGGGAAGACAGGTTAAATAGGGTATCTAGATCCGACAGCTTAAATAAATTAAGTATGCTAATTCTAAAGCCTTAATGCTATATAGCAGTATAAAAGAGGGCGATTATGCGCGCTATAAAGCCCCATTTAATAATAGGTACTAACTTATAGTATTTAGCATTCTCTTACGTAATTATAGAGCAATTCTATAGCATTATATTAAACTATAGACAGTAATAAGCCTCTTCTTACTTATCCTTAGGCGCAAAGTATATATGTATAAGAGTATTATATAGATTTATCTTAATGTGGAACTATATAGGTATACCAAGTAGCCAGTCCTAATGGTTAAAAGGGCGGCTAGTATAAATCTACTCTTGTTTTACTAACCTAATATAATACGCAGTAAGCTAGTTACTATAGATAAGCCAGAGCCGCTTAGTAAAATTGTTAAAAGTAGTACTATTATAAAAGTTATCTAGAGCCTAGAGACCAAGCTAATTAAAGAAGATGCTTTTATAGACGCCATAAGTACCTTAGATAGTACCCTTGTCCTCTATAATAGCACCAAACTACTAGAATTTGGTATTCCCATTACTAATTATTAGCGACTCAGTTAATCGAGGCACAAGCACGGCAAGAGGGACGCGCAAGCCTGTACAATTAGTAGTCTATAAATAAGGATCCAAAGCTAGGGAAAGGAAAGGGGAAGAATGGAAGCACCGCTTAAAGTTATGTACAATTCTCTGGTTATGTAACGGCACTTTGCCATTATGTAATGGCAATTTGCGGCAATCTGCGGCAATATACCAGCGCCGTAACATTACCCCCCCCCCCCCTCCAAAAAAGCCTGCCCTCAGGCTTTGTATATTCGTATTATATCTGTGGGGTGTTCTTATCTATATACTTAATAGGTAGCTTATCATCTTTACTATACTAGCACTCCATCCACTTATCTAGATACTTTAAGGGTCCTAGCTCGTTAGGGTATTAGTTATAGAACTCTTTAAGCTTTTAGGGGCAATCTATAAAGTTCTAGGTAGGGTACCAGGTTAGGTCTAGATTGTAACCTTTCTATTAAATATAGTATTTTAGCATTCCTCGTACTAGTTTATAGGCTAGTATTTTATTAACTTCCCATTTATCGTTGCTATTAACTTAAATTAGCAGTAGAGGCTCATTCTTTTATTTAGGTAGTAGGTTATTTATAGCTTTTTATAGCTTATCTGGTAAGAAAATAGGGTGGACTTTAATTAAGTCTAGGAGTTTAACCTTATATAAGTTGCCTTCTTTATTAAGGATCTTATATAGTCCTGCCATCTTATAGTCTAGCTTATAGCTAGGCCATTCTATTTTTTAGTTCTTTGTTGTAACCTAGACCTTATTACCTACGGTAAAGTTAGGCTCGCGCCTGTACTTATTTGCCTACTATTCTATTAATTTCTAGGCCTTCTCTAGGTTCTTATAGGCTACCGCCTATACTTCTTTTAAGCGTCTAGCATACTGCTATGCTTCCTTATAAGATAGTTTTTTGTATATAGTTTGTGGTCCTTCCGGTCTCTCCTAGTTAAAGCTTATATAGGGTAAGTATCCTATTTCTAGCTAAATAGGTGCAAACCCTATAGAGTTATAGGGTAGGGTTGCCTAGGCGTAGTCTATTATAGGTAGTAGTTCGCCCTAGTTGTTCTAAAAGTAGTTAATAAAGGGCCAGAGTCTCTAGTCTAAGTATTAATTTACAATCTCCGTCTAACTGTCTGTTTAGGGGTAGTATGCTATAGAGAGCTTTATCCTAATACCTAGAATCCAGGTAAACTCATTTTAAAAGGCTGATATAAACTGCGGCCTATGGTTAGATATAATAGTATCTAGTGGTCTATAAATTTGGTAGACATAGTGGATATATAGTTAGGCCGCCTCTTTAGTATTAATATTCTTATAATAGGGGATTAAGAATAGGCGCTTGCCAAAGTAGTTAACTAGAACTATAACTATATTATATCCATTACGGTCTGTAGGTAACTTATAGAAGTCTATAGAGATATACTGCTAGGGGCGTTTTGGTATCGGGAGTGGCTTTAATAGCCCTAGGGTCTTATCTTATAGAATTATAAACCTACAGCAGTTGTCGCAGTTCTATATATAGCGGTTAATATCTATAACTATTCTAGGCTAGTAGTAGTGGTCGCTAATAATCCTATGGGTCTTATTTTTTCTAGAGTAGGCCATAGAGACCTAGGCATGTGCTTTAGTAATAAGCCAAGTTTATAGGTTCTATTCCTTTGCTACTACTAGCCGTTCCTAATGCTTAAGTAATCCATTTTTAAGGGACTATGGGCTGGTAATGTTCTTTACCTTTTTATGGTATTCCTATAGGGAAGAGGCTGTACAGTTTACCTATAGCAATTTATTAATAAAGTTAAATCCTAAGGGGTTAATAGGATACATCTCGGCACCTAAGGAGTCTATATTTAGTTCTGCCTATATCTGGGGGTTAAGGTGCTCTAGTTATAGTAGTGTCTAGGTCCGTAATAAGATCTTTATAGCTACCTAGTTACTTAGGTCCTATTTACGCCTTATAAAAGTATCCGCATGGTTTATAGCGCCTAGTCTATATATAATTAAGAAGTTAAACTAAGATAGGATATCCACCTAGCGTGCCTACTAGGCTGTAAGGGCCTTAGTTATTATAAAGTATTCTAGGGCCTTATAATCTAAAACTACCTTAATAGGCTTAGGGGTCCCCTCTAGCTGTACACGCCAGTACTAAAAGCTAGAGATAATAGCCAGCATTTCTTTGTTATAGATGTGGTAGTTTAGCTCGGCATCTATTATAGTCTTTAAATAATATGCAATAGGGTACTATTCTCCGTCCAGTTACTTCTGGGAGAAAACACTAGCTATCGCGTCATCTAAGGCATCAGTTTCTAGCATTAAGGGCCGTTCTGGGTTAAAGTAGGCAAGTAGGGGAGCTAATACCAGCCGTTTTTTAAGCTTATTAAAGGCCTGCATATATATGGCGTTAAAGTGGAATAGCTAGTCTTTTCTAGTAAGGTGGTTAAGAGGCCAGGTAATCCTGCTATAGTTCTTAATAAAGCGTTAGTAGAAGTTACAGAAACTTAAAAATAATTGTACTCCCTTTATAGTCCATGGGGGTATCCACTAGTTAATTACGGCCGTTTTTTCCAAGTCTACCTTAATTCCGTCCATACTAATAATAAACCCTAGGTACTTAGTGCGCTTAACACTAAATTCTAACTTCCTAATATTGGCCTAGAGACTAGCTTCGCGGAGCCGTTATAGGACTTTATAGATATACTCCTTATATTCCAGTTTATTCTTAGAGTAAATTATAATATTATCTAGGTAGGCTGTGCAGAAGTCATTAAGGTAGTTAAAGAGTATGTTATTTATATACCGTTGGTATATAGCTAGTCCGTTGGTTAGTCTAAAAGGTAATACTTTATATTTATATAATCTATAGCGGGTCCAAAATATAGTAAGATCTTTAGATTTAGGGTCTATTTTAATCCAGTAAAAGGCCTAGTGGATATTAAGCTTTATAAAGATCTTAGCCTTATTTATACAGGCTAGTGTTTCCTTAAGTAAGGGCAGCGGATATTAGTCTTTACGGGTTATATAATTTAGTTTATAGTAGTTAATGCAGAAACAGAGTCTGCCGTTAGGCTTTTTTATAAAGAGAATAAGCACAGTAAAGGGAACTTGGCTAGGCTTAATAAAGCCCTTATTAAGGTTGTTAATAAGGTACTACTTAGTGGCCTATAGTTTATTAGTAGATTGCTGGCGGAGGGGGCTATAGCTAAAGATGTTTTCTTTGTCTAGCTTAATCTTAATCTTATAGTCGTACGGTTGGTAAGGCGGGAGTATATTAGATGCTGCCTTGGAGAATATATCCTTAAATTCCTAGTATTAGCGGAGTAGTTTCTGTTCTACCAGCTCCTTATTTATAAGCTTACTTTCCCCACTAAGCTAGTTATAGGCTAGAGCTTCCTTGTCTTTAATAATCTAATTAATTTTATATAAGCTAGTTATAAAGGCAACGGTATTAGGCTATATTAAGTTCTGGTAGAATCCTATAGCGCCAATGCAGTAGATATTAACTAGTAGGAGGCCTGTAGGTTTCTTTACGGACATTCCGCGGACTATATCCTACGGCTAAGGGTTTACAACCCTCCTTAGCTCCTATTCCATCTTCCATAAGTTATCTTTCCGGTCTATACGTTTAGTATAGCGTCTAATATTCTTTGCTATTCTTTATAGCTATATAGGGCCTAAGCTAGCTGGCTTATTACTAACTTCCTGGGTTTCTAGTATTAGCGGCGCGACATTAGTAGTCTGGGGGCGGCGTAGTATACGGACCTATTGCGGATTAAGCTATACATCTTTCTTAAAGGCCTAGTCTTTATGCATAGCATCGGCCTAGTAAACGGTGTCTGCCTATGGCTGCATAAGGTTTTCCATTATAATGCTGATTTCTTTTATAAAGGAAGGGGTTGGGGGTAGGGTTTTAGGCCAGATAAGCCGTCTGCTCCGTATATTAAGCTATAAGCCTAAATAGGCTAGCTATTTTCTTTCTAAAATTATATTGTGGCTTTCTAGGTCTGTAATAAGCAAGGGGATGTTATACTGCCTTTGTCTGTTAACACGGAGGTAAATCCACAAGATTGTTATAATAGGTAGCCCTATCTGTCTGTTATACCCATAAATAGAAATTGGTTTAGGCAGTTCTTTAAGGGGTGCATTTAGAAAATTAGCCAGCTTTATAGCATACTGGGTATCTATTAAGGCGAAGGTATTTACTTTAGAGTTAGCTAAAGCAGACGTTAAAACTTAATATCTATTACGGAATAAAGTATAAGGGATAGTATAGCTTCTTCTACTAACTAGCTAACCGAGATTAATATATAATATGTTAATCCCTTTTAACCCTAGAGAGGAGTCTTCCTCTAGGGTTCCTCTTTTTCTAACTCTATGCTATCCTCCTAGATTAACAGAACCTCGCCCGCTTTTATATTTATTAGGCAATCCTTTATAATATAGCCCTTTTAGCCGCAAGAGAAGCAAGCTCCCTAATTGCTAAGGGCCTATATATAGGGGTTGCTATATATAGGCCGAGCATTCGCTAGACCCATAGTAGGACTAGCTATATAACTAGCTGCTAAATTAGCGGCGGGCTATACGGCCAGTACTGTAGGGGTTGTAGATCTTACTAGGGCGCTATGGCCCGTTCTAGTAGTACCTATATTCTAGTTGGTAGAGCTTCTAGTCTTATACCACTTAGCACATGCCTTAATTTAACGGAGGCCCTAGCTAATAGCTAGGCATTAGTCCGTAAGTTCCTTAAGCGTCTATATAGTAGTATAAACTAGTAGTACAGCGTGCTATAGGTCTAGGGTAAGCTTATCAAAGAGGTCTGGTATTAGATCTTCCTAGGAGATTTAAGCCTATCCAGCTAAGTATAAAAAGCGGGTCCAAAAGGCCGAGAAGGTCTCTATTGTTTTTATATTTAGGCTTTTATAATTAAGCTGGGCGTTTTATACTTTAAAGGGGTCCTTATAAATAGAAGATAGATAGTTAATTATCTCTTCTTTGGAGAGGAAGGAGTCTGCTAAGTCCTAGGCGTATTACGGACGTAGGTATATCTATGCGTCACTGCTAGTGCGGCCGAAGACGTATACCATTTTAGCTTGGGCATTAGGAAAGTGGTCCGTATTAACTTTAAGCTTATCCTATAGTTAAAGCTTCCAGTTATTAAATATAGGGTTGGTTCCATCTGTAAGCAATAGGGGGTCTACGACCTTCGCGGATCGCGATAATACTAATGCTGTACGTTGGGCTAGGGCCTTAAGGACCGTAGCAAGCCTCTAGGTGTTTAATAATTTATCGCTAGGTATAGGGGTGTCTCTAGTTTTAAGCAGCTCTTAAAGCCGTTTAATTTTAGTATTAGCTGCTGCAAGCTTTTCCTAGGGGGTTAAAACGGCAACTGTTTCACTATTAGAGGTATTTATGGGTCCTACAGCAGCTTTACCAGCTGCTGTGTTTCTTGGTATAGTGGTAGAGGTACTAGGTAATTTCTAGTGTTTGTTTATTTTCTAGGGTTCTAGTCCATATATATCCTATTTTTTAGGTTTTGCGTTCTATTTATATTCTTTTAGTTCTAGTAATGTCCTTAGGGTCCTATTCTATTTCCTTATTCTATTTATAGTCTTGTAGATATATTTAAGTTTCTTCTTAAAAAGAGAGAGTGGTAACAAGCTTTAGATAATATTAGCGACTTAATTAATTAAGGCATAAGCACGGCAAGAGGGACGCGTAAGCCTGTATAATTGGTAGTCTATAAACAAGGATCTAAAGCTAGGGGAAGGAAAGGGGAAGAACGGAAGCACCGCTTAAAGTTATATACAATTCTCTGGTTATATAACAGCACTTTGCCATCACGTAACGGCAATTTGCGGCAATCTGCGGCAATGTGCTAGCGCCGTAACACTAATATATTGTATACTTGGCATCTAAGGGGAAATATTACTATCTTTAAATATACACTCTATACTAGCAAGGTAAATTCCCTTTATTGCATTAGCAATAAGGTAATAGCTAATCTATAGTAATAATTTATCACTAAAGCCGGGAGAGTAGTAGATGTCCTTAATATTTAGCGGGATAGTTAGATTATATATTAACTAATACAGCCCTAATAAAGGTAGTTTAGGACAATAAATAATAGTAGTAGTTATTAAGGAGTATATAACAGATATATAACCAAGCAGCTTATTACGCTTTATATCTTTAAAGTTTATATTATTGTATATAATAACTATCTAGGGGTTATGCGCTAATGTTGCAAGATACCTCTATAGATATTAGCCTCTAGCCAGCTAGTAGTCTATAAAAGCTATACTAATTAGCTTATAAGTTTATAAAAGTTTATATAAGTTTGGCTAAGAGTGTTACAATAACAATATATTATATGCAAACGCTAGATAAACAAGCATTAGATTCATGGAATTAATAGCTATATATAGCTGTTGTAAAGACTTAAGAGGATTGCTAGAGAACTTAACAGGAATACAGCTGCGGCTAAATCTATATAAGGGCGTTGGGGCGGATAAACTATCTGCTGACGTTGTTAAATAAGAAAAGGAAACCAGCTATATATATGGCGTAGCGCTTATAATAGGAGTCCTATTATAGTACCCCCCCTCTAGGGGGTAATAGGTCTAATAGGGCAGGGTTAGGAGTTATTATAGGAGTGTAGACACTGGGCAATTTAGTAATTATATGCACCACAATAGAGACAGAATCCGTTCTTTAGGCGATGTGCGTAACGCTTAGTAGACTTAGTAGAGGACGATTGTAGTTGCGATAAGATAGTAAATGGCAGGCGGGAGCTAAAGCTAGGCGGGGCTCTTAACTTATTTCTAAACTAGGAAGCAGGGATAGGACTAGCAATATAGAGCTAGAGGTTGACGTCCATAGGCTTATAGGCGGTGGTAGGTTTCTAGGCTGGTTTCTAGTGGTCTGGCAGGTTCTAGACTAGTAGGTTTTAGACTAGGCAACAGAAGTAGCAATTAAGGCGCTAAATGAGCTTAACGTACTTACTATACAATAGGCTGAACAGGGTATCGCTTAACTCCTTAAGAGACTAGCAGAGGGCAGGATGGAAACTATAATAGAGCGCTATAACGCGTAACACATCTAGCTAGGAGGAAGCCTTGGCCTTATATACAATTCACTTAAAGTGAGCAAGGTACGCAATAAGTGACTCTTCCTCTCTTTGGTATATAGATAAGAAGCTCTAGATAGCCTCCTATTATTCTCTTAAGTTATAGCAGAGGCGCCAAAAGAAAGAGAAGATATCCTTAGGGTCCTAGGACTGGGTATCTTCGGCTAACTAGCGGAGGTGTAGGATAGAAGCCTACTAGGACTGCTTAAGGCAATCCCATATATAGTTAAACACATTAGCACTATTAAGCTAGTTAGATTAAAGCTTTACCCTAATTAATAGGAGCTATATACGCAATATAAGAGGCTTACCATTAAAGTGTGGTGGATTAGAGAGACGCGGATAAGTAGTTGGGGCAGATATAGGACGGGTCTAAAGCTAGAGCTAGAGCTGGAGCTAGAGCTAGTAGATATTAACGCGCAATATATTAAGGTCTAATTAGAGCGACTAGATCTTAGTACATTAGTTCTAGAGTTCCTACTATAGCTATTGTACTAGCAGGAGAAGAGCTAGGTCGTATATAGTGGCTATCTAGAAAAAAGGAAGAAAAAAGTCTAGTCTAGATATATTAAAGACTCTGCGTAGAGAGCCTATAATAGCTCTGCACTATTATTAACGTCTAGCTAGCTAGGTGAGCAATTCTAATATTATAATGACAATATATTATATATAAACGCTAGATAAACAAGCATTAGATTTATAGAATTAATAGCTATATATAGCTGTTGTAAAGACTTAAGAGGATTACTAGAGAATTTAATAGGAATATAGCTACGGCTAAATCTATATAAGGGCGTTGGGGCGGATAAACTATCTACCAATATCATTAAACAAGAAAAGGAAACCAGCTATATATATAGCGTAGCGCTTGTAACGGGAGTCCTGTTATAAAGAGGCCGGTACTAATAGATATATAGTACTAATATAAAAACTAACATACCTTTACCTCTTTGGTAATACTACCTATAGTATAATCTAAAGCCAGCTAATATTTTTAACACCCTTCTTTTTATACTAGAGCCTATAAAATATATATCCACTACTAAAGAAAAGAAATTGGACTGCTTCTTAGCTATTTACCTTCTAGCCCTCCGCTTTCTAATTACTATAGCTAGCCCTATACACCTGCTAATTACTAAGTAGTTATATTAAGGTTGTATATTATTCTAAGGTAGTATTCTATATAGAGCGGAAGGCGACGTTAAAGTTTAAGTCCTTAAGTTTTAACATTCTGTTAAATATAGTAAAATATAGTTCCTAGATAAGGCGATCTAGCTCTACTATATATAACTCTGTTTGCGTATATAGGATATTGCTTAGCTATGGGTTTCTTATAACTGCGTCTAATAGAGCCTAACGCTACTGTTTAATATAACTATACTAACAGTGCTTAATTACAATTCCCTTCTCCCCTATATTATCTGCCCTAACCTAAGTAGATAAGAACTAAGCAAAGCTCTAGCCTTTATTTTTTAATGTATTAACTATAGCTTATAATATCCGCGTATAGTTTCTCTGTCTTTTATAACGCCTTAATAAAGGCTTAAGCGCTTTATTCTTATTACTACCTATCTAATTACTGCCTAAATTATTATTGCTATTATTATAGGAGGGCTTAAATAGTTTAATAATGTTTTCTAACTAGCTAGAGAGGCTAGAAATAGAGGGGGGACGGCTAGGGGTGTCTTAGTTGCCTTAACACCCACTTAGGGCATAGCTGGGCTCTATTATAGATGGATTCTGCAGAGTAAAAGAAGGGCTTTTAAATAGAGGTATTGGTAAGTTAAGTAGTAGTATATTAGGGGGCGATATACCGCGTTAAAGGCGATATAATTGTCGTCTACTAGGCAGCTGGCCTGCCTTTATAAATTGCGCCTATAATCCCTTAGACCCTTAGAGAGAAATCCGGCATAGGGCTCTATAATTGGCTGTAACAGCTAGCGCAAGCCTATGGCGTGCCACCTACTACTAATTGGCCCATAAGTACCCATAAGTTGTAAGGGTGCTAGATATAGGCCTAAGGGAGGCGGCGGCAGCCGCTAATTGGCTTATAAGTATATATAAATTTATAGGTAGAGGCCCGGGCCAAATTCCTTTCCAAGGGTCTAAGTTAACTAAGATAAGTCTAGGGGTTGTTTTAAGGGCAACTTAAGGTAACCGCAATAATATCGGGGTTGCAGCTTGGTGTGGTTACAGAAAAACTTAGCGTGGTTAGAAAGTTTAACGTGGCCAGAACTTTAAGTTAACTTTATAACTACACTCAACTTCTAACCACGCTAAGCTTATGCATATGCAGCGCATATATAAATAATTTTTAGTATAGAATTTAAAGTATTTAATAAATAAAGAATATTATATAACGCTTTAAGTTTTATATGTAGGGTATATGCGGGGTATATACGTAACGTATCCCGCTTTATGTCGCTAAATAGCTAAAAAGACAGACAGTGCTTGTAAATCTATTGCAACTATTGTAGGTTCTAATATATACTCTTATAATATTAGTATAGGTTGTGTATACGTATTGCATATGCTTAGTATATGCTTGACCTATACTCTACTAGTTCTATATAAGGTAGGCTATGCTATATATCTATATATACTTAGCATATACAACGCATATATAGTACTATACACTTATAATTCTATAAAAAGAGAGGCTGCATTAGGTATATGTATAGGCTTAGCATATGCACCTATAAATAAGCCGTTTGACTACCGCAATATATTCCTGTTTACTTCGCGTTAGTATTTATTTGCTTTTAGATCTTGTAGCTGTATACGTGCATATATTTAGCATATGCACCACATATTTGGTGCATGCGGTTGCTAAAGGCAAATTGTGGCTACCGATGCGCGTTCTATATGGGTAAAAGTATGGTACTGCCGACCTTTTACTGGCGGTTCCATCGGTAACCACGTTTAGCTTTTACCGACCCCTATTGGTGACCACGTTTAACTTTTCCGTAACCATGTTTAGCTGCACCCCAACAGTCTAGATATTAGTATACTTATATTACCCCGTTGCCTTCCTTAGTATAGCTCTAAATATAGGTACCTAGTAGTATACCTTTATTAAAATCCTTCTTACAGCTGGTACTAGTAAGCGTATATATATGCCTATTATAGGACCACCCTGTAACACCTTGCACACGCCCGCCTTACCCCCTAAAGACACGTCACTATGACGCTAGCTACCACAACCAACGATTTCACTATAACTAGTCTACAGCTATCGTGCTGTAGATAACCTCTACAACAACTAGTCCACAGCTGCTGCGCTATAGGCAATTAAACTACAGAGGACCGTAGGCGCACCGCAGACGCAGACAATAACTACCACCACCACAATATACTACTACCACGATACCACAATACCGCAATACTGTACTACCGCAGACGTACCGCAGGCTATCGTGCTACGACTACTACAATACCTTTACCGCAGACGTACCGCAAGCTATTGCGCTATAAACAACCACAATACAGTAGGCGTACCGCAGATGCACTGCTAGGGTAGCTATAGTAGGGGGAAAGGGGCCGGCCTGTGTTTAGCACGTAAAATATAAGGTGTATAGGCGAATTGGTGTTTATACCCTATACAAGACAACCTTGTAAAAAATTTCCTATAGGGGTGGGTTTATATAACGAGGCCCGCCCTTGTAAAATACTATTAGTAGCCTACTTTTAGGGAGAGTGGCTATTAATTACTAATTCCCTACCTAATTCTCTAGTAAGGAGGAGAAATAAGGTATAGAATTAAAAGTTATATAGGGGTAATTGGTAGCTACTTTTAAGCTAGCGAGCTATATAAAGCCTTTTATTTTTATATATAAACCCATTTTATTAAAGTCTATCTTTTAGAGCGCTTTTTCTACTCTAGGAATGGCAGAATACGGCAGAAATAGATAAAAGGGCCAGGATTTCCTTAGTGTAAACTAGATATTAGTAAGCAAAATACCAGAACTAAAACTCCCCTAGCATTAAAAACGGGCTAAAGTGTCCACTTAGTTACTAGTATATATTAAGCTGCCTTAGAAGGATTTATATATATAGGACTATAGCGCTATAGCCTAAAGGCTATCTGCGCAGTATTATATAACGTATTCTACCATTAAGTAAGTTAACCTATTAAGCGAGCCACCTCAAAACTTACCAAAAATTGGAAAATTTATACCTTTATATCTTAATAACGACTTAATTATAAATTCTAATAATTTAGATTCAGACTTTTATATATACTCTACAACTTCTATTAAAGTTGCATTATAAATAGTTTAGTGGTTTTTAAGATATAGTATTTTAGCCTTATTTTAGCCACTAAATTTTAATATTTTAAAAACCACTAAACTATTTATAATATAACTTTAATAGAAGCTGTAGAGTATATATAAAAGTCTAAATCTAAATTATTAGAATTTATAATTAAGTAGTTGTTAAGATATAAAGGCATGAATTTTCCGGTTTTTAGTAAATTTTAAGGTGGCTCGCTTAATGGGTTGGCTTACTTGATAGTGGAATACGTTATAGTATAATATAACGGATATATAAAATAAAATAAAAAACTTATTCTTAATGCTATATAAAAGTTACGGATTATAGACCTTATAGGCTGTCCTAGTGCTACTATGCCAATAATCTGGCGCCAGCGGACTATAATATTCTACTATTTTTACTAAGACTTTAATTAACCTAATAGCGCTAGACCCTAGGGAAAATCCCTTAGCCTAGACAACGGTCCCCTATAATAACCCTATAAGTCATCTATATATTATATATTACTTTACTAGTACCAACTTTACGCAAAGTCTTATACTATAGCAAGAGTAGTAGTAGTTGCTTTAGCTAAAACGGCTTTTATAGAATATACCTCTTAAGTTACTAGTCTATCTATAGAGTATAAGGGACGCCTTTATATACTTTATACGCGATTAATTAACCTAGGGGTAAGCTTCTATTAGCAATATAATTAAGGACTTCTAAGGTATAATAAGGTCTAGCTTTACTAAAGATCTCTATAAATACCTAGGTAACTACAATGCCTACTAACGCTTAAATCGCGCTCCTATACACCTTATAGTAAACTATAACTCCTAAGGCCCCTATATAAGCCTAGCGGTATTATATAAGAGGCCAGTTTAACTAGAATGTATAATTATCTAATTAACAGTATTATATATAAGTCGATGGTAAGTTAAAGGTAGGTTAGAGGTAAGTCGGGAATAGAATAAACTTTACGTATTAAAGGACAAATGCTTTCTAACCTCTTCTATTTAGAGGCTAATTGCTAGTTCTTCTCTAGAGGAGAACTAGCTCCCTTTATAATTATTCTAAGACACTAGTAAAACCCTTTGCCCCTTATCTATTTAACCATATCTTTTTTAGGACATTAGTGGGACCAGTGTGACTTTGGATAAATCTTATCGCGATAAGTCTTAGTATACCCTAAATAAATTTTCAGTCGCCTTCTTCCTCTTTATTATTGTATAAAATATAACTTTAGAGGTAGAATTAGAAGCTCTTAACTCTATTAATATCTCTAAATTAAAAATAAGAGGTTATTTAGCTCTTTTAATATGGGAGCATACCCGTCTACCAAGTAGTAGTGAGCCCGTACAAAATAAACGGGCCTATTTTTTACTCTATTGTAACCACTGTACAGAGTTATACGCTATATAGTTAACTTCTAACTTCTAAAACCACTTAATGTTAAAGTATAGCATTACGGTTAAGCCTAAAACTAGTTATACAAAAGAAGTAATACGGGATTAATTAAAAGATCTTTACCTTAAAGCGTCGTCTTAAAATGAGACAGAAGAGCTAGATTTAGAAGTGCTCTGAGCGGTTCTAAATAAGGAAGTTATTAATAAGGCCCTTATTACATTAATTGTTGTATAAAACTTACTATTTTGGATAGTTAAGTGGCCGAAGTTCTATATCCTTCTACAGTTAATTCATCCTAAAGTAGACGGCTATATAACTACAACCTATTTAGAAATTAGTAAAAAGTTCTATAACTTATAGCTATTATAAAAGAATATTATATAAAAGAGGCTGCAGTCTATACTTATAAGTATTTATCCCTCCGTCAATATCTAAACCTCTTTAAATAATTACCTTCTCCTTATGATTTATGGTCATTTTATTAATAGCTAGGAAAAACTTATAAACGCTCTCCTCGGCCTTTATATAGTAGCCTCTTATAGCAGAGACAAGTAATAAAATACTCTCCTTTAAGTGCTTAAGGACTATAGGATTATATAAAAGCTAAATACTACTATACTAATAACTATACTGCAAACGATAAGATCTATTGTATAATAAAACGACTAGCTTCTTTAGGAAAAGGGAATTAAATAAAATCCCGTCTACCAACGGATCTGCTATTAGGGTTATATTCTAAACCTTGCCGTATAGGCTTTCCTTTTAAAAACTTAATTAGTTTTAACGATATTAAGTTGTATAAAGAAGAAAAGGAGTTAGATCTAAAAGAGGAGAAAAAGAAGAGTAATACGTTTTGGAAGCTTAGCGCACTTAAAAAGCCTTATAATATTACCGTATACACCTATAGCTTAGCTGGTCGTATAAGGGAGTTTAAAGGTTTTATAGGGAGAAGAATTCCGCTTAATAATTATACGAGATTGAATAGCTGGTATATTATGCTTAGCGTAGTAATTTAGAAAGAGTCTGCCATTAATATATATATTAAGCGTTACCTTAATATACTTAAAAAGGACTATCTTAGTCTAAAGGACTGGGAGCCTCTTTATACAATAAAAAAAATCTTTATATATTCTACTAGATAACCTTAAAATATTAAGGACATAAAATAATGCTTAAGAATGTGCTCTTTATAATAAACGTTATAATTAAGCACCATAATAAATCCTAGGTTAGTCTATTTCCTCTCTTTAGTTCCTAATTTAGCTAACATTATACAACAGAAGGAGTATATATTTAATAAGGAGTTCTCTAAACGCATTAGAAATGCCTAAAATACCTTTAATAGGTATTACTATAAAATAGACAACTTGCCCCTTTATGCCGCTGCGCTACTACTAAGATATAGCCTATATTAAAGAAAGGCAGAGGATGTTTTAAGAGATTAAGAAATAAGCTAACGCTTATAGTAAGAGTTGCAGTATATATACGAGGTAAGGTCTTATTTATTAATATCCTATATAAGCCACACTCTAACGCAACCTAGTAACTCCTTAGCGACTTGCTGGTGACTTATAAGCGAGGCTATAGTATATAACGGTACTAAAGCTTAATCTATTTATATACTATATATACTATAGCTCTAAAGTTATTAAAGAGCACTCTTTCTAGACCTAGTCCGTCACTCTATACTATCTTAGCAGACTATTTATATATTAGGTAATAGGTCCGTCTATAACTAGGGTCCTTTAACTAGGGTCTTTAACCTACTAATAACCTACTAATAGCAACCTGTACTAACAACTTATATACTATTTTTTATATATATTACGCAGATAATATAAGGCTAAAGTATAGGGTTAGCGGCGGATTTAGCGGGTATACCGCCTCACCGACGAAGTATATATATATACCTAAGGAAAACCCTTTCTTATCTCGCATATAGACTCCTCCTTTTCTTTAAAGATTTGTCTATCTATATAATATACGCTATTATTTTATCAATTGGACTCTCTATCCACATCCTTACTTTAGAGCTGCTCTACTAGCAATACTAGCTGCAATTTATAGTGGAGCTCTTGCTTTAAGATATGGATCTAATTAAGCAGATAAACGTCTTATAGGCAATTTAATGGTTAGTTAAAGCTTGGAAGGAAGTTACACTATAGACGATTAAGAATTACTTTATTAAATCTACGTTATTTAGCTCTTGTATAGGCCTACAGCCTCATCCTTAAGATTATCTAGATCCTTCTGTGGTTAATAAGATGCAGTAAATAACAAAACAGCTACTTACGACAAGAAGAATTTATGCCGTAATAAATATTTGGGATTTTATTAAGCTACTGGGTAAGGTAGTAGAAGATTTATTAAAGGATCTTATTAAGTACGTAGTAAAGCTCTATATAGGGCCTAATCGCGATACGGGAATAGATAAGGAAGCTGTTAAGCTTAATAAGGCGCCTATAGCCTTACAAAAGCTTCGTCTTTATAAGGAGTAGCAAAGCGATTCTAATAGAGACGTAATTATAACTCTATTAAGGCATAAGCGTCGAATCCAAGGCCGACGACCTTTAAACATTAAGCAGCAATTAATCACGAATGTGTTTTAGTATAACCGATCGCTTAGTTACGACTTCACGTACGTAGATACATAATATCATTACCTAATTTTAAATTTGAGTGCATTTTATATACAAGTATATAATACAACGATGCCCTTGGTATTACAATACGCTCGGCCAAATAAACTATATTGTATTAAGCAGATTTTACTCTAGAAGTTTATAGGTCCGTATTAAATTAAAAAAGTAAGCCTATACGCCTATAAGTTTAAACTACTAAAATAAAAATATACCTAACGTTTTACGTAAACTTGCTATAATCCTTAAAAGATAAATTACTCGCTAGTAAAGTTCTACTGCCACCTCCTATAGTTATTAAAAATAGTAACAGTTCTTACTTTATTAACTCGATTAATAATATATAATAAAATATATAATCTAAATAACTTAAACTTCTTATTAAATAAAAAGGATATAAAATATAAACCTAGGAACCCTATAAGCAGATTAAGGCCGACGCGTCTTCTATAGTAAAAGAATTCTATAAGGACTATCGCGGCCTACCTTAGCTAGATAGGCGCAATATAAAGGTAAATAATTGCTACCTAATATAAATATACGAAATACAATAGTAGGAAGCTCGAAATTAAAAAGAACTTATAATGTATTTATTACGGACCTTACATTAGCAGTAGTATATGTAACAGTGCAGTATAGGTATTGACTGAGCGACTTAATTCTAAATCTATGGAAATCAAGTGAACTAAATACATGAAAGTAGACCCCGAACTCCGAAGTCTATAGCTTAATATTTGACCATATCCAAGACATACGAGGGTAGGGTCGATCCTGTCTCAGAGCCTCTCAGGCGACGATCTTGTGTCTCAGCGCAGTGCTGGTGAACTGTTATAGTATAGGTACTTAGAAAGGAGACGGATAACCTAGTTACAATAGCACGGGAGGCGTTAAAACCAATCGAACTATAGAATGAGGGGTAGGCGAGCTATATAGGTAGTTACGTAGTTATATACTTAATATACTAAATATATTTCTTAGGAGTTAAGATATATATTTAAAAAACTATAGTCCCTGCCTAGATAGTTCTCTCTTTATAGTAAATCTTAAAATATTACTAGAGTTAATCTATTAGGTATATAATACACTAGTTAGAGCGTATTATCTTATATTTACCTATATACCTAGCCTATTAACCAATCTACCGTAGTACTTCTATAAGGCTTTATTATAATATTATAATACTTATAATACTATTAACGTATTTCACGGGTGAGCTGGTCAAACGGGTGAGCTGATCACTTCAAAAACACACCAAAAAATGGAAAAATCACACTTTAATATCTTAACAACCACTTAATAATAAATTTTAATATTTTAAATTTAGACTTTTATATATGCTCTACAGCCTCTATTAAAGTTGCATAGTAAATGGTTCAGTAGTTTTTAAGATATAGTGATTTGCCTCATTTTGGCCCCCAAATTTTACTATTTTAAAAACC
>Ga0307507_10001059_pt1 | contig 61063 bp, 83 predicted proteins | sample 7_EM_MG_FD_207223 | JGI IMG/M metagenome (GOLD analysis project Ga0307507, IMG submission 207223) | Populus trichocarpa ectomycorrhiza microbial communities from riparian zone in the Pacific Northwest, United States - 7_EM | ecosystem: Host-associated > Plants > Roots > Unclassified | place...
TCAAAATCATTTAATTTCTTTGGTCTGCGCGCTGCTGGCGATGGGACGAAACTATTGCTTGGTGTGGTAAAAGTATAGTAAATGCGTTTCGTCGGCTAAAGTTCTTCGCAAGCTTTTGATCAGCTTGTGAGTGATTCTGAATCATGCATTTTTTGCTTATACTCATCATTACCCCCGTAGAATGGAATAAATGGAGAGTTTTTTTTTTTGACGTCTCTCCGAGAATAAACGCAACCTACAACGATCGGGTTTGTTCCTATATAACAGCTCCTGGTCAATGTCGTTTGTGGATAACTTATTTCTACAAGGTTATCCCACCAGAACTTCTAGCTTTATAACGAACACCCTAGCTCCCAGTTGGCATGAACTCTATCATACATGGCCTTGCCACGACGCCTGCGTGATTATCCTATTGGTCATACATATAATGCAGAGTTGGGGTCCAATTTCGTGGTGTACCCTCTCAAGTCCTGTCATTCATATGGACACCAGGTAGATGTAAATATACCAAACTACCATTATTGATCAGGGCAGTAAATGTGGGTGCGAAAGGGGTGTCTCTTTTGCTGCGAATTAAGCCTGAGGCGTGCCTTCGGAATGACGGGTATGGGATCTTTTGTGTCTGAAGCTTTGTGTTGGTATTTCCGTGAGTACCGTGTAAAAATATGGCTGAGAAAGGGTTCTTTTTTTGGGAAAGACTTGAGGTTGCGCCACAGTACATCCGGAGCGATGTGGTGTTACTAAGAGAAGGGGGGCAGCATTTTTCATTTAGATTGCTTCTTCTAATTGATGAAGTACGCTTCAGACCTCAGAGAAGAGCTCGAGTCGGATGTCGAGCCGGAAGGCCTAATATTAGAGACCGGTTGCGGTGCCCATATATCTTTGTCTTAGCACGGTAATGCATGATATGGGTTATCAGATTTCAAATATGGCGAACATTGAAATTGATGGAATGATTTATAGCCATATATGGATCGCATTTCACGTGATTTGCTCATGTATTTGCTTTCTCCTTCCACGATGTCAGGTCTAACGCGTCAGAGCGTGTGCCACCGGATGTTGAGTTTGCAGAATGGTACTGGTATTCTGAAACGAGTGATAGTGTGCCAGAGAAGCTCCAGCCGACCTTCTTTGCAGTCCAGCACTGTGACTCGCATCCACCCCCCCATACTTCAATTCCAACGCACGACGTCAACGTTAACTGCGGAAGAAAACGGACCCTCTTTTAGTGACAAATCGTTCAGATTAATTGGCTTGGAGCCTAATCTTGTTCAAGCTTTGCACAAGGCATTTCCGAATATCAAACGACCTACAAAGGTTCAGGAAAGTTTAGTCACAGAAATCTTGGGAGGGCGTGATATTTTATTAAAGGATAGGACAGGTTCAGGAAAGTAAGTTCTGCTCTAATTATTATTATTTGAGTCGTTGATTGGGTATTGCAGATCGTTTGGGATAGTACTCGGGTTACTTGCCAAGCCTCGCGTCATTCTTGAGGACAGGGATGAGGGTGGTCGGAAGTTGCTCAAACATGTTACTACGTCCCTCTTCATCGTCCCACATAGGGACCTGGCGTATCAACTTTTACATTGGATTGAAAGGATTGTCCGAGAGCTGAAACCCGAACCAAATCTGGCGTCGATTGTTCAGGTGCTCGTGCGAGGATCGGAAAAGTCACACGAGAAGTTAATGGAAGAGATTAAAGAGACACCACCTCATATTCTGATCTGCACACCTCAGGCGTTTCTGGAGGTGCACAAGATGGATAATGAAGCGATTCAAGTGGGCAGGCTGAGTACGGTGGTGGTAGACGAGGTGGATTATCTTGTGCCGACGGTTGTGAAGGACAGAAAGAATTCTTATTGGAAAGCATATGAGAAAGCGTCAAAGAAAATTCGGATGCACCCTGGGCCGACGAGGGAAATTCTGGACGTGATTTACGCGAGGCGGAAAGAGCTCTGGGAGAATCAATACGACCCAGAGGAGGATGATGAAGGCAGGTATAATTCGGTAGAGGAGTGGCGGAATGATGTGGAAGCAGAGGAGGAGATCCCGCAGCTAGTGATGTCTAGTGCGACACTGCGGGTGCACCTGAAGGATTATTTGTTTGGAGAAAGCGGATGGTTGAACGGGTATAATTTAGTGAAGATCAATGGGGTGATACCCGGGGCGGCGCATGAGGAAGAAAAGAAGAAAATGGGAAAAACGGAGCATTCTATTCTTGTTGTCTCGGATACGGGGGTGCGAAACGTGGATGGCGCCGTGGAAAGGCTATCCGAGGAAAGAGAAGCCGAGGAAGAAGCGGACGACGAATATTATGAAATCGGAACCAAAGGGGATTCTGTCAGACAGACTCGGCGACTGTACGACAACACTCCGTCGCCGTTCAACCCTGTTGCACTTGAGGCGATCGCAGCGGCGTTTGCGCTTGATGTCCCGGCGGCTGCGTTGCTCGTTCTCCCGTCGTCTGCACCGGTGAGGCGGGCAGTGTATGAGCTGCAGACGCTCGGCGTGAATGCATATGGCCTTGATATGCTCGACCACCACAGGGAGCGGAAGGCGGATCCGACGCTGCTGGTGGCGACTCTGGCCACGACGCGGGGACTGGATCTGCCCTCGTTGACACACGTCTTCGTGCTGGGCATTCCAGAAGGACCGGCAGTGACCGGGCGGACGGTGGATGCCTACCTGCATGTGTCGGGCCGGGTCGGGCGGTTTGGACGCAGTGGAAAGGTCGTTTCGGTCGTAGAAGGGGAAGACGAGGCAAAGATGGCCCGGATTCTCGGGACAATTGGCGAGAAACCAGTACAATTTAAGCAGTTAATTTGACAAATGTGGAAATCACGCTAGAGATGTGATGTGACTCTACCAGTCGTAGTCCGGGATCTTGATTGTGTCACGTTCACACATATCCAGTCAGTCAAACCGCGGCTAACCATGTTCTTCATTTAGCCACCCTCTCCTCCTCGCCATCTCGCCTCCAATGCGTCTCTTCTGCTTCCTCCTCCTCCTCATCGTCCCCGCCGTTGTTCTCGCCCAGGGCTCCTCCTCCTCCCCATCGAGCTCAGCGACCCCATCCACCTCCCTCTCCCTCTCCCTCACCACTGGCTCTGTTACCATCACTCTTGCAACCACCATAGACAATCAGCCAACCCAGATCGTCTCTGTTCTCCCTGGCATCGTCAGGAATGTCACCTTCACCGTCACTCCCTCTATCTCCGCACCCCTTCCTTCAAATTCAACATCCCCGACTCCAGACCCATATCAGTTGGTGCGTTTTTCCGTCTAGGCGTTTCGTCTGCTCATCTGACCCGTCATCAGGACACCGTTATTGACCCTGCCTTCGCTGTGCTTGGTGTCATTCTCATTCTCACAGGCCTCCCGTCTGCCTTCTGGGGTCACAAAAATAGATGGTATACATCAATACACAATACTCCCGACAACATTATCTGATACCGCTATATTGCAGGACGTCCTTCTTTCTGATCGGATTTTTCACACTTTCCCTCGTTTGCATCGTGCTAATTTTCAAGTTTGGCGTCATCCCTGCAATACACCCTCCCAGCAAAGCCGTTCGCGGCATGTTCGTCCTTGCATCGGTCATAGCTGGGATCGCAGGTGGCGCCATCGCAATATTCTTTTGGAAAGGCGCGAGATATGGCATCGGTGCTTGGGGAGGTTTTGCATTTGCTCTCTGGATCCAAAGCTTCCGAAACGGCGGAATCATCAGGCCCATCGGGTATAGATGGATATTATATATTGGTAATCATGTGTTTCTACCTTCATCCGCCCTGTTCTCATCATTTTTCTATTTTACTTCTGCTAGGTTGTGGTGTTCTTGGCTTTACACTGGCAACCATCCCAAAGGTAAATATTGACTTTGTAAACTGCTTTGATCCAATCAACCTTTAACCTCGACCGTCAGATTCACTACCATGTTCTCCTCATCTCCACGGCTATTGTTGGCGCGACTTCCTTCATCCTTGGAGTCGACTGTTTCACGACTGCGGGGTTAAAAGAGGTGAGCATTCTCGCCTGTACTGTCCATTTTGGTCTAGGCTGATGGATTTTTCGTCCTCCAGTTTTACATCTGGAACCTGGGCTTTCCCGCTCTCTTCCCCAAGTATGACGACAATGGGATTCAGTTCCCAGTCACCCAACAAATGGAGATCGAACTGGGCCTTATCGGTGCAGTGGCTCTGATGGGCGCCGCTGTTCAGCTGCGCATTCTTAGGACTCTCCAGCACAAAGCGCATGAAATCGCCGAGGAAACAAAACATTTTGATGAGGAAGCCGAGGTCAAAGCTGCGAAGAGACTCAGCACTGTCGATAAGGAGCGCGATGCTTGGGAGACGAATCATCCAACCTTCGGCAAGCATGAAAGGAATGAAAGTAACCTCTCGTCCTTGCCACTGTTAAAACGCCATGATTCACCCCCGTCAGAAATTCATTCCGACGAAACTCGACAACGCCATATATCTGGATTATCTGAATTTAGGGCTGCACCGACTTTGGACGAGGATCTTAAGCGGGCTTCGAGACACGGACAGGGTCTCGGGGCTCTTCCAACGCTAGATCTTGGTCTTGGTATACAGGAAGAGGTGCCGTCCAACTACATTGCGAAAGATGTCAAGGTCACTGCCTCTGAGCTGGAAGATTTGAAGCGCAAACAAGACCTTTTAGCCGAAATTCAGAATCTCCGTCGGTCCATTGACGTCCTTAAATCAGATACACCCGTTCCGTCATCCTCGGAACAGTCGCGTCGTCCATCGGGAAGGGCATTTAGTTTGGATGCCGGAACTGCTTTATTAACTTCTCGACCTCCAAATGAACTGGATCCACGGGCTCGTGTGCACTCTATGGGACTCTCGTCTCTGACCGCTGAGCGTCGCGAAACCATCTCGAGACCGAGCAGTGCTCCGCTGAGGGATGAGGACTGGGAGAGGTACATTCATGAACGAAAGCTCCTTCAGCCTCCTTCTGGCGTCACAGCGCCTATTATGATAACATCCACGCCTCGAGGTCCGGTTGCACATGCTGTTCAAGAAGCGTTGCAGAAGCGAAAGCACCGAGAAAGTGCACTGGCTGGAAGTTCTGGGTCATCAGAGGACGTACCCCTGGTTCACTTTGTACAGAAGGGTAATAATACGGCTGTCGCGATTCTTCCTCGTCGACGGGGTTCTGTCACGGTTATGCCCGCTGAGCCACAACCTGTGGTGCGAACCCGCACATTCGAAGAGCTTAACGAAAGGCACAGGGAAAAGCTGAGGGACCTGCAAGCGCCATTAACTCAGTCTGAGAAAGAACAGGCAGAGTTGGGGGCGGCTCGAAGGAGATGGGAAAGATCGAAAGCGCTTGAAAAGGAAGCAGTCACACGCCGGCAAGCAGAGAAGGCAGCGGCGCTGGAAAAGAGGAAGAAAGCCGGGACGCCAGATTTTGGCGAACAGGGAGGGCGCAAGGGATCACACGAGTTTAAGCGACATTCGCGTAGCCTGAGTGCGGATATGCTGGGAGTGCCTGGAGCGTCTTTGACGAATTCCAAGCGGGTGAGTGTAATGAAGGTCGAGGACTGGCAACGATACCAACAGGAAGGACGGAACACAAAAGAGGATTCAGGGACAGGGGCAGTGCCATTCCCAAATACGAGACGAAAAAGCCGAGAGATATTGAGTTGAGGACATGTTGGACTAAATATTTTCTGGACGATTTACATAGCAATATATATGACGTGACATGAGAGTAACATCGTGGGAATGTGACAGTCGCATGTACAAAACCGTGATGACGACGGTTGTCTGAAAAATTCCCACCCAACCTCGTACTCTCACGGCCTCACTTATGGCTCACAGGACAGACGTTGCTCACGATCCTTTCTTCCTCAACAACGCCCTCGACATCTCTGATCCTCCTGGAAATGACAACGACGACAGCCATTTTCCTTCACCGTCTCCAGCACAGGCAAGTATCTCCCCGTCCTGAGTGCGCTCCTTTTTTCCATCTCAACTCACTTTTCGGGCGGTAGGATGCATCTGATTCCGTCCTGCCACCACCAGACAAGAGTTCGCGGCCTGCGTCGGTACCACCCACCCCTCCCCAAAATATCCCAACTGTCGAAACCGCGATGTCCATCCACGCCATCTTGAGCGCGACGAATCCTGAAGGCGCGAACGGCTCAACGCCCTCTCAGCCATGGCCTGCTGGACCTTCCGCTACCCCAGCAAACGCAGTAAATCAGGTTCGTTTGGTCTACCGCATACATTCTTTATTCTTATCCGTTTTGTAAAGCTGTCGACCAACAAACGCAAGTTGGAAGATGGCGAGTCAGATGATCCCCATACCAAGATTCGCCGTATCGTGCGCGACCGCCTCCTCCACGATGTCGTATCTATGCCTATGCTGACCACCGTAATTTGCCTACACGCTGCCGTCGCACAAAAGTCCTATGGAAGCGAGAAGCGCTTCCTCTGTCCTCCTCCTGTCGTCCACATCGAGGGACCTCTTGCCCAGATGCGCACTCAACAGCTGTCAATGGCTGTCGTTTCAGAAAGTGGAGAGCGGTCGTTTGTACAAAAGTCTTCTTTGGATAATAACATGACGGCTAGTTTCAAATTCTTGCATGTCACTGGTACCGCCAAGGCGAAGAGTTTTCAACTTTCTCTGGATATTGCAGAACCCCCGCCCCCAGCGCTTACTCCAGATGGCACGGATCCTGCTCCGGGTAGGGTTTGGGCTTCTTTTGATTCTGCTCCAGTTACAATCATTTCAAAACCTTCTAAGAAGACGGCCAAGACGCGTAACATTGCCTCTTGCATCCTTGCAGGAGGGCCTGTTTCCCTATTCAACCGCATAAACTCGCAAACTGTACGCACAAAGTACATGACTATTGATCATGCACAGTTGTGTGCCAGCAATGTGTCGTGGTCCGCATTCAATGTTAATGTGCTCCATAAACCAGGTGCCCCACCAGCCGCAGTAGGTGTGTACTATGTGATGAGAACTATTTACATTTGTTCATCTCCCTTTCAGCAAGTGGCCAACCAGTCACGTATGGATGTGAAATCACCCTGTCCGATGCACATTCCCGCATCACAACATCGTCATTAATCATTCGCAAGGTAGACAAGGGTAAGGTTTCTCTAGAAGATGGCGGACCCGTCAGCCAAATGCAAAAGATCGCTTTGCAGCGCGTTAACCCGGATGGATCTCGACATTACCTATCAGCCGCTGGACCCTTACCTGGGACGCCAGGAGTAGTCGCTCCGCCAACTCCAGGAATGTCGTCCCAGGCAGGGACTCACCCCCTGCTTTTCCAGTCTCCCCGTGTCCGCGAAGAAGTAAAAGACGGCTACCGAGTTGTTTGCGATGAAGTTGATGACTATCTTTGCTGGACTATTGTCGGAATTTGTATGTTTCTTTAAAAAACTCTGCCGCATCATCATTTGACGTGTATATTATAGCCCAATTCCAATACGCATTCTTCGATGCACTTGGCCAAAATGGCAGCATTCCTGACCTTCCAATTACTCCATTCCCTACCCTTTTTACCGCTCCTATCTACCGACCTGGAAGCAACCACGTGGAGTTGACAGTTTCGAATTTCTTCTACGAGCACCCAACGACGAAACAGCAAACACCTCTCGATGTCTATCTGGGAAATATGGGGCCTCTCAATCTTCGCGTATACCAAGCGACGCCTCCCGGACCATTGACCAATGTCCAGCCCTACGTGACACCTGGAGGACAATTAATAACACCTGGGTCTGATAGGTTTCTGCAGACCCCATTGCATACCATCGTCATTGTTGATATGCCGCCAATACAAGATGTAATGAAGAATCTAGAGGAGCAGTTTTCGCCATCCAACAATCCCACCCAAGCGAAACCCCCTTCTGAAGAGGGATCCAGTTCAGACGGGACACGACCACATCCATCAATGGCACTGTCAGGGCGTGCCCTTCCATTACTCTTTATTCGGTCTTCTGACGGGATCGGGTACCATTCTGGGCGGACTTTGACTTGCGAAAACGTATTTCACAATTTGGCTCCTATTGCTGCACCAAGTGCTAATGGGGAGACGAACTGGATCGCTGCTGCAGTTGCTGAAGGTTTGCATGGATGGACGCTTAGGGTTACGTAAAACGAAATGGACTTGTATTCTATTGTTTCCCTTGAGCTTTTTGTTTACTTTTTCGATTTCCCCGGCTTCAGACTGTAATTGTGCCTGTTATCGATGTTGCTTTCGATCCTGAATATTCAACAGGTTCATCCCTTGGGCGAAAATCACATAATATTCTGCTAGACTATTGTAATAGTAGAATCTTAACCCTGCCGACGTTTGAGAATTTCCACAACTTCTGTTCTCTGTAATTCGGATATCCCAACCATTTCCACAACCATGTCTTCCCACATTGAATCGGTCATCGTACCGAAGGTGGCATGAGTAACCTTGTCCCATGTATCTCCTTCCAAAGCTACGAAACGACTTGCTTCGAGAACTTTGTTCCAAGGAGCCTGGACCCTTAAACGGCCACCCCCAAGTGTATCTCCGACAGATGTACAGCATGTTTCAACCCAGAGCTCACACTCTGCACGAATGATTTTGCCGTCTTGGAGCGAAAGCGGGCCTCGATAAAGAATTTGATGGTGCATAACATGCTCCGCAAGACGTTTCGCGATTTGACGATATAGAGCAGTGAAGGTGGTCGTAGGAAGTGTGCTCTGGAGGAATTTGAGGTGGGTAGAAAGATGACTCATAGGTATTAGTAAGGTTTGGGATATAGGAAATCCTAATTCGTGAGTTTCATCGGTCGTGCTATGTGTATATTCATCAATAACAATCCACACAAGGTGGTTTTCAATGATTTACCTTGTTGTCATTGCTACATGATACGCACGCATCCCAGCCTCGACTTCGGTGCATACTAATTGTACAATCATGTCCTGGGAACGAGATGCAAGGTCATGGTACAAAGTCACCAAATTGTGAAAGATCGTTTCTCTGGGTGCAGGGTCATCCGGGTCTGAACGGGGTGGTGGAAGTAAAGGCGTTTTGTTTGCCCAGTTGCGGAGGATAGGGTCCGAATGAAAGTCCGCACATAATTGCAGGAAGGCCTTGAATAAAATTAATCGAGCGAGCTTTGAGGAAAACAAGAAAAAGACGAACCAACTCGTCTCCCCATTGTTCAAGGCATCCTTCCATGTAGCTTGCACTCAGAAAGGCTTTGCACAGACTACTAGACCCAGCCGTGCCACTTGTTCGTGCTTTTGGGTCATCCTGGCTTACAGGTTCACGACCATTGAAGCCAAGAGCACCTGGGACCGCACGCACAAAGATAGAGGAAAGGGTTTCAAAAGCTGTTAGTGATGTTGCTATTCGCCCATGATACGATTCCAGAAGAGGAAGTTGTACTGAAATGAGAAAATGAGCTTTGTGGATGGCTCTTGGCAGTGGTGCATAGCGGTCTGTATAGATATCAGGACTGTTGGCAATGATGATGGGTAGTTTTAACTTGCCTGTCACTTGTTCTATCAAGGACTTGATTCGTCGAGAAGATACTGTAGATCTCAAATCTCTTGAAGGCGCATCAGGGTCTATCTCTTCTGATGCATCCCAGGCCTTAGGATCGTTAATGATCGTGTTGTATTGATCTTCCACAACTGTGTTATGAGTGTGATCAGAAGAGGGAAAAGAATGCTCGAATCGATGAAGACGCACATTCTTTTTCGGCACTTAGCCACGTCTCGAACCAATCTGCATTGCCGAGAATAATATCAATGATACCTTCCCACTTCGTTTCGTTGTCCTTTGCTACTGATGTTCCCTCCAGCGTGAACCCTTCTTCCAATATGGAAGCGTCAAAAGCGAGCGTCTCATAAATAGTATGTGCAAGGAGAGAGGGGTATTCAAGTAGTACCGGTATCGTCTTCCGAAGTTTTCTTGAGAGAAGTGGGAAGAGAAGATATGTAAATTCCCGCTAACGACGAAGTCAACAATAGGACTTTTGCAATAAACAAAATGTGTAACCCAAGCCGATATATGTTTGCATCCCGCCTTCTCCAACAGTCTTTGGATGATGTCGTTCATAAATGGCTTGTGTTCATGGCTGGCGTTATGGATATGAGTAAAGTACCACTCGGGCTACAAAACTTCAGTTCCTTGTTTCTTTTATAAACAAAAGGAGGAGTTGACCTTTTCCAGCTTGTTTGTTGGCCGTGGTCCTTCGAAATGGTATTTAAACCGTAGTGAAATCGGTTCAACAAGTGCTTGGAGGGGAAATAAACCTTCTTTCTCGTCACACGAGATATCGACTTTTATTTCTTTCCCACTTCAACCAGATCTCAATCACAGTTCATTCCTGTCGATAATAAAAGCACTTACATGCTTTGCAGCTTGAAAACTTTGAGGAAAGACGTTTCAAAGATCATGCGTTTTTCCGAGGATTGTGAGTTATAGTTAACGACAGCAGGCCAATTAATTGCTTCAGCGGCTGCTATCAAATCACTGTTCGATGTTAATATCCGTCACTTTCATGAGTTATCGAAGGACTGACGCGAAAAGTGACGTCTTGATGTCTGACCAAGTCCTATCCTGTATCTTCTTCAGAAGAGATACAAGATTCATTTTTTGCAAAGACTCTTCTTGCGATGCCGTGACATCGTAGGCAATGGTCGAGACAAACTCTTGCAATAGTTTATAGCTCTTCAATGACTCCGTAGAAAGAGATGTAGACTTCCGAACTGTATCCAGGGCCTGTTCGCTAGATATTGTTGCTCGTCGTTAAAAAAAAAACGCAGCAGTGGATACAAATAACATGCACCTCAACTGTAAACCATGTTCAATAACCTGGATATATTGCTTGACTGAAGTTAATTCCTTAAGATTGCGCTGAAGGGTTTCCAAGTCTTCTAGCAAGCTGGGTTCCCTGACTTCGTCGTAGTTCAATGATACAAGGTCATCTTTCAGATAAGACAACTCGTCATTGAGTGAATGGCGTAAAAGCGATAGGTTCTGTGCAGCCTCAAGCTCTGTTCGCAGATTCTGACGTGTTTGACGTAGAAATTCTACAACATTCGATTCCGAAGCAGACAACTAAGCTACCAAGTTTGGTTGAGGAACATGGTCAAGTACAACTGGGCAGGCGTGCGCACCGCATTGGAAAGTTCTTCAAACTTTGTCCTTGCCTCTCCAACGAGACCATCGAGGGTTCCCAAGTCGTCGATTGACCGAAATTGTGAGTTAATGGTTTCCTTTGCTATATCTTCAGAAACACTTTTGACTGGTGGCTCCAGTAATGTCATGACTTTTGCCTTAGACATGGCACTTATTCAACATCCAATGTAGTGGGCCAGACGTTGTTTTCGGAGAATCGGGCCGGATGCTATCAATTGTATTACGTAACAAAAGGTTTTGCTCCTCACTAAATGTTTCATCCACCCGCGGCGCTCTGCACATCTCCCGATCTTCTTGAAGTTGAGCGAAGACTTCAATACAATTCTTAGTTCTCCCGTCGGACGCGGTAAAGCTACACGCCTTGTTCTTCTAGGCGGTGGTTACTGAATGGATGAACTTTTACACCACTGCCTACGAGAGCTGGCATTTGATGGAGATCTTGGTTGGTCATAAAGATTATGGAGATGAACGATACTAATTTAAACCCTCAGGGTCTGATGTTACTCGTCTGAAGGATTTTATAGTCGGCTTCTACGACCAACGAAATGCCTTGCAGTTTCAGAATCTCGACGATGCTTATGGTGGCTATGTGTGGTCGCTTCTTGTTCAGCAATCTACTGTCGTAGTCGGCGTGGTACCAGAGGGAAATACCCGTGAAGTTTGGATTGCGCCTCAAGTTAGCGCAAAGCGGAAAGCCACAGCTCAATCAGACGCGACGCCTCCTCCAAAATTGGAACCAATTCCTGAGCACAAGGACACATCATTAAATGTGTTGAAGGAAAAGTACGGAGGGAGATTGAGAATAGCTGCAAACCCGGATGTGATTTTTTCTGCTATTACTGGATCCCACCTCAGGGTGTGTTGTCAAGGATTGACGCTACTGTTAACTACGTACTAACACCATCTATAGTCAACAAAGTTGAGCCCAATGGTATACAGCGCTCTGCAGATAATCACGCGGGGTAGAGATTCTGGAGTATCCGTTGTAGACTTAGGGAAAGGGTCAGGATACGACCAAAAAACCTGCTTTTATCTTGTCAAACAATTGATCGACCTAGATCTGGTGTGAGCACTTCTGCTATACACAATCACGTTATTTTGACAACACAACAGTCTGAAAGTGCGGCGTGGGGGCGTGGGTACCCATTTTGTCATCCACAAGTACTTTTACGAGCGAAGCTGTTCTTGGAAGGCCATACGGGAGGAGGAACAAGAAGCAGAAAACCATGGGATGAAGACAGAAGATCATGACGTTAAGGATGCAGACATGACTGACCTGAATCAGACAAAACAGTTGAATTTCACTCCGATTGATGCCCGTCATCTTTCAAGCTACCCGCTAATTAGCCAACGCGTTATTAAGCTACTATTGGCTTCGAAAAACCATATGCACGCCTCCAAAGATATGCTCATGATATTGGTATATCTGTTTCTTTCTGTTCAACCCTTGATATTTCATACCCGTGATAATTTTTTAGGGATTTTCAAGTCCCACCAAAACAGACCGGCGATTTTTCAAGACGAGAATCAACGAAATGGTTCAAAAGGGCGTGATAGAAAAGGTCATTGTCCCAAACAAGCAGAAGAAATCAGCAAATTCTTCTGTTAAATGCTTTCGGCTGATAGAAAATGTCTCTAACGACACCAACGAGAATCTCGATTTGGCTGAAGACCTTATAGATGCCACCCAACTTGGTAATGTGACTCACATCAGAGGTCTCCAACACACCTATTAATTCTGGCGTATTAGTTTCGAAGGAGATTGTCAAATTTGACTCCACTATTCACAAGCAGATCATTGACCTGATCGAAAAATCTGGCACCAAAGGCATGACGCTCAATGTAAATGCCCGTGTTTATCCGCAGTTATCTCAATTAAATAAAACATAGGATTTGTCAACGTCGCTTCGGAATTTCGACAAACGTACCATTGAGTTGCTTCTGACGAGATCCGAGAGAAATCCTCCCCCCCACCACCTTCTTGATCTCTCCATAGTGGGCATTATGGAAACTACCGGTCGTGAACGCCATCACCGGTACTACACTATACGGCATTATCGTCAATTTGTCAACGAAGAATCGCTCGACAACGAATCTGCAGCATATACCGAAAGGGATCTCGACAATGTTGGCGGCTTCTCCATCGTTGATCCAAATGCATTCTATGAAACGGAAGGAGATACGGTTCGCTACACTTCTTCTTACAAGAGCAAGCAAGATGTATCGGAGAAGAAAAAAGTTCGCATATATAAGAATCCAATTCTCCCGGACGGAACAGTCAAGAGGGGTCGACCTCGGAAAAAACCCGAGGCAAGTGAAACCATTGATATGGAGACAACTGTCAAACATCGAGGCAAAAGGAAAATAGCTGAAAATGAAGAGGAGGAAAGTAAGAGACCTTGCAAGAAGGCCCGAATGTCCGAAGTATCATCGGAACCACCTCGTGAGTATTTGGTTTTTGTATCCTATCCGTTGTACACATTTCCTCCCAGGTGCCAAACGTGGAAGACCTCCAAAGCGAAAGCCTATATCACCCATGGCCGCTGCAACTCCAATTCCGAAACGACGTAGCCAAAGACTGGCACCTTCTCCATCCCCACCAGCGGATCCCGCGCCGACTATGTCTCCTGGAGTACTGAATGATGACCAACCCGTGTTTCCATCACCCATCGAGTCATCGATAAACGACATTACACCTGGTGACAACTTGCAGACCAACGACTTATCCTCGTCATCCTCTGTCGCTGTTCCAGCATCCTCTAGTACACAGAACCTCATGGACAAATGCCTCGAATGCCCAGTAAGTTGTTGCTTTAGCATTACACTCCACCGTTCAAACCGTCAATATAGGTCTCCAATGATTCGTTTAGTGTTGAACAGACAATGCCACAGGACCAAGTCACAAAACCAATCATACTACCTTCGGGGACTCCAAACCGCGTTAACATTTCCCATCTCCGAAGGGAAAATGAGTTTATTCGACTACTTGAAAATGCTGGTGGCATCATTGCAATTCATACCAAGGAATTTTATGAGGGCCATATGAAACTCCTTCAAGAACTTTCCCAAGCTGGTGAACCCGTCAGTGCGCCAGTTGGCACAAAAGTCGATAAGAGGACGATGTTTTCGACGTTTGCCAACCTAGAACGCAAAGGTCGGATTAAACAACTGAAGACCTCGATGATGACACCAACCGGAGTGAGCCGATCTGCCAGTCTGGTGTCCTTCCCAGACGTTGATGAAAACCGGCTCCATTATTATTTATGCGATTTGGGCCGTTCCTCTCAACTACAGCTCCCTCATCTTGATTCATTCGTGAGGATCAATGAACAAGTAGATTATGGCGCTGGGCCTTCTATTCATCGAGGAATTCCTCCCTTGCAATTGTTGCAAATGGAAAAACCTGCAGATGATGAAAAGGAGAGGTGGAGCAGGAACCTTGACAGGGCCCAGCAATTGTTCACTCACGACGACCCAACCATCAGGGACGTTTTTTTAGCTGAAAGAACAACCATGGTGCAGCTGTATGGCTTCATTTTAGGCAAGGCTTTAAGATGTCGTCGGCTACATCTCTCTGTTCTCGAGGCTCTGGAAAGCCGTATACCTTCCCCCGATATTGTATCCCACGAAAAAAGGATCATCGAGTTATCTTTCTTCGTACATCACCTTCCGGTCGATTTATATTGCTCATTGGTCGGCCCCGCAAATTTTGATGAAGACCTACTGGCCCTGCTGGCTAGCAACATTGGTCGGAAAACCCTTGTGTGTGACTTACCCATCAACTTGCAGAATGTTTTGCATGTTGGGAAATCTCGAGCTCGAACCTACTTTTTGGACATGCTTGGAAAACTCACAGAGCTCAATTTGGTCTCTCCTTTGCAGCCGTCACAATCATCCACTCCCATAATAGCATGCGCTCCGAATAATCAACATCCTACCGCTTTTGACACTGCACCTATGGAGGGAAATACGGGTGCTACCCCTCCATCTTACTGGTTGTTCCATGAATCAGCCCCCATTCATTTGTGGTTCGCCTCCGACACCGACCCACCTTTATGGAAAACCGCATCTGTGTCTCGCCATCAGGATGGTAGTGACTACTGGAGAGATTTACAGAGCGCTTGTATGAAGCTGGAAGCAGTCTTGAACATACCGGACGCAGGTGGTCCAAAAACCCTATCAACAAATATCGGCATGGCCAAGTCGTTTCGTCGAGCTGTTTCCTGGCGGTCAGAATATTTTTTTACTTGGCATCAAACGCAATACCTCAAACAGTTCACTGAAGCTTCTGGAATATCGCCAGTTGACATTCCCGACGCCAATGAAAAAGAAACTAAATTATCCAAAATATGTTGGGTTACAAGTGCACCGAGAGAGGCTGTCGAAAACTTTTATCGATGTAACAAGGAGAAGCTCGATAAAGTTGTCGAAAAACTGAAGAAGAAAGACAAACGAACCGAAGAAGCTAAAGTCTCCCTCGCCAAGAAATCTGAGGAGGCACGTTTGCAACGAGAACATGTCTGGTCAGACTTGCTTGCCAGATGTTATCCAAACGAGGGCGCTGCCCCTGCTGCACTTCGAATCGAACGGATTCACAAGCAATTCCTCCATGCGGGGTCAATACAAGATCTGGATCGTTGGGAGAAAGAGATCCAAATGGCTCTCCGCGAAACCGATTTAGCTAGTATCAATGGCTTGAGGATATCTTCAAAGCAGTCACTTCCGAGAGCTGTTCCTCCTGTCACAGTTCAACCTTCTGCGTCTCAGGATGTACTATCTATCGAAGATTTAATTGAGATGCAGGGCCCACCACTAGAGCCCAATGCCCAGAACCGGAAACGAAAAAGTCGCCGAGATAATGGTATGTGGTCTTTATTTTTATGAAGTCCAGGAGAAATCTTCTCACTTCCGGTAGCAGCAGGAGGCGAAGTTAAGAAGAAGAGGACACGAAGGCATCGCTTTCAATGGAACCCAGAGTTTGACGAACTAGCGCGAGACGCGTCAGTCATTATCCGCGCACGATGTCGTGGTCTTTCTCGCCTCGACTGGGGCGCATTTGAGCAAGTGTTCCCTGCAGTTCCAAGGAACACAGTGCGGCAGCGCTTGGTCCACATAAAGGAAACCCCAGGAAACGAGGCGTACTTGCGTCGTCTCGAAGACATTTGGTATGAGCTCTGGCTGAAACACAGAGGAAGTGAGGTGCTTCCGGATGAAACTCCGAACAGCGCGTCGAATTTTGACCTTACCAATCATATTCGATTCCTCCGTACCCATGTCGATAAGCATGCTTTGTAGGTGTATTCCCTTTGGGATGGTATAGTCCACTTACAGCCCACCAGGAGAGTGGGGGTCCCGCAAACTACCGAGAAACAAGTCACTGTGATTCCAGGGAGCATAGAACAGATCCAAGTGCAGTACGACATTATTGAACGCGAACGAGTTGCACCCGACTGGGATTACATCTGGAATACGATCATTGAAGAGGGACGCGAAAAGCGATTAAAGAGGCAACCTTTTTCACAAATCTCCGAGAAATTTTTGCCTTCCACCCCCGATTCTAATGAGATAGTGATCGCCGAATCTGCTGTCAAGGTTTGTGCTAGCTGTTTCCGTTTCTTGGAAGGTGATTTACGAGAACATTAAGGTTGTAATGGGATCACCGTCTGAACATTATGACTCTGAGCAGGCTTCTCATCTGCTTAAGAGCTGTGGGGACGAAATCATAAAGTCTGCAACTAAAAACCTTCTTAGCCAAGGTGTGCTGTCGAAACTGCAGCGAGATCCAAAGAAATTGGGGCCGGGGCGGCTATTGAAAATATCTGAAGCGTAAGTTTTTATTCGTATCACTCCGGGTTGACTGAATTATCCTTCGTTCAACAAGTAACCAAAATGCTATTGGAGGAATCATAAGCCAAGACACATACCAGGATGCCGTCTTATTACTGGAAGACATGGACCCAACCGATTTTGACTGGCATGAATGGCCCTTGATCGCTACTGATGGCGACTGCGCAGCCCTCATTCAATTGGTTTCCGAAAACAAAGTCATAAAGCTTTATATATCCTTGTTTTTTGCATACTGACTTAGGTATTCAGGTGGATTTTAAAATTGATACTTCCATTCCCCAAGCGGCGCGACCCGCGCTCGATTGGAATAGTAAGAAAGCTGGTTGGTAGTCGAATTTCTGTGTGTTGCATCGAAACTGACCATCGTAGACGACGATCATATTGAGACTATGATCGGAGTTCAGTATCACCTTGAGTCACAGGATACGGAAGAAACCTCGAGGATGGAAACTAGCGAGCCAGCTCTATCGGCCACGGAAGGACACGGGTTCAACGAGAATGGTGCAATTGCGTGTTGTAGACAAAGCTCAGATTTGGGGTTGGTCGACTGCTCTGCATGCTTGGATGAAGGCTGGAGTAGGTTGCATGATGTCCTGGATTCAAAATCTTGTGATACTGCGAATGGACTATTAAAAATGCTTCGTCAGTCAAATGGGCAAGGCACCAAGAAATCGGAAATCATGGTAAGTTATCTTCAAATGTGTTCTTAAGCAGTTATGACGGACGACGTCATCAGAATTTATTCGCTTCGTCTACGTCCAACTTGTCGGTCCTTCTGAATAGATTGCTCAGCGCGGATATTCCTCAAGTCTACTGGGTTGGATATAAATATCTTGTTCTCGTCTCAGCTCACCACGTAGCAAGATGGTGTGTCGCTGTATCTCAAAACCCGCTTGTCTACACGTTTCCAAGACGCTGGATGGACATCAAAGGTCAAAAGGTTGTTGATTTTTGGCAAGTGGCTGTCCGTGCTGTCATGAGTACCATAATTTTCAGACCCGGTATCTCACAAGTACGAGTTTACAACCACGAACTGTCCTTTGTGACTGATCATCTGGTATGCAGAGCGAAATTCGATGGCGCCTCCGCTCAGTTTATGACAGGCAAGAGGTAGTCGACATTTTGGGATATCTCTCTAGCGAGGGCTATCTATCTGTGCGCTACGATAATTGTGAGCAGCCTGGGGATTTATTTTTCCCATATGATGAGCAGGAAGAAAGTAGGGTGTATTGGTTCATTGGTGAAAAGCATTGGTATCAGGTGTAGTTATCGGTTTGTTTCATGTTGTGAAATGATGGCGTGGGCATGAATTTGGACTCAGCTTGACAACCATCGCATATAGCAGTTTCGGTTTTTGCTTATGGGCGCTTGAAGTTCCGTTGCAACCTTTTTATTTCTCATCTCTGACCCGGCTGGTCCGTACATTTATCCATATATCTGGCGGCATTTAGACCTGGAGTCGGAACACCAAGTGTTATGGGGTTCAGCCGTGTCACTCGGCTCCTTCAATCATTGGTATTCTCAATTAATTTGTCCTGAATTGCAGACACTGACGTCCAGCTATAGTGGAGCAAGATCACATTTTCACGCCTTACTCTAGTCTACTTCATCTTCTCCGTTTGCCATTTCGCGATCCAGCTTTCTCTTCAGCTTCGGGCATTCACGATCAACTCAAACGCCCACCATGTTGTCGATGAAATTGTTCATGATGCTGGGACGGTTAACTCAAGCCTCCCTTTCTTGAAAGGTTCCCGTTTGTATCTGTGCAGTTGGGTTCCATCAAATTTGAACACAGATGTGGCCGATTGCCCCATTATTTGGCGTGGTGACGAGGTTGGCTCTATCTCTGCTGTACTCAACGAGGCAATCAGCTCGCTTCGAAGTGCAGCTTCCCGTCCTGCGGAAACTGATGATGGGGTATGACCAATTCCTGTGACCCTCTATCAATCGCTTATTTCGTCTCGCAGCGTGTAAACGGCAGAGAACTAAGCCAGCAGTGTCTGTGGGCTCTCAACTGGCCAAATGCTGTGTATGCCGTGTTTTATCGATAGTTAAGAAAAAAACTGCTCACATATCTTGATTCCAGTCTTCGGGACACACAGAGGGAGGATTCTGTTTTCATCGCATTCCAGTTCTGGGTTCTGGCAGTATCCATCCGCGCACTCTGGAATGAATCAATTCCCCACATAATCGCGTCGTTACTTACCCACGTCGTGGCAACCGCCTGGGGTGCCCTCCAAATCATGCACACTGCTAATTTCCGCGCAGACTTCAACCGAGTGATTACCAAAGGCGCTTGCAGACGGACAATTCTGAATACCAGTTACTGGGACGCTCGAAGATGGGCGGAAGCGAGTAGCCTCAGCCTCAACGGACTGGCATTGATAATTTCATGTTTTGTGACGTGGAAACTTGTCAAGGTAGGTTTTCTAGCATGGCTTCATTGTCCATTCCTAATATCACAGTAGGTCTTTGGCTGGCAGACATTCAAACGTATTGGAGCCTCCCGTACGGTTAACAGGGTCTACAAACTTTCTCTCTCGCTCTCCATCATAATCCAGTTGTCATTCTTTTTCATGGCTGTTACTATTTCGCTTTGGATCGACCAGCTGATGAACAGTGGAATTGGTGATTTTGCCAGTTTTCTCACCTTGTACAAGGTCGCATCCTTTGTTACCTTAGCCGTAAGTAGTCATAATGCTCATGATGTATGTGACTGACACTTTATTTCAAACCCCCAGCTCCTGCTTCCTTGGTTTATTACTGTAAGTACAGTGGCGGCTGATCTGCTGCCATGCTAATGGACATATACAGGGCTGGATCGGTGTTCGTCGCGAACTTCATTTACCAATGTTGACCTTCTTGGTATTGTCCGTCCTCTATCTGGCTGGATGGGGAGTGATGTTCTGCTCAACCACATTCCGTTGGACTTTTACAACTTGGTTCTTCTTTTCCGTGATGGCCACAGCTTCAGTCTTTCTCACAATTGTGGGGATGATTCTGGGGATTGTTTGTCGCCTCAACTTCGGCAAAGGCCTCACTCATTGTCGTGAGTCATTTTCTCCATGGATTGGTCCACCTGGAACTGAATTTTATGGCAGTCGATACAGACCAACAACTATACGAGGATAGAAAATCCACCGACGTTGAGAAAATTGCATTCCCTGCTGTAGAGGAGCCTTACGCCTTTGGAAAACATGAAGATGATTTGACCTCCAGTTTTGGACTCAAGTCTTCTTCCTTTGATACGACCGTACACTTCGTGACATTCCCTCAATCAGTGTTGCAACGACACTCCGACGACGTGGAAACCCAGCGCAGTAACAGCTCTAAAAGTTCGATACATAGTAATTCTCATTCACGGAAGGGCAGTAGTGATTCCAACCACAGCCAACGGCCACGGTGGATAATCGAGTGACGCCCTTTCTTAACCCCCCTTTTGTCATGTATTGTTATGCCTGTATTTCGTGTACCTGGTTATGTATACAATGCCCTATCAAGATATTTATTTACTCCAGAGGTGGTGTTGTAGTCCTTGGAACTGACTTGGGCATCTCCTCCATTTCTTGTTCCTTGGGGAGCCGAGCAACGGATGCATTCCCATGATCTTCCGATGAGTTAGCCATTTCCGACGTCAACTCGGAATCTCCATATTGCATCAATGTCTCGCGGAATTCAAGCATCCATGGGTGATTCATAAGCTCAGTTGCTGTCGGCCTTCGAATAGAATCTATCGTAAGGCACTGTTTGATGAAAGAAGTTCCCAGCTCGCTGAGTTGCTCTGGTTCTGGCAATGGGGGATGCTGCGTAGCAACTCCAATGTGGAACATAATGGCCCTGTGGAACAGCTAAGGCAATGCAGTATTCCTTTGAAAAAGAGACCTACCATTCATTGTCGAGGTTGCTCCATGGCTTCTTGCCAGTAGCAAACTCCAGAACGACGCAACCCATGGACCATATGTCCATTGCTCCGTGTCGGCCCCGTTTATCATTCTTAATGATTTCTGGAGACATATACATCGGAGTCCCAGTTAAACCATTACTCATGGCAGGAAGGCCATTCATGAAATTCATCCCATTGAAGTCTGGTACGCGACGAGATTTTTGCATGGTCCGCTGATTCTTAGCCAAGATCTTCGCAGCACCAAAGTCAACGAATTTGATGACCCCCAGGTGGTCCAGAAGGATGTCTGTGAAACCTTAATGTCTGCATTCAAGGATACAAAGCGGACTCACTATCAGGTTTGATGTCTCGATGGACAATACCATGCGAATGCAGGTAAGACAAACCTTCCAGCATCTGCATCGTGTAGACTTGAATGATACCTTCGTCTTCAATTCGCCCATGTTCAAGTAAACCTGCTAAACTCCCCCCTTGACAGTACTCTTCAAAGATATACACCTTGTCTCGATGCACTTCGATGCCGTAGTATTCCACTACATTCGGGTGATGAAGCATTTCCATCACGCTTAACTCCTCTTTGATTTGTTTGATAAGATTCGGGAGGCCTGAGATCTCTTGGAACTTAATTTCCTTGACGGCCATGAGCGAACCATTGTCAAGGTTGAGTGCCAGATAAACAGATCCGAATGCCCCAGCTCCGATGAACTTCCCTTGCTGCCATCTAATGGAAATGTTCGAACTCGAAGAAGCAAGGAAAGACAACGATCGATCCTCAGGAATCTCCTCGTTTAAGACCTTGCCTAGGGTCCGGTGTTTGGTTCCTGTGACGCTCCTCGACTCCTCGATTTCTCTAATTGCACCAAATGTTCGTTCCCAGAATACACGAGATTTGGGATCAAGGAAGGCGCCAGCTTCCTGAGAATAAAATATGGGGAAGTCTTCGTCTGTCCCAGCAGAATCTGAGAATTGCAGCCTGAGGAGTTCTTGCTGCTTCTCCTTTTCCTGTCGTGCTTTGGAGATAGATCTCGCTCCTAGAATATCGAAATGGCTGATCAAGAGGGTCATGCAGCTCGCCACTTTTTGTCGTAGCATTTCAAACTCTTCATCAGGTAGATGGAGAATGTAGCGCTTTGTACGATGCAGCGTGTATTCGAGGGCAATTACAGCCCATTTGAAAGTCTTTCCATCAGTGGGGTCACAGTCGTCACAGATGAAGGAAACCCAGGAAATGGCAAGCTTGATGAGAAGGCGGTTAAATCTGATCAGAGACTGCCGATCCGTGTAACGGTGTATGTGTGGACCATGCTCTGAAGCGAAGATATACCAGTTCGCGAGGACTTCTTGCCTACCTTCGGTAAGATGCAGGGAGGTTCGCACTTGATGCACAGAGTCGACGATCGATTCTACAAGGCGGTTTGTAGCTCGTGTGATCTTCCTTAATTCACGGTTAACATTGGCCAGGTGAGCTTCGGCCTCGACTACACATGGCAGGCTCAGCGCGATGGGCAATAACTCTCCTTCTTCGTCAACGGGTTCCATGCCTTGTGCGAACAATTGTTTTGCGAGATTCAAGCGACGCTGCGACCCATCCGCTATGAGACGGACACGGTTATCTTTCAACTCGAGTGGAATTTGCGGAACGTCGATAACCATGATCCTTCCGGTCCATAAAAAGTGCGTTTGGGGGGAAAGGATGAGAATGTATCCAGGGGCTTCTGAATCTGGGTTGCTCGTGTCTGGGTTTTCAAGAGTATGGAATCCGACTTCAGAAACCGGGAATGCCTCTTCCAAGATCTTCCGAATCAACTCTGTTTGCCCATAGAGTGAATTTGAAGCCACTATATAGATGCCTTCCTCCTCCAGGAAATTCGTGTACACAAGGAAGTGGTCTGAGGAAGCAAGGAGAGTGATGAATTCATCCAAAGGGACATCGTCGAGGCTGTATTCCGCCGAGTTGCTGAAACGCTGGGTGAGCGTCCTAAATCAAGTCAGGATATATTTCGACCAGGAAGATTATCATTTTACCGTGCAAACCGTTGCAATTTCCTGTAGCGGACTTTAACACTTTCCAAAATTTTCGAATACCAGCTGACGATCTGTCCATCAGTCATTTTCCTGGATGACTCTGGGTTGTATGCTGTGGGTGTTAAGTTGTTCGGATTGAACTCTGGATCCATTCTTAGTTGGGTAGTATGTTGGAGTTGCTCTGCCGAGTTGCCCATTGGGACACGAACTTGTGTTTCAAAGTAATTTGTCACTCGGACCATTAGCTTGTTGGTCAGCGAACTAGCGACTTGATCTCAGATATAATTACTTGAGAATAAATAATAACGTACCATAATTGTTCTGCAACCAGAGACGAACCACCAGCTGTAGTAGTACTGACATCGTTGAACGTTTCCCATTGATTTTCAAGCACATCGGTTTCCTTGAACAAGATAGCTTTGGAACCGCTTTTTAGTTTCCATTGAAGTAACTTGAAAAAGTCCGTGAGAGCTTCAAGTATGGTTCTGTCATAATCCTCGTTGATACATTGCGGAAGGTTCCAATTCCCACCAGGGTCAGGAGCTAAAATCGCTTGGTACTGTCGCTTTAGTGTACAAGCCAAACCTATGCTTAGTTTGAGATCTTCAGTCATTTGGTCTATGATCATGATATCCGGTTCCTTGAGTTTTTGCACATAATCCAAACGAAGTCGAAGGCCAGCTTGTGCAAGTCTCGTCGGGAATGAAATCAACGGTACGAGTTCTTTTTCAAATGTCGGAAGGTTCATTTCCTTGAATAACGATGACAGGTTAACCTGAGCATCACGAGTTGCACCAAGAAAGTTATGAACCGTGACGAGGAAGCCCTTCTCGAACGTGAGCTGCATAGATTCTTCCTTCAAGAGGCGTTCGACGAAGGTAGTTCCATCTGTCATGTCCCAACTCCAGGAAGACAGATTGGTTTCATTGTTTGTATAAGGTTGGTTGACGTCGAGCGTATCGCTGCCTGTCCAACGCCGAAGAAGAGCGAAATGGTGCTTCAGAGTCGTATGAACGTTGTACCAGGTGTTTAGAGTATCGCATCGTGATTGGAAAGCAGGTTCTGCGGCTAAGGGTTTGTCGAGGTAAAAGGCCGCCAAACTAGGGTATAACGATTGCACTATTGCTAGCCGTCGTAAAACTGCAGTGACTTCCTCGAATGCCGCTGCCGTGGCATTGGCAGATGGCTGGGTTTCTGATACCCTGAAGTTTAAGATTTCGCTGATAATACCATCCACAGTCCGTAACCGCCGTTCGTCCAACTTTTTCTGCTCCTCCTCCACTGACCGTCCATGGAGCTTGGCCCGTATACCCAGCCACAAAGGGGCACCATTGTTTGCCTGTTCGTCTCCGACAGAATCCAATGCATCACCTATCCGAGTTTTTTCAGATTTCAGAACGTCTCCTGAAAGAACAGAGGACAGAAGAGCCTGCCATTCCAGCCGTTCCCTCTCTTGCTGGGTGACGGGATGTGTGGGCTCAGAGTCTGACAGGGGTACAGAAACGGGATCGGTCCCCTCCGCAGAAAGAGGTACTATGTCCTCTTCTTCGCTTGTATCGCCAGCATCGTTCAACTGACCGAGTCCATGTTGGAGATAATGACTATCAGGGTCATTCCGAGAGTCATCATATGCGTCTTCGAGGCGGGAGGATCTATACCGGCTCACGAACTGAGAGTACAATCGTGAGTATTGGGTTGCAGCAGGAGTTTGCGCGTGAGGAGATGAGGGGAGCTGTCGTGATGATCTCGTTGTTGTCGGTGTTCGGCTGGTTCTGAGGCTAGTGGATGAACGAGAGAAAGATTGAAGCGGCCCGATGTCTTCCCAGGTGTGCTCCTCCTCCTCCTCGTCATGGCCGTCGTCCGTGCTTTCTTGAGACAAGAAAAGGCTGTGGCCTTGTCGCCGAGGTAAGTTCGTGTGCATGGCGGTTAGAGAGGAAGGAATGCGAAGGCAGTTCTATCTAAATTGTGACCTAAAGTCTACTCGCGTTTGGTATCGGTATCGTTATTCCCATGGCCAGAATGAAGATTCCTAGTAAGTTACATTGTAAGCCCAAGAATTATTGTATCTGCCATTGTGCTAACTTCGCTCCATCAGCCCGCACTTCTTTGTTAGAACTCGGTTAGAACTGAGCAATGAATGCGGCGTGTTGCTTTCTTCCAGCCATGGCCACACTTCCACTACTTAGTACTAATGGCTATAGCATTCAAGTGGAATGTAGAAACCACAGACTACGACACCTTGGATAGTAACATCTATTTTGAGTAATCAAGGACAAACTTGAATGGATGTGATGGTGGTTTCTTTCAATCTGATTTTGAACTTCTACCATGGGTATCGTAGAAAAGGCTCGTAAAATGATCTCTTTCGTCAGAATCCTGTTTCACATCTGTCTAGATCAAGGAAATTGAGGGTAACATCAACTATTATATGCAAGCTGACAAGATCTGATACTTGCCCACTCGTCTAGAGGAAATGGCGCGGAGTAAGCACAATCAGACCAATTCAAGGTCTGCTTTGCTGATTTTTTTGACTTAGCGCAAAAGAATAAGGTCAGAATGATAAATTCATACGTCTTTCAACCTTCTTGAACCAAACAGGCGACAGAATACCATCTTGGCCTCCTCAAGGCGAAGCTTGCAAGATATCGTGCTCAATTACTTGAACCAACCACGAAGTCCGGCCCTGCAGGAACAGGATTTGACGTGCAAAAATCTGGAGACGCCCGTGTTGCCCTTATTGGTTTTCCGTCCGTTGGAAAGGTGAGTTTTGTGAACATGTACCGCAGCATTGTCTTGACTCCAGTCTCCAAATTAGTCTACACTCCTGAGTAAGGTGACAACTACCCAATCAGAAACGGCCGCCTATGAATTCACGACCCTGACGGTATTTCCATAACGCAGTCATCTCAATCCAACTGCATTCACGATGTGCTTCAGGCAATTCCAGGCGTGATTGAATATAAAGGTGCCAGAATCCAATTGCTTGATCTTCCTGGTATCGTCGAGGGTGCAAGCCAAGGTCGCGGTCGTGGACGACAGGTAGTCTCCAGTCAGTTGTCGATTGCCTTCTTGCATCGGGGCTTTTCATTAAAACCTTTAACATAGCGGCGAAGACAGCAGACCTCATCTTGATCATGTTGGATGCAACAAAATCAGACGAACAGAGACACCTCCTTGAACACGAGCTTGATGCAGTTGGCATTCGTTTGAACAAGAGTAAACCCGATATCGTATTCAAGAAGAAGACGACGGGAGGAGTGTGTTTTGCCATATACAATCGTGTTCTGGACGATCTGAATTTGTTGGCTTAGATCACGTTTAACACGACAGTAAAGCTCACGAAAACCGATGAGAAGACGATCAGGACTATCCTGGCTGGGTGTAAGCGATATATCTTGTCGACACCGTTTATCTAAACCGATCCCGCAGATAAACTGCACAACTGCGATGTCATGATACGAGAAGATGCGAGTCACCACTTATCAAATGTCACTCAAAATCAATTACCTTGTTATTAGGTCACTACAGATGAATTTATCGACGTCCTCATCGGAACAAGAAAATACATCCCTTGTCTCTGTATGCTAATTGGATCGATCTTCCGGCTGCCTTTACTGAATATTTCCAAGATGTGTACAACAAGGTCGATTCAATTAGCCTTGAGCAGGTCGACAAGATTGCAAGACAGCCAAACTCCCTCGTCATTAGCTGTGAGATGGATCTAAAGTATGTTTTTCAACTCTGCCTTCAAACAAGAAACACAAGAAACACTCTCGAGCTTGAAATATCTGATTGACCGGATCTGGGAGGATCTCCGTCTCGTTAAAATTTACACCAAGAAACGAGGTGCACAGCCTGACCTCACCGACCCTATATGCCTGAGGAAAGGAGCTACGATCGAGGTATTTATTTAATTTGCATGCAGATTCGACCAACATTTTACTCAGGACTGTAGGATGTTTGTAATGGTATTCACCGTTCCCTTGCACCCAACTTTCGGTATGGCCTACTGTGGGGTAAATCGAGCAAATTCAACCCACATGCTCAGAAAGTGAGCTTGAACCACCAGGTAGCGGATGAGGACGTGGTCTCGAGTATGCCACCTTGTTATCATTCCGCATACAATGACACTAATCACATCATTCTCAAGTCTTCACGAAGTAGCTATTGTCTGCCTTTCGATACATCTATAATACGGCGCCACATTCAGCCGAGCGTCATATGCATTATCCCTTGGATAAAGTAAAACATAAATTACATGTAATAATGGGGATGTCATCTGTAAGTCTAAGTAGATGCTATCAGGGTCAAAGAAAATCCGGTTGAATGGGTAAAGAAAGGGTCGCCACCAACAATACCGAAGATAAAAAAGGGCTCTACGCTCTATGATTGAGAAGAAATTGAAGGTACCTGATGCCGCTCCTCCCACAAATTCCTCAGGATCTCTGTGAAACCCATTTTGCCTAATTGCGCATTTTGCTCAAACCGTTGTACCAGCCACTTCTCTAGCCCGTTCGAGACCGACCGCCAAACGGCCATCCTTGCCTGAATTTCTGCAGTCTGCACAAATTCTGTTTTGCATGATGAGAGTGGGGAATATCGTATTTGTTCGAAGCAGGTGGCGAATTGGGAGAGAGAGAGATTGACGGATGTGATGGTTACGTTTTGTGTTGCAGGGTCGACGAAAGAGATTTCCCGCACGAAAGCATCTTCTGAACCGCCAAAGAGCTGAAAAAGCAAGGCTGGAATGAAAACTCTGGACAGTATGCGATGGAAGTAGGCATACCTTGACAATCCATCCCGGCGTTTTTTGTTTACACCCCAGCACCCTCTCTGTTCGAATGATGCCAGTTACGGGATCGACTGTCCTGTCTATTGTGTCGATGCTAACTACGTGAGTGCATTTAGAATTTGGGTATTTGCGCCACATGCCGATAACGACGTGGGACCAGGGATGGCTAGGGAAACATTTAACACGACAGCGTCCAGATAGAAAACGGGAAAAGCGCACTCATAATTGAAGGTTTGAGAGAAGAAATGCATTTTATAGTGTGTGTACGGGCGAACGAGAAAACAAATGGGTCGACCTCGAGCTGAGCGGCGAGCGGGATAAGACGTAGAAATTTGTGGGTTACATAAGCGACTCACCGCCATTGCAATCACATGCGCTTCTTACAATGGACGACGTCATTACGGAGCAGCATGATCTACTTAAGAACGAAGGGACGGCCAATCTTTTCGTTATTTCACTATGTTCGCAGCAAGATCACTGATTCACCGCCCTGCCGCCTTTGTTTCCTCTCTCAGGCGTATTCATCCTTCACCCGCCGCATACAAGTCCGTCACAGAGAAAGTCGGCGACGTGGCCGAAAAGGTAATGCACTTGTACAGCGTGTCGTTGTCTGGTATCTAACAATCGAACAGGTAAATAAGTCTGTGGGCAAAGGTTTGGCGGATGCCATCGAAAAAGGTGAGAAGGCGACGTATGCAGCAAAGGACACCATAGGTGGGTCCGTCTTGCACAGTACTTACTGAGACTGACAAGTGTCGCTAAGCGTCAGCGACAAAGGCTAAGACGAAGGGGGCAGAGAAAAAGGTTCGAGATACATCAGAAGCCGTGAAGGAAGCCAGCCAGGTAGGATCCTGACGTGCGCACGAGTGTCTGAATCGCGCTTACATTTGCGCAGGATCGCAAGTAGGACATTATACGGTACCCATACGTGTATCGGAGTGCACAGGAGTCCTTTACCTATTTACCTCGACCGAGTTCAGGTATATTCTGTTGTGCAACTATTTTCAAGTTCTTTCTTTGGTATATGCCACCTCAATTCGCTGTTCTCAAGAATGCCTAAGTCAGAAATTCAACGACTTTGAGCTCAATGGATCTCCAGCTTCGTCGCAACTAAGTACATTGATGGCTCGTCCTTTTCAGCTCCGCCATCAATCATTATCGGCTCCAAACCATGATCGAGACTCGACAGTTGAAGGTATGTCAGCATTGTCACATTCCAGTTGAAGGCTTACTCTCCGGAATCGGACATATCTAAGGCTACATGTGGGAACAACGGAGATCCGTCAACCTGAACCTCGTAGCCCTTGCTTCCGTGTTTCTTCTGATGCTCTCGGATCTGTCGATAATACCCTGCCTGGGATGTAATTATCAAGAACCAAACCTGAATGTTCCCCACATTAGAACAAGACCTTGCCGACATCGACGACGAAGAAGAGTATAACATGAACCCTATGATAAATGCCTCTCCCAGCCCGGAGCCCATTGTCAACAGTTGTGCAGCCACTCCGTGACACAGTCATCTGGTGAGTTCTATTTTTCTGTTCCATTCTGGTCAGGAAAAACCTGCATATATTCTAACCTCCGTCATCTCCTTGTTTCTGAAGTGCAGTGTATCGAATAATACACCCACGCCAATTCACATTGTGATCGCGAATAAATCAAGAACCCGAGAACCTTGATCTAGAACGACCACTTCGGGTTGCAGGCCAGCAAGCTGCTTTGTTGCTGAACATGACTCCTTGTTAAATGGCTGGAATGTTCAAATCTTATTGCAAGGCTCCCTTTTCTTGGACGATACACCGTCGCCGCTTCCATCTCCGGGGCTTCCGTCCAAATACATCAGCTTCTTTTTCTTCGAGTTTCACTCTGATTTTTGATTCTCTGATCTACTTGCAATTATTCTATGAATTGAGACGTTGATTTTTTCAGCACGTACTTTCTTTTTCCCACCCACTGCCTCCGCCAAGCCTGTGCATGGTTTCGAGTATCTGGCTCTTCACACCCGTAATCTATAATCTATCTTACGTTTCTGTCTCATCACCTGGATCAATCGTTGTCGGCTTTGACCCGATTGGCTTCTCAAATATTTGGATGGTCCCATATACTGTTCACTTAAACGTCTGTTTTTTATACTTTCTGGCATCATGGCCTACAACACGTCAACCCTCGTTAGTCCGCCCTCCTCCGCAGCGCGTCCGCCACTTCACGCCATCTCTTTTCGTGACTTCACATGGCTATTCACAACCGTAGCAGTGGTTGCATCCCTTCTCGTCGTAGAACAGGTCGTTTGGCGCTACAAGAAAGGTGTTTTGCCTGGTGATGCTTGGACTATCCCCGTCATTGGCAAGTTTAAGGATTCCATGTCTCCTAGCATGGAGGGTTACAAGAAACAATGGGGCTTGGGCGATTTGAGTGCACTGAGTGTTTTCAATATGTTTGTCCCTTTCGTCCTATCTGTAGTGCACCTCAATCTTACCAATCTATCGCAAAGCTTCATTGTCATCGCTTCTTCTAATGAGGTCTCCCGCAAAATCTTGAACTCCCCGACCTATGCTGAACCTTGTCTTGTTCATTCCGCAAAGCAGATTCTCTGTTCAGATAATTGGTATGGTTACCTCAATGCATAGTGCACATAAAATCCTCACTGCCTTCGAGGGTGTTTCTCACCGGGAAGGATCATATTGATTACCGACGAAGTTTAAATGCGCTCTTCACGCGCAAAGCTCTGGGGTGAGTTGATTGATGAGGCCACAACTCTACTGGTAACAGGTTACCTCTTACATCAGCACCTACGTCGCTCTCCAAGAGACGGTCGCACGCAACCACATTTCCTGCTGGCTGTCGGAGAGCAGCGCCAGACCGGGACCGAGACCCATCATGATGGATATCCGCTACTGCAATATGGAGACTTCTCTTAGGGTTTTCTGCGGGAGTTACATTCCCGAAGAAGCGATCAGAGACATTAACGCAAAATATTGGGCTATCACCAAGTCTCTCCAGCTTGTCAATTTTCCATTTGCGTTTCCAGGAACAAATGTTTGGAAGGCTATCCAAGGACGCAAGGCAGCCATGAAGTGGTTGGAACTTGCAGCGCACAAATCCAAGAAGGCCATGGCAAGTGGCGCAGAGCCGGAGTGCATGTTGGATCAATGGATAAATTCTCTAAACGATCCTGGCTACAAAGGAAGGAGGGACTTCACTGAAGTCGAAATGGCAATGGTGATGTTCTCTTTCTTGTTTGCATCGCAGGATGCAATGAGCAGTGGTTTGGTCTATGGTTTCCAGCACCTTGTTGATCATCCTGACGTTCTCGGCAAAGTTCGGGACGAGCAGGATCGTGTTCGTCAGGGTAACTACGAAACACCACTTACGTACGAGATGGTGGAACAGATGGCTTACCTCCATGCCGTCGTCAAAGAATCACTGCGGATTCGACCTCCTGTGATTATGGTAAGTCCGTTAATTCCGAGAAGCTGATTGACGGTCATTGTTTGTTCACATTTGTGCAGGTTCCATATAGAGTTACGCGTGCATTCCCAATCAAGGAGAACTACACTGTTCCGAGTAACAGCATGGTAGTGCCATCATTCTATAACTCCTTACATGATCCCGAGGTTTACCCGAGTCCCGATGACTTCATTCCTGAACGATGGCTGGATCCCGCAGGAACGGCGAATGCAAACTCTAAAAATTACCTGGTCTATGGCAGTGGTCCTCATCGGTGCATAGGTATGGAGTATGCGAATATGAATATCGCCCTGGTGCTCGCCACTGCCGTCGCCATGATGGACTTTGAACATGATCGGACAGAATTGAGCGATGAAACAGAGTCAGTTTTTTAATCGCTTCTTCCTACTAGTACACACACTCAATTCCGTGTCTCGCAGCATTATTGCTACAATCTTTCCAAAAGATGGATGTCGTCTGACGATGACTCCTCGCAAACACTCAACTTGAAAAGCATCGTATCCCTTGCGCCATGTTATGCTTTATTTGTTATTTATTATTTATTAGATTAGCTACTTATCAGTTAGCTTTCAACTGTATCACTAATCACTTACCCACTCCTGCCAACACTCATTATAAATGTGCCTTTCCTGAGTCTCCTTATGAACTTGAAATACACATACTCATGACATTCGAAACCCTTGTACCCTTGTCATGGATAAATTGAGGGTGGGCATACACTGGCCACCTATTTTTCACACAGATACCTTTCTACAAACACTATCGCACTGGCGTCCTTATATATGGTATACTTTGCTGTGCGTACCGTCTTCAAACAGAATTGTTTGAACTTTGGACTTGAATGATACTGGAGGGAAATCGCGTTAACGTTGTAAAGTAGAGGCACCTGTCATGAAATTGATTATTTCAGCTATCTGATTGATATCTTGGTCTCTAGTTGATGAAACTTGTTCAATTGTCACTATTTGTATACAGTACCTTACAATATCGGATCGTACAAATTGTTTTAATGCATATGATGGGCGATGAATGCTTTTTCTGAGTACCGTGTTTCGCAAAGCCTCTTAACAGGTATCAAACTCAAAGGGCCAACCTTATTAGATCCTCTTGACTTGCAAAGGGAGGGAGCTGGAAGTTTGGCCAACGACACGAGGACGGATAACAAAACTCTGGAACGATTCTATCTTTTTCTGACAGCGAAAGGAGAAACGTTGGAGGAGGACAACTATCAAGCACTGCATACTTAATCGCATCAAGTCCACCGCGAAAGCTGCAACCACTTACTTTGATCTCAGTCATAGCAAATGTCCTGCCGATGCACGACCTAGGACTGTTTTTCTCATCAGTACTTGGTGACTTACTTCGGCATACAGAGTTTTTGCTTACCCCATACTAAATGCCAAAAGACGTCCCCTGAGGTCGTCCTCTGAGTCGAGCCAACGACTTGGCCGAAACAGATGTGCGTCGTCACCCCAGATTTTTGTATCAGTTTGGAGCACATTAATTGGGATGACGACGAGTGCTCCCTTGGGGATGATCAAATGATCTAAGTTGGTTTCCGTCGAAAGAGGAATTGCGACGGTTTCCGCTGCCTTGTGGGAGTTAACTAGAAGATGGGCATGGCAGGTTGGCGATACTTGCCTCGTGGTGGTTTTCCAGGATTGCAGGGTGTAAACGAAGGGTCTCTTTCACTACAGCGTCCAATAATGTTAGGCGATTCGTAAAATCGTCAAAGGTCGGGTTGGATACAGCACAGATTTCATCTCGGAGACTGTCTTGGAGTTCCGGGTGGGTGGCGAGCTCGTAAAGTAACCACTAAAGCTAGTTAAAGATTGAAACAAGCCGCTGATTGTCATCATACTCACTGCGATAATCGCGGAAACGGTTTCATATCCGGCAGATATGATAGTACGCATTTGCGATATGATTGCTTCCTCGTCCAAAGACACAGGAGAGGATTCCACACTCTTGACTGGTACTTTCAGAATAACAGAGGTTGCAGCATCGAATAAAGGCGTACGCATTATAGTCAAAAGGCTTTTTGTTTCAGCATCGGTATCGCACGCCAGCATTGCGTCTTTCCACATTTTTGACGCGATAGCACCAAGTTGATACTTGACTGCCTTGATCATCTCGCCTTTCTTGCCTACCTTGAGGATAGCTGGGAAGATCCAGAATAAGGCCCGCATATAGAAGGAAGAGAGCTTGTGTTCGCTGTTAGTCAGACCATCGAGAGATTCAGCTAGCTCATGTGGCTCGCCCGAGAGACATTCAAAATCATATGAGAATGTTGCCCTTCCCACCGTGTCTAAACTGGATCTCGGTCAGTACTACAGCATATGAGGTGAATAGGGATTTACGAAAATCGCCCCGCCCAATTCGTGATTTCTATCTCTGTCTCCTGCCCGTGGTTTTCGTCGATGGCTTTACTCCATTGTTCTGCTAAGCGGGTCGATGTTTCAAAGAATATGTCTGTCAGTAAGCGGACAGATTGTGGACTGGCGAGCTGTTATCAGTAGATTTCGAGCCCTTGAATAAATATTTACTTGAATGCCGGGGATAACAGACGCCTTTGAAATTGGTGTTCTTTCTTTCCTTCAGAGTACTATTGGCGCCCGCCACTGGACAAGCTCGATGAATGCGCACCTTCCACCCAAAGGACGCCTTCACCTAAAAGAGCCTGAAACCAGGCACGTACTCCGCGCGATTTTGGGAATATGTAAGAACCTTCTCCTAAGATGAAAGATATGGCTTTGAGATCTGTGACAGACAGTATTTTATGCTGTAGAAGTGAGAAGGCTCAACAGCGTCGTCTTCGAGAGTACGGCACCTACCCCGAATGCCCCATTGAACTTGACAACTTTCCCAAAGGTACTGTGCCATTCTACGTAACGAGAACCTGGAGTAGTACGATAGAGTTCCCATTCTTCGCCAAAAAGAACAGAAGAAGGTTTGGGACCAGGGAGATGGCATATGGCATTCCTTACGGAGATTGCTTGGAGGGCACACCGTGTAACGAGGAAGAGATTGAATCCAAATAAAAAGAGGGAGAATTTGTAAAGCAGAGTGGCCAGCATCGTTGAAGACAAAACAGGACAATTATGTCACTGGCAGGATCTGGATTCTGAATCGATCATCAACTAGCTATAGCGCCCGTGGTCAATTGAATTGGCTGCAGGTGGAATAGATTCAATAGAAACATCCTGTCATGATCATCGTCAGGGACAAATCAACACTTGTCGCCTCTGCTAGTAGTAGCTCATCCTTCTGGGCCACTGGTAACGTTAATCATATTCAAAATATGTAATTGACTCCGACTCGGAGTGACCAAGTTGGACAGACACTTGTTCCAGTCACGTGGACATCAAATCTCAGCTCCTCACCAAGCACTTGTACCTTTGAACCCGTCATTTTTTGGCTATCTACTCGCTAGCAAGCTTATTGGAGGCACTGATAAACGTTTATAACAACAATTGGAGTCATTTACCATGGATCAACAACCTCAATCATCACGATCCTCTTTCAGTGAACCGAACTTCTTGGTTCAAGGCCCCATACCTCTCTTTGATACGCACCTCAAGGTAGTTACCGACTCATACCTCAGTTTCTTCCAGGAAAGGTTTGTTTGGATGTCGTACTAAATCTCTGTATGCTTAATTATATCATCCTTTGCAGGAGAAGGATCGAGGAAACCTAGTGCGTGGCTTTCTGTTTCGTATTCTTTCTTACTTATGACTTACATCATAGCATCGAATCCATGCGAAAGCTCTTTCGAAAGACCAAATCTGTTGATACGCTCTTGGACGAGAAAGGAGATCGGAGTACTCTTCGAATCGGATGGTCTGAAGTAGTAGATAACTTGGACAGGGGTAGTTATTCGATCCTATTACGTTTTCCACTATTGACCTCGATTATCCTTCAGAGTCACAAGCCAGACAGGCTTGGTTATTGACATTGACAACCGACGTGATCGTTCCGTTGACTAATTTAAAGGTAAGAACGGCTGGATTTGATATAATGCAATTTACAAATGCGGTTTCTGCAGGAAACTCAGGAACGGACCCGTAAACGGATTAAGGAAGACTTGAAGGATTCTATGATAGCTTACAACGAATACGCAGAGGTGATACTCCCCAAGCTCAAGAGCCGTTACGTCAAGAAATACGCGGAAGTTGAGGTTTGTCGAATTTCATTATTTCTAGTTATCCACGTTCACCTGCTGCAAGGAGCAAAAACGATCTACGACTACTGTCTCTACCAGTCCCCCATTGCCTGCCCCATTAGTACATCCAGATAATGATGGGCTTGCACCTCATCCGTCACGTCCTCAAGTTGCCTCCCCACAACCTCTGCGAGCGCTGGACAGACGCCCGTCTGGTACCTATGGTGGTAGGAACCGCTCTCCAACCTCGTCAACGGCGTTCTCGGATCTTGCCCATCAAGGTCTTTTTTTTATTTCAGAAAATCGAATCAAAGCTCACCCATTGCAGGGAAAAAACAACTCAACCAATTGATTGGTTTTCTTGACAAAGGTGGAGGTAAGGACGGCCCTAGTGGTCGCGAGAATCAAGCTCTCAAAACTGTTCGGGCCAAACGAGACCTAGATGAGGCTGGTAGATGCCTTCCCTCCTTCATATTTTGCCCATGGGTCACCATTTATTAGACAGGGACTATCGTAAAGGTGTCCACTGGTTAGAGACATTGCGCCTTCGCCGCACGAAAACCCTGGAGAATGGTTATAAGGTATCTGCGAAATCCGTGTTCGTAACATGTCCTAAGCTTGGATCAGAGTCTAGAAATGTTCGTAGAAGAATCAGCCGAGTCTATGAAAAAGGTCTTGTTAGGATACACAGATAACATGGTGTGAGTGGAGACGCCATATGTCTCTCTTTGAAACTGAAAGTCTCCTGAAAGTGCCACGTCATCCACTCTTACCCAATTATCAACTCATCTTAGATCAGTTGTTGACCGGATAACGCCCCAACGGGATGTCGACAAGCTGAAAACTCATATTCCTCGTTCACTAGCTTCTGCTATACCAGATCCAATTCTCTATGAACACGGACAAGTTGGCGAATGTAATGACCTTATCTTTGGATTCAGTCTCGTGGATTATGCCACCGCAAAAGGGTTACCAGAAGGAGCCGTTCCTAAGATTATTCGTATCTGTACCGAAGAGATAGATAGGCGCGGTCTTGAGAGCGAGGGCATTTACAGGGCACGTTTGCAATATGTCTTACATCTATCTGACTTACCAATAACTTTAGGTCTCTGGACGTCATGCCGTGGTTCAATCTGTGCGCACAGTTATGATAATTTCTGATGTTCCCTGATTTACAGCTACCTAGCTTCAACATGAAATCGAGAAGGATGAAGGTTCTTTCGAATTTAGCCCAAAGGATGATATCTACGCTGTTGCCTCGCTACTAAAGGTTTCCTTCCAGCCCTTGACTTGAATGTTACTCATGAGTATATTAGCTGTATCTCCGTGAGATTCCGGAGCCGGTCTTCAGGTTTCCTTTACAAGATAGAATACAACATACCGAAGATCGAGGTATGTGACCACTACTCATTCGACCTATTGTCTGAACCTTCTACAGAGGAACATATTTCAAATAATTTTATGCTCTTGCGCTCGAAGATTAGGCGACTACCACCAGTACATCAAGCTGCGTTGAAGGCTCTCATTGAACACCTTGCTAGAGTAGCAGCCAGGTGCCAGAAAAATAAGATGGACCCAAAAAATCTTGCCATTGTTTTTGGTGGCGTCATTTTCGGTGATGATGAGATGCCCAAGGGTGGCGACCTTCTGAGTGTGCAAACAGCGAAGGTACATTCTTTCGCCACTTTTTCATGTCATTTCCCTGATAGAGAGCGACAGGACACCTTGATGGAAGATCTCATTATCTATGCGCATACCTTGTATGACTCACCTGCAGTGTCATATTCTCCTCCGCTTCCCCCTACACCCATCGGGGAACCTGTGCCGCCTATTACTTACGGTTCGAAAATGACAAAGGTCGCCACTGTTCCTCCGACCGTCCCTCCGACCTCCCCATCGCAAGATTTTTCGCCGTCTCTCCCACCTCGCCCCAATAACAGCATACATCCGTCGTCCAGGGCCTCCTATTCTCCAAACAAATCCAAGTCTTTCCCTGAGAAAGGGCTTCCGTTTACTGTACCAGATCAAACTCTGTCCGAGATTCCATCCCCACCTTCCCCAGCATCAACTTTGTCAGAAGAACGGAACTCCGTACTGTTCCCTATGCAGTCTGAACCACCTGAAGGGAGACACTTACCACAGAAAGTCACTGACGAGCCATCGAGCACTCCCAAGAGTTAAACCTATAGCTATGCCTTGAACGTTGAACAATGTACTGTTGTAAAGTAATCATCTGTGGATTTTATTCAAGTTCTTGTATTTATATAATAAGGAAATTGTTGCCAGTCTTTTGTTAAGGTGTTTGGCATCATTCCTTGGTCACCTAAGTGCAATGTAGTCTTGCTTGTTATTGCGCCATAGGAATCCTAGAAAAATAGGTGCAAGAAATCTAACGAGGTCGGTGAACCTCTTGAAAGCGCCCCAAAATCAACATCGTGAAAGCAATTCCAGTTCATGAAGCAGTTTGTTTAACATCAGGAATCCATGTCCCCAAGGTCAACCTGTGATAGCACATTCCGAAGCGTCCGTCCTGTGTCATCGACAGAATGTAGAAATCGGAGAAGCTCTCGACATAACTGCCACTCTTTCGCATCTACAGCGCTGGTCAGGAGTCTGACAGCTTCCGAACTGTTTTCATCCAGCTGTTCAAGGTTGTGCAGCACTAACAAATATGATCCGGCTGTCTTGAGACGCTTGAAGGAAAGGCAGCTCTGAATGAAGGGGTGATAAGTCTGCACAGTAAAAACAGAGAAAAGGTAACATTACCTCAAACAACCTTTTCGGATTTCCCACCACGTTAAACAAACACCGCCAACGCGTCAGCTCTGTCTTCCGTGCACAACCAACGATGACGTCAAGAGAGGCATCGAAATGGTCCAGAAATTCAACTACAGTCGGCAAAATGGCGTTAGGGTGATTCACTGCTTCATCCTCCTCGTTTAGGAGAGCAAAATCTGATTCGACGACGGTGTGCAGTAGAATTTCTAGGGCATGGGGGAAGAAGACTAAACTCTTATAATGAGAGCCAAATGCGACCGCTTCATTTACTTGTCGATTTTCTAGATGGTAGAGTAAGATGTGTTGGAGGAAGAGGTGAGACTGGGTATAATCGTTAGAGCTGCTTGCATAGGGTTCATTGAAAAAAACAACTTACACTTGTTGACTGCCGGAACAAAACAAAGGGCAAATTCGACCTTATCGCTAGCTCGTGCTCCACTCCAATGATAATGCCCTTGTCCATAAGGGCAGCTGCGAGGTCATACATGAGCGGTACACAACATAGTCTTGGATTCCTTACATAGAGGGTAGAAATCCAGGGGTATCCTTACATTCTCTTTGACATCTTCTGCACTTTTATGCCGTGCTTCGTGTGATTCCAAGGACAAGGCATTCAGCCAGACTCGTATTCCTTGTGCATCATAGGCCCATAAGGAGTTCTCCAGGGTGCCTACGCCTCGTAGATGAATCCAGCAGAACTCTATCCGCTCAGCAAGAACTTGAATGTCATACCTAACCTCGTCGTTGGCAGCCTATTCGGCAAAACGATGAGTCCGAGAAGCCACACATAGTGCTAGAGTTAGAGTACCTTTCTTGGGCGAAGAAGGATGAGTTGGCCACCGACAACCATTAATACTGTGGCTACCGCGAGGTCGCCCACAGGGTCTCCGATTTCTGCCAAAAAATGAGAATGTTAAATAGCAAGCGGTAATGGAAAGATAGATACGTTTTTGAGCAGTGGGTATCATCCAACTCAACATACTGACCGCGCTTGGGGCAGATATAATACCAGAGAAGGTGATACTACCGCATACATGGAGCTTTATGGTGTCTGCTGTAGGAACAACCAGATAATGGTGCAGTGTGTTATCAGCTGTATATGCCAACAGAGAATTATCAACAATGGACAGAATCACGACGGGTGCCGACATAATTTCGCGGTGCAATACGTTCTGGGTGCTGAGATCCAAATCACGAGAGTAGAGTCGAATCTGAAGAGAATTTGGTAAGATTAGTAACATGGAATTTCATAAAAGTTCTTACTTGATACGACTTGGCAGCTTCAACGGCTGCAACCAAAACATGGTGGAACCATAACAGGCCACCTCTAACCGTAAAACTATGTGCCTGCTCTTCATCGGCGAATAGCTTCCATCTCCCAGAAGAGGAACTGTAATGGATAAGGCCCCTCCTCCCAGCTACAGCAATCAACCTTCCATCACTACTCAAGGAAGAATAACGGATAGGCCAGTTGACAGCAAGGTATCTTTGAGGGATCTACTTACATGTTCAATGATCAGCTTCATAAAATCGATTAAAGCGAACCTTGATATGTTGCCAAACGTCCGACTCCGGATTTATGACACTCAAATCTGGTTGGTCTGCCCCTCTGTAAACTAGAGCACGGTCTTCAAGCTGTAGGAAGGCATAGCGAGTATTATCCTAATATTGGAAGTCAGAAACACGAGTGAGATATAAAAGTATTGTTGCATACCGGTGCATGTTGTGCAGTGGTTGCACTTTTGGCAAATGGAATGACAAACAGTTGATCGTCTCGGCTTCGAGGAAGGTCGGCGGCGAGAACAAAGAGTTCGAAGTTTCCTGGTCCCCAGAACTCGAAGAAACTCAGCTGAAAAGGAAAATTGGAACAACAAAGAAAAATCACCAGGTCCTTAATCCCGTACATGAAAATGTCTTGGAATCTGCATATGAAGTTACGTGCATTTCTAACGATAGAGATAATTCCACATACTTTCCCTCATCGATGACTTCGTTAACACCAACACCAAAAGCCAAACACTTTCCACCAACGCTAAATATACCCCACCCCTGCTCCCATCCCACAGCAAGAACATATCCATCAGAACTCCAGTCTAGTGCCGTGACCTCTCCTGTCGGTTTACTAAACATACTTGGTATTTTGATCGTCTGAGACCTGGGTACAATACCCACTTCCGATGGAAAATTCGTCAAGTGGATAGCACCAGCGCATGTTCCAATAGCAATGAGAGAGAATTTACTGTTGATTGCGACACATGTCGCTCGTCGGTGTTCGACGTAAGGTTTTACAAGGTGAGCGACATCAGAATCTGGTTCAATGCACCGTTGCTTTTGAACCCATCTCGGTGTATGGAAATCATGAATGCATGTGCCGAGCCATCGAAGGTCGCTGTGCAACCCACTTTCCGCCTGATGGAAATTTACTAGACATAGACCCTCCAGGATGAAGCGGCTTACCATGAAATGGCTTCGGTCGGAGTCTTCACCAGCTTCCTGGTCCACATCCCCTTGTAAACTTGCGAGGTATGCACGCCCGTCCGAAGTGATCCATATTTCACCACTCATTGCCTTTGAGTGGATGATTTGCATTACAAACACTGAAAGCAATACCAATCAGAAACCCAAGAAACTGTGATTACACAGAAACCATACCATTTGATTCAACAAGCCAGGAAAGATCAAGGTCATTGAGTAGCCACGTTTCATAATCCACATCAAGTGGTTCTGTTGCATCCTCCTGAGCTGGCCATGGCATTTTTTGGACGGTAGGGGGGTCCTTAGTTGAGAATATTACATGATCCCGCCTCGGTGACACACTGCAAAGGGTGAAGTGAGATTCCAAAATCAGTGTGGGATAATCCAGCGGTGGCTGACCTCACTAATGTTCCTTCCACGCTAATGACACCCTCAAGCTGGAGGTGAAGTGCATGGAAAGGCGGCCCCTCTCCTGCACCGGCCAAGAAGTTTCGTTGAGCATTCGGGGGTAGCGGCGCAGGGTTATAGACCGTCTCGCTTGGAGTGTATACCACTGTGACTAATACTAAATATGATTCGGATGTCTGCTCTTCATTAGAGTTTGTCACACTAATTGGTGGAGACGACATGCCTTGATAACTATTCGATCACCATCTTGGGACCACCAAGCTTCCAGGTTTTCGCCATGATTCAAGATAGATGTCGGTGTTCGCGTTAACAATGTGAGAAGTGCAGAAGGCTAATGTAAGGAGGACTGATTCAATGTTGAAGGTTAGGTAGTTGAGAATCGACTCACTCGTCCAGACCATACAGCGACAGCGCTTCGGGTAAGAGTACAGAAAAGGAACTTTCGAGGACTTGGGGTGAGGGCAACAACGTGTTCTGAAGGAACATTAGGCAGCCCAGGGGTGGTAGCAAGCTTTCTGGCTGATGTTGTCGGGAAATACATCGGTTGATCCAAAAATAGGATACCACCATCAATGTCAGATAATGGTCGTTATTACAATCATACATTGGATAACAGCACAAGTTGAGGCAATAAGTAATATGCAACAAATAAATTATGGGGAACGTGATGTTTGCGACAACCATGATTTGAATCTCTTCCATGCAGGCTGCTTCTCGCCCTCTTGATCAGAGGGCTTCTCAAAGACGGAGGGAATGTCAGGTCGTGTTTCTGCACCAACACCCAAAGTCATGGGTTCAAGCCGAGATTGTCTCAGCAAACTCAGTACTACGCTCACACCTTCCCTGGACTAAAGAAGAGATGAATGGCGTCCTACACAGAAATGCTGAAACATACTCGTTGTAGATTGGTTTTGAACTTATTTAGACCGTGATTTTCAATCTGCTTTGTAAGACCCCACCCAAAATTCGAGACGATCCGTGCCTCAGTTTGCTGGAGTGTTTGCCTGACAAAATGATGAGATGAAAACTGAAGATATAAAGGCAGAATACACAAACCTCTCCGGTGTCTGAGCGAACCTGACCGACTCTTCAACCTGCAAGACTTTGATATGATCCAAATTCTTTGTTATACAGCTGACCACCTTTCCGTACGGGTCCACCTCGCTCTCTTCAATAATCCATGATTCTGCTCTTGAGACGATACCTTTCGGGAACCATCTTGGTGTGTTGCCCTTCTTGAGAATAAGCCTCTTGGTCAGCAATGTGCCAGATGGTGTACATTCGCGTGCAATGACATCGCACGAAATGACGTGTGCTGCATATGGATTGGGATAGCGAAGAAAGAAGGCTAATGTGACGATAGACCATGCATCGCTGAAGAAAGTCAATAGGCAAGAGTGCAACGTGTGACAAACTTACTCGTAGAGATATGACTGGGCAAAAAATCTCATAGCTCCGGAGAGCAGTCAAGAGAGGCGTTCAGCCTGATTCCAAGTTGTTCGAAGAGTCCACAGAGTAGGTGGAGAAGTGTAGTTGCTGGCACAGAAGCGATCTGTGAAATTACGTCAGCATGCGTGTCTGCGTGGGTCGTGCCGAGACATTGGCGAATCGAAATTGAAATTTGTGAACACGTCGACAAGCAAGCTTTGGGCACCATGTTCATCACCGTCAATTCACCGTCGTTGGTAATTCAAGTTGATCCTGGAATTGTTTTGAAAACCCGAAAATTTATCACATGTTTGACGTTGACCGCTTGCATTATATATTATCCATGACCTTGACAGGCTTGACTCCATACACCAACCACCAGTCGCCATTCTAATTACTGGCGATGGTTTTACTCTCTTCTTTTTCAAGTCAGAGGCCTCGCTTGCTCGAATTCTACTCTGCCCATCGTCTGGCTATCCAACGGATCCTGAATGCCTCCTTCCTTATCTATCTTCTGGGTGCTACATTCAATAGCGCGGGTTCTCGTGTAGGAAAACGCCATTCTAAGAAGAGCAATAAGGACAATGGAAAGGGAAAGCCAAATCGAGTCGCTGTCCGTCGTCCATTCGTTAAATACCTGTTATTCTCTGACAAAAGAGCCAGGTCGATGCACTCTTCTTGCAACGATTGAAGGTTATACTACGGATAGTCATACCTGGATTACGCTCTAAAGAAGCCCTCCTTTTGTTCACGCATACCAGCCTGTTAATTTTCCGAACTGCGATATCGCTTTATGTCGCTGCTCTTGATGGACAGTGAGTGGTCATTCCCCTGATGCTTAGCACAAAATAAACACCCTTTAGGATTGTGGCGAGTCTAGTACGAGCCCAGCCTCTTATATTTATGCGGAATATTCTCCGTTGGTTATTGGTAGCTATTCCCGCCACATGGACGAATAGCTGGCTCTCCTACATCCAGAACAAGTTGGCTATCGCATATCGCACGCGATTGACACAGGAAGTTATGAAGCAATATCTTGGGGAGGAAGGAGACAATACAAGTGGAAAGGTATACTACAAGCTTGGTATGTTTCCTTACTTCTCTATCAAATTGTCTGGGTAACCAATCCCTTCAGCCAATTTGGACGACCGAATTAAGAACGCAGACCAGTAGGCCCGAAATATTCAATATTTGGTCGTAAAGTTGATCTTTGATATGCCAGGATGATAACACATGATATTCAACGTTTTTCTACTCATCTAGCGGCAATATATTCTAACCTTGCGAAACCAATCCTTGACGTAATTCTCTACAACTACCAACTTTCGCAAAATGTTGGCATGGAAGGCATCATGGGCCTCATATTCTTTGTGCAGCTATCCGCGGAACTCTGTGAGTCCATTCACGAGGATAGGTTAAGAGAACTAAACACGTCGCAGTACGGTATCTGACACCGCCATTTGGCATGTATGCTGCTCTCTCTGCCCAGATGGCGGGTTCCCTACGCCACTCCCATTCACGCCTTGTTGAATTTGCAGAAGAGGTCGCCTTCATGAAGGGGGAGCATACAGAAAAGATGCTCATTGAGCGGGAGTATGCAGCACTGATCCAACATGAAACCAAAGTCTTGCAAAAGCGTTGGTGGCATGGGTGTGTAGAAGAAGGCATTATCAAGTGGCTGTGGGGAAGTTTTGGGGCAAGTAACCTCTCCTGATGCATTGATACCGACTGTTTCATGGATATTCTCTGCAGCTCGTCCTTTGCGCTATTCCCGCTTTCTTCAAGGTTCCAGGAAGAGAATCCACTGATTTAGGTGGCCGTACAGAAGGTAAATACTCTCATATCATCACAACGGAAAGTTAACCAGTGGATACAGGTTTTGTCACAAACAGGCGCCTTTTACTTTCCTCATCTGATGCATTTGGTCGAGTTATGTATTCCTACAAAGATTTGGAAGAATTGGCCGGTTACACAGCACGTGTCTCTCTTCTGCTCGAGACAATGAAGGACATCCGGGAGGGAGAGTTCGATAAAGCTTTGATAAACAATGCAGCTAAAGGAGATAGCGTGGACCGTGAGTTCATCTTGAGTCGTTTCTTTGAGCTTTCGTGTCTGAAAATTACCAGTCTTGAAAGGCAGGGGCCAGGTCATCGAATCTGAAGATATTCGCTTCGAAAATGTCCCCATTATTACCCCAAATGGCGACGTTTTGCTTAGGAGTCTGAGCTTCCATGTCAAGCGAGGGGTGAGTAGAGCCAACATTTGTACTTATATCCCTAATTGAAGACAAATGTATTACCTAGCAAAATCTCCTCATCGTCGGACCTAACGGTTGCGGGAAATCATCGTTGTTCCGAATCCTGGGTGGCTTGTGGCCTGTCTACGGTGGAATTGTCCATAAACCAGCTGCTTCTCAATTTATTCTGATCCCCCAGCGACCTTACCTACCTCTTGGTACTCTTCGAGATCAAATCATTTACCCCGATTCGAAAGAAGATATGGATCGCCGTTAGTTCTTTTAATCTTATGCACATTCCCTATTGATACCTTTTAGGCGGGATCCCAGACGATGAACTTCTTCGTATCCTGGCAGTTGTCCAGATGGACCACATCGTTGAACGGGAAGGTGGATGGAATGTCTCAAAGGAATGGAGAGAAGCATTAAGCGGAGGAGACCAACAGAAGATTGCCTGGGCAAGATTGTTTTATCACAAACCTCGGGTAAATAAACTCACTAAGCCTGGTTGAAGTACTGACCAAGTTTGAAGTATGCTGTATTGGACGAGGCAACATCCCTGGTACCAACCGATGTTGAGGGGATGATGATGGAGTACGCTACGAAACTCAACATCACTTTGCTGACGGTGTCCCATCGGCCTTCGTTGTGGAAATACCATGCGTTTATTCTCCATTACGATGGAGTAGGTGGTTATGTTTTGTAAGTCTGATCTTGGTTGCATCAGGACAGCGATAATGATTCACTTTCAGCACTAAACTAGACGCCGAGAAGCGCCTGGCCTATCAGGAGGAAAAGCAGGCTTTGGAAACCAAATTACTTGAAGTGTAGGCGATTGTCATTCCTGCGGAATTTCAACTGACACCCATATTTTTCAGGCCTAAGATGAAGGCCAGGCTTTCTGAGCTTCGGGCTCTGACTTAGGTGGAAATATAACCAAACTATGTACCTTTTTATTGATTTTTTATTTCCGTTGGTTCAATAGAATTATTATCTCAGAAACAGAGACATACACTCTTTTTCTAATTAGAGGGCTCCGTGAAGGTAGGGATGACACCAAACATCGTAATGTAGCTATTTTTACTTCAAATCCGCACTTGAATGTCCCATTTCGCATGGTCTGCTTCCAGATTCCTCTGCAAGGGACGCGTTTACAGGCATTGCACAAAAGTTCCACTTAGGGGACTTGGAACTGAATCGACTTCGTTGCAGTCCAAGTATGCTCACAAGCTGAAACAGAAGTCAGAGCAGTGAGTCTGGCTTATTTGGTGTTTTCACCTTTATACTTATGATTTTCCTGTTGATAGAACAGGGCTGTCTGTCAAAGAACTTCTGGATAGCGCAGATGGAGTTAAGAGGATACAACAGAAAGCGGACGTTGAGGAGCTGAGACGGGCAGCTGAGAAATTGAAACCGCGTCGTAACACTGAAAACACCAGGGCGTCGTTGAAAGAAAAAACCAAGCAGTATCTTACTGAACAGAAGAGGAAAGATGCACCCCCATACAAGGTGAGGGTATATATACTTCCAACAGACGTGGTTAGATGACTGATGAAGAGCAGGAGTTATCCACCATCCTGAACCTTCAACGCCTCCTCGCAACACCACACACGGCCGGACAAATATCTGCCCTATGGACGGCTTACCATGCTTCACGCTCAGGTGGGACCGGACGTGGTTTCGTATGCGCTTCCATCCCCTTGCCGGTTTATGAGAAGATGATGAAAAACGGACGCTGCTATCCGACCTTTGTCGTTCCTGTACCTCGTGTACAGCAACCGTTGGAAAATTCTGAATCCTCTCTGGACTGTCAAGAAAACACAGCTCACGAATTTTACTATCTCCAATGGGATTTCCATCCTCCACCGCCAATTCCCTCAGCTTCAGATGACCCTTTCTTTAAACCACAATACACCAATTCTGCCGGGGTGTCCAATCCACCGATATCCACTGTCTTATATGCTCCACTTCAGGAATACAAAGTTCGACAAACCTTCGCTACGCCGTACCTTGTATTAACGATGTACACTGATCTTGCGGCCAGTCACGGCATTGTTCTTTTACGCGGTGAGATCACTCCCTCGACAACTGCTGGCCAAGGTTCTTCGGACAGATACATGATGTCCCAAGAGGATGCGCAATTGCTTACGATTGCCCTTCAAAGGTTTTACTTATGGAGTGAAGAGGGCTCAGTTGAAGGAGAGGAATTCGGGACAGAGGACAAGAAGTTGTTAATCGCGTTTCATAATAAGCCGGACGAATTCAAATGGCAGGATCTTTTAAAATTCGCGAATCCTACACTCTAGACATGACTATAGGTTATGAATATATAATCCATCGTAACTTATTGTTGCATTGGTGTCCTTGCCCAACTACCAATATCCTCTGCCTCCTTTTCCAACGCAATAATGGCCGCACCAATATTATGTTCTTTCCCTGGGTCCATCATCACCATTTCTCTATCAAAAACTTTTCCAAATTGTTGAATTATCGCCGGGATTTCAGCTTCGACAACAACTCCTTTCCCCAACCTGGACTCTACCGAACCCGCGCGCACGTCATCCAGCCCACAGGCAACGACTTGGTTGAACCAGGCAAGCGGCTCGTGTGTAACATTTATAGCGAACCCATGAGATGTTATCCTATGGCGAACTTGGACACCAATGCTAGCAATTTTCGTCGTGGAATCCAAGAAGACTCCTGCATGCTCGGAATCTATCGAACGAAGACCATGCGATTCTCGAAGGTACTGCTTCAACATGTCTTGAATTCGACACACGTAGTCTTTGGTGCCGATAGTCGGGGTATATCGAGCCAGGTCGATTAGAGGGTATCCAACCACTTGGCCAGGTCCATGGTAAGTCAATTGCCCTCCCCTACTCGAAGAGACAAAGTCTGCGCCGAGCTTCTGCAGTCGATTCCGTTCGTCTTGAATGTCAGTTTCCGTCTGCCGTCGTCCAGCAGTGTAGACTGGTCGGTGTTGGAGCAAAAGCAGGATGTCTGGGTGGAGGTCTGTCGATCGCTCAGCTAGTTGGATTTTGTGTATTCTTTCCTGAAGATTCCATGTACTGGCGTAAGGAAGCGGATTCTTGAAAATATGCACAAGCACTGGGGGTAATCTTGCAACTGACATGCTGGCTCAGCTAAGAAAGCCGGACCGGCCACCAACGTACGATCGAGATACTACTGTAAATTCTAATAGCAAGGTGATAGCAAGTAAATACTTAGTGCAATTTGGCAGTATCATATTATGAAGGCGTATCATAGCACGCGTCAGTCCATCATGGTTGATTTAGCAATCGAATCCCAGTACGAAGTCCTCCGAAGCCTTTGATGGGCCCGTCGTAACATTAAAGGCGTTTTGGGCCGATTCTCCGTCGGGAGTTGTGCTGGGTGGGCAAATGGCAGAGTTAAATTCCTCTCTGAGCAGCAGATCGACGACGTTGCGTGATGAGACAGTTTCGGTTTCCATTGTTGAGATGAACCTGTAGTTAGCATGATCAATGAAAGCGAATGCGTATTCAAAGATTTGAAACAAACGGTTCAAACGCGTTGACATAATAGAACCCACGATCAAGCTTCACGGGGGGGAATTTTGTAGTAGGAGGAAGTCTGGGATAAGCATCCCACTAGAACGTCATTGATCGATTAATTGTGCTGGGGAATATTACGTTGACGACTGACCTCTTTCCGAGTGACCCACTTAACTTGGCCTTGGAACATGTTATTCAACCATTCGTCGCTAATTCTGTGATCAGAAAATATTTTCACGGCCCACTCTTCCTTTCCAATGCGTCCGTGATATGTAAGTGAATTAAATTCCGGGGGTGCCAAGCCGTTTGCGCGCTCCTTCGTTGTTAACATAACTCGTGGCACTTTTGAACCTGCGGGCATTCCAAAGTACTCTGGATTTGGGTAGGCAGCAGTGGTACTTAGGAGGGTGACATGTAGACGGATGTAAGGTTGTTCAGGAATCTTTTCGGAGATTGATGGGGGAACGGTGATACCCGACGAATGGAAAGGCGCGGCAAGAATAATTGCTTTGTACCCAATGGTTCCACGAGTGGATTTGAGAGACCAGGAAGAGGGGGATTCGGAAATGCTTTTAACCTTGCCAAAAATGATAGTCAGGGGGATGCTAGCCGGGCCACCATGAACCACTTACTTTCGTATTAAGGTAAACAGTAGCACTCGAGCGGTTCAGGAATTGCTCGAATATCTGATAACTTCCGCCTTCGATAATGCTAGCACCGGATGTGGACATCGACACAGCCGCTGACAACCCATTGATTTCATCCGTATTCTGACCATAATTGACACGCGAAGCGGGTTGGATGAGCTCGAAAATGTATTTTTCTGATACGCCTTTGCTAGTGAAATAGTCAATGGCGGTCGAGTTGACGACTTCGGACCAGTCGAACGTATCAACAAGGCTGGATATACTGTCCCACTTGGGAGACTCCGGGCGATAAATGTCGAGAATACGATTGCTCAACGAGCGAACGCTAAGAAGGACGACGAGTTAAATTGAGTTTATGTGGGACATGGAAACGAGACGAGCGCACGCATTTTCAGTCCGCTTCGGTGACAGGATGCCATATCTCCACAGAAGGGTTACAGAGTCCCACCAGCTGCCTGAGAACTAGAGGAGACAAACTAAGATAAGATGCCAGTGAGCACCAGGAGGAAGACATTTCGTACCGAGACAAAAGTTTCGCGGCCATCCCAAATGCCTGTCTCATAGTTTTGCTCCTCAATGACTTGCCGTGTCAGATTGAATTCGGCTGCGGCTCTCCACAAATTCTTGTTCAGTTGTACGAAGATGGAGGCGCCAAGCTCGAGTGCGGGGAGTGATTTGTTATTGTAAGGATGAACGACAGTCGACCCTTTAAATCGATAAACAATTTTACGGGTTAGGATATAGTTCAACTTCAGACGTACGACCACCAACGTATCCAGCTGCTTCATAGACATCCACTTGAATATCCAAGCCAAATCTCTCCCTGGCCTTGGAGATCCAAAATGCCGCAGAGGTTCCACCGGCCCCTGCGCCAATGATGGCTATCCTGGGGATTGAAGTTGACGGTGTTGTTATATTCTGAGTGACCTTGGAGAAAAGCGCAGATACAGCAAACGGGAGCTCAAATGCTAACACATATGGCAGAAGGAGGGGGAAAAAAACCAAGGACTTCATGCTGAACGATGAGCACAAGTCTACCGAGGGCCAGACCGCCCGCCTTCTATATTTCGACGAAATGAATGTTCGATAGCGGAAGACTCCGAAGGGGCCATATGCCAACCGAACCACCTATTCAAAGTGGTATACAGCACTTTCTAAATTCATTTTATCCGGTCAGCACGCTACTGAATTTCTGACTTCGACGACTGCCTGAGCCAAACTATCTGAGAGAGAAACACTGCCAGGTTGCATGAACGCCATGCGAACGCGGGCCAAGTTTGTAAAGATGATACAAATATGGTTAGTATCAATTATGTCAGCTGGCATCGATCGGCGATCGCGGATATAGTCAGCTCCGGGAAAGGCCATATACGGAAGTCCGGGCCTAAATTCTTCACCGATTTTGGTCGGAACTGGCCGCTATTATTTGCTGATCGATGTCCTGATCCAACACCATAAGCAGGTTTATGTCACTTTTGTTGACCAGCATATCGTAGTCAGTGCACAAGAAATAACCTCTGGCATCAACCAGTCTGAATTGTTCCACACTCTCAAAGGTTGGCCAAAGTAGTCTGTCGGAACTGGGGTGTTTTCATGCACAAAAAAGCGGAAAGTAGCAAGGGAACCGTGGTTCTGAGAACCAACAAGTGTCTAAATTCAATTTCATTGGGGTAAATAAAGCCATATTTCATGATATACAATCGTGAATTGGTTCCTAGCGGTAGCGACGTTTTTGGGCAAGGACGACACTTGCAAATAAGTACAGAGAAACCGCAATGTACTCCATAACAGGACCAAGGATCAGGAAGAGGAACCACTCGCCAGTAATGGGATTGAGTTTTCTGAGAGTTGGATCCGTGGATAGATTTCTGCCATAGAGGTCCAATGATGAGAATGCAGAAATGATAGCGTACGCGATTCGGACGCCTAAAAATGGTAAGGCAAGGAATACACCGAAAAGCAACTAGCAAGAGCAATTCGTAAGACAAGAAAGTGGTTGACAATGATAAAAACCTCACACTTTGCCGGTTGCGCTTCAACAAAAACCTTTGCGTCCATGCAAGAAAATGAACCACAACCAGGTTTAGGTACACAGCCGCGTAGATGCAAACCCCGGCACGTCGAAGACTGGCAGCCATGACTTGGTTTGCCTCTGCATGTGTTCCCAGCACACCCCCTGCAATACACAATCCTAGTCCCACCAAGCCTAGACCACCGATCAACCTCAGGATAGTTGCAACTCGTGGACTTTCACTGTAACTGCTTTGTCCGCTAGAATTCGGTGGGCATAAAATTAGTCAAAGAAAAGAAAGGAATTTTAGGTAGCGTACGCCATTCCAATAAATCCTAATGACGCAAATAGTAGGGCAAAGAGGCAGGAATACTGCATGATATATGCAGCACTAAAGAGCGGAACCTGGCCATTCGATTCCCCAGCTACGATGAGCGCTCCTTCTGTGATGCGTGCTACGGGATAAATCTGTAACGACAACCAAAAATCCGCTCAGAGTCATGAACTCACATAAAGAGAAAATCAGCAAAAAGAACCAGCCCGAGTCCCTTCGAAATGCGTAACGAATAACCAACAATGTTGTAATAACGACCCATGGTGTATAGAACGCAATTTCAGCAGCGGCTATTTTTCCTCTCGTATCCAGGGGCATTATTCGTGAAGGATTGGTATCTCAGTCGAAGCGGATCTTTGACGACGAAGAACTCGAGGCAAACGCTGCGTCGGAGCAAGGGTGCACCTCTGACACAGCCACTGCGCGATTGTTGTCGGATTCATCAGATAAGGAGATCAGCTGTAATATAAGGGGCACTATTGTTCCCGTAATTGCTAACGACGTTGCCCAACCAGCAAGTGGATTCTGATTCTACTCATTACGGGAGCAAAATGTCGCGTGGAATTACAGTTGGTTGCATGACGATCAGGATCGATCGACAACAAAATTGTTAGAATGTCAAGAATGGAAGTGTATAATGGTGTTTCAGATTCGTCAGATGTTAGTAGAGTACCGGGAAGGCAGATCGTTGACGTTAAGAAATTCACTTTATGTCCCAGCTGAAGAAAACGGCGCTCACTGACTGGGATGTCGCGGTCTTCCAGACCGTGATAATTAAATATTTCCCTGCCTCTTTGCGTGCCCACCGCGATCGGATGACCGAGCCGACTACCTTACCAAGAACGAACGAGATCGCATGGACGCTCTTGATCTCGAGGGCTGAATGATCGACCTCGATGAAGTTCTGTAAATGCCATTTGGCCCTCGTTGAGGAGGCTGTTGAACGACAGCGTAACCTTTGAGGACAAGCCAGTGCTCTGGCAGTCATCATTGGAATCACAATCCGTTTGTATGCGAGGGGTCTCCAATGGACACTCTCCGAATCTTTTGGTAGCCAGTGCCAGTGGTTTGAAACTGTTTAAGGTCGTAATAGAGGCAGATTAGATTCAAGTTTGGAAACTGCCAGTGATTGGGTGATTCATGCCAGGCAGTTTGCTCACACGACGAGCCACTAAAGCTGAGATCTGAGATGTTATTGCACACAGACACAACAGGGTGAAGCAAAAAGATCAAATCTTGATCTTAACCTTGATCAATGCGTCTGCCACGACGGGTGCCCTGGGCGTCTATTGCAGAATTGGAAAATGTTTGTTCAAGCATCTACACAGACGAAAATGACCTGGACGCAAAAATATTCGCGATTAACAGAGTGAGTCTCCCAATGTCAGGGTCATATGCATTTCTCTTACCCCCCATGCTAGATATCTGCATGGAAAGCAATCACAACACTGCCCCATGCCGTTGAATCGACACTCGCTTTGCTGGTTGTCATTGTCCAGGATACCATAGACAAGCATGATTCGACTTACCCCCTCCTTTTGCTCAGACAAAGTTACGCGACAGCAATTATAAGACTCGTCAATGGACTAGTCGACCCTCTTCAAGTCGGTACCTTTGCGCGAGCTATTACTTCTATAGCCCGACAATTGGGTCTTCCGAGCTGGTTGGTGGAGCTTCGCCATGCTGCAACACACGAAGACTTGCCAAGTATAGATCTTCTACGTGAAGGAGCCAGACAGGTACAGTGACTTTTTTTCCTTCTATAACATCGAAAATCTTAATAAACTTTGCTGAAAAGTCAATGGTTTGGCTTCTTCACAACTATTATCTACCGACCCTCAACCCCGCCCAAGAATTGGCACCAGCAGCTCCACCCCGCCCTCTCTTACCGATCTTAAAGTCTTACAAAGACATCATGAAGACAATTACACGCGATGTAGCCCTCCTCCCGAGATACAAACCCAAACTCATCACAGTACTCAGAGATCTCGAACGATGGATAGCGGAGTGCAAGGTTGCTGCTAACGTAGCTGCTGGCGAAGTAGGATTTGGAAGTGAATATATCATCGGCAACGCTGACTTCAAAGAAATATGGGCACTGGAAAGTTTCTGTGATGGTCTTGCAGCAAATGGAATGCTCGTGCCTCTCGCGAAAAAGTCTTAGGTCTTTTTTGTTTTGATAATTTCACGAAGCTAATTGATGGGTTTCATTTCAACAGGAAGAGAGAACATTCTGATGCCTTTCACCCTAGCAAAGCGTCTATTTCTTACTGGGAGGTATTGCTCCAGCATGTACATTCCATGCATTCTGAATTTCCCTCGGTTCTATGTCGGAGATTCGTTTCGATACTTCTTTCGTTGGATCGTGACACCAAGGACATTGACCAGCAACCGGACCCATCCTATGACACCTACCTTGCATGCTGGGCAAAGTGGGCTGTGGATACGTGGGGTGGAACAGAACCCTCCGATTTGCAGCGGGAAGTTTTATCAACCTTGATGAAAGGTATATTCAGCCCCGCTTTTCCTCTTCAAAATCGGCCGGCGTGAGTTTTTTTCTCGTCGACTTTCAACCTCTTACTGACCGAAGGTCAATAGGCTATTGGAATTGCTGAGAGCTTTGTCCGCTGGTCGAGAAGAACTTGAATTATTAACAGCGACGTTGTCAAGTCCGCAAACACAAGTTTCAGCTGTGTGTCATGTAGTCTGTTTATCCAACGCTTATTAATTTTTTTTTTCAGAATTGGGATCCACAACACCTGGATCTCATGAATGAGCGGCACCAAATATTACAGACTGCCCTCGGTTCTGACGAGGCAGTCATGGCAGCATCAAATCTCCAGACAAGGTCACAACAAATCGACATACCGGGATGGCGTCTTCTCGAAGAGGGGGTGGACTGGAAAGCATGTCCCATTGGAGTATTCTATTCACATAAACCTTAAATTTCAGCAGTTAGCAATAAAATTATAAAGAGTGGCATTACAGTCAGTAAGATAATAAAACAACTTTCAAATAGTTGATCCAGAGAGAAAAAAATCACGTCCCAGGTGATGGAAGCTTCCTAATCGTCCGTACACGTCTCGGTTGATGCAAAGATAGGGTATTTAGCGTGTTCGATCTGCTCGTTTCCGTCCTTACTTCACTACTGCTGGCCGTCCTTCCCTCTGCCATGGTTAGATCATCTGGATGCGTCGACGGCGAGAGATTTGGCATATGAGAATCGGTTGGAGGGTACCGCGGTGGCAATTCAACTATCTGCGTTCCTTCTTGGTGGTAGATCGTCACAGGAGGGGATTGGCTATCATGGTGTACAACATAAACTTGATTTGGACGGGATGGCGGTGACTGAGGGGGTTGCAAGGGATTATGTGTCGGTGGTGGTGGTGGTGGCGGTGGTGGTGGTGATGATAGTTCCCGTTCGTAAGTTAGATGATGTGGGCCGGCGCTAAGAGTCGGCGCATGGCCTGACGCATGCGATTGAGAAGCAATACCGCCGTATACACGACCTTCTTCGTCAGGCATAGAGGATTGTTCCACATGATAACCGTGTCCACCACGCGACAAGGATTCCGAGGGACCTGATGACCACGATGTCGGCACCGGTCTGTACTGATCTTGTTGAGCCGGACGAACCATCGAATCTCCAAATATGGAAGTATCTCCCAGAAGATGCACGGAATCTGTTTTTGCCTTTTTGGGTCTCCTCAAGAAGAACCATGTAACCAAAGACCCAACGAGCAGACCGAACACCAGTCCCCCTGCACCTGAGCTGATGGCAATATATGGTTTAATTGATGACTTGTTGACCCTGGAGAGCGAGGTTAGCCAGTTGAAGTTTTCGGGACGTGTGGAATAACAAACTCATGTTCTGAGAGGCAACCTGTGGAGCTAAAAGGACCACCTCCAGCGTGAAGAGGCCCACTCGCCCACGCCTGGCCTGTTCCATCAACGACGCTAACGAAGAATGGCATTGCCCATGAAAGGCTGACTGTCCAATTAAGAGGTTTATCCGTGGTCGAAGTGATGTTATAAGGGGGATGAAGGGATGGAGCGATCTTGGGCCCAAATTAGACGAATCGAGGATATGGGCTACGTGTGACGTACGGTAAGAGTGTATGGAGGCGTTCCGTTTTTTGGGACGATGGAGAGGTCTGTGCATTGGTCTATCCATCCATATTTCGACCATGGGCCATTGATTACGAAGCCTTCTGCCTCTAGGTTAGGAAGCGCTGGGACGTTTGAACAAGTTGCGTTGGTAGAAGAGGGTATGACTGTATATATTGATTGACATCCTCCGGTGTTGCCGTTACTATCAAACTATTCAAGACCGATTATGATTGAACTGATATAAGCTTGAAAAATACCCCACCATGCATATTTGGTATTGTGTTCCTGGAGCGAACGGCACTTGCCAGTCCTAAAAGAAAACGTCAGATGTCATTCTAAGTTTTACTTCTGCATAAGGACCCACAAAACTAAGGTCATTTCCAGCGGAAATAACGAAGGGAGTTGTGTTTGATCTGACAACACATTGATCACGTCTTTCGAGTTCTCGGGAACGGAACACTCACGAAGTGTATACTTGAAGATAATACGGAGCCGAGGGGTTAGGGCTGCGATTATTGAGCGGATATGCTGGCGTAGTAAACAAAGATAATTTACCCTGTAGCGGCTGACCTTGCCCATTTGACGTGGATTGTCTGGCAGTGTTCTGCAGAACAAAGACTCTGAATCCAGGAACATATGAACGAATAAAAGTTACAAACCCGTTACCGGGATCGGAGGAACTTGGCCCTCTGGGGACCAATCGAAAAAGAAGGACTGCAGTGAGAGGGACGTGATCTCTATTGCAGGGTTTGGGCAGAGCAAAGATATACACACCTGTTGCAGAAATGGAACAACCTTGCCATACGCCAGGGATGCACTCAACAAGCCAACAAGAACCAAATCCAATAGAAATAACCTCCTACGTGTCGGCAGCGTACTTGGCCACATCGAAGAGGGCAAGAAGGGGAAACGAATGTAGGAGTGTGTTTAAGGGGAATCGAACTACAGCGTCAGTTGAAAGGCTGTGCAGGATACTGAGCGCAGACACAGGACCCTCACAGAGTGGACAGCGCAGTGGTATGCAAATCCAAAGTGATAAAAGATTCAGACGTTGCGGAGGCCGCCCATTGGGAGGTTCACCGTTGATCCAGGAAAAAGAAAACGGAGTTTGAACTGGCTCAGGAATAGACTCGGCTCTATCCATCCTCCTCGCCGTATCCAACTATACATAATATTTTCAGTCACCATGGATTCCTCCATACTCGTAAACTGGACTGTATGTAGCTGCTTGCCGCAGGAGTTCCAGGAAATTTGGCTCACGGGGGGAGAGTGGCATTAGTGCGATGCAAATCTACCTGTACATGGGTCATGGAGAATGGAGACAGGCAAGCAAAGTATTCCTCGACGCAGTGGATATGGAACATACATGCATGTGGGGGATGATTGAAATTTGAAAAGAACAAGTCTTGAACTGAATAATAATTCAAATTGTAGATTAGATTAGATTGTTACTTACCCCACTGCGCATTCCGGTGTTGGAACCCTCTCTTGATGAAACTCACCAACCCTTTGCCTCAACCCCTGCCAAAAGAGTGTCTCAAGGCTGCCAAAATCTGTACGCTAATTCATTACAAGTCCACCTCTAACAGTCTGATCAAACAGCCTCCCAACAGTTCAGTCCTTCGTTGATAATAGCAACAATGGCCTTGACGGAGTCATACCGCGCGAAGTGCTGGAGAACGCTAAAGGTTTTGCCATATTCACCATAGTCAAGGCTGGCTTCGTTTTCTCTGCTCGGGCAGGCAGTGGCATTGTCATTGCCAAGCTGGACAAAGACAGTGAGTCGTCCAGAACGTTCCATTTGACTTCGGGCGCATTTATTCCTTTACAGGGTGGTCTGCACCCAGTGCGATTGGCATTGCAGGTTTCGGGCTTGGTGGTCAAGCCGGAGCCGAAATGACTGACTTTTTGATTGTCCTGAACTCCCGTTCTGTGAGTCCAACCAAGTCCAAAAGTACTAGTAGACACTGCTGATATGTTTGCCGTTAGGCCATCGTGCGTTCACTCCTTCCGTCGCAAAACAATATCTCATGCATAGCTTAGCAAACCTTTATGGCCGCAGGATCTTTGACACTCGGCGGTAATATGAGTCTTGCACTTGGTCCTCTGGGCCGGAGCAGTGAAGCAGCTGGAGCTCTCAATACAAATGGCAAACTGGCAGCAATGTGAAATGTCCTTTCAACCAATCCACTCTTTTGTCCGCTAACTGAATACACCTTTATAGGTACAGCTACTCAAGATCTCGAGGCCTCTTTGGTGGTGTTTCCATCGAAGGCTCTGTTATTGTGGAGCGTGAAGACGCAAATGTTTTGGCTTACAGTTCCCCTGTAACAGCGAGGCTACTCCTAGGCGGTCATGTTGAAACACCCAGCTGGGCAGCACAATTAGTCAAAACTCTTGAAGCCTGCACCGGACTTCCTGGAAACAGGCAGTGGATTGACGACCAACCTAACCGCACCCCTAGTGGTTCTTACATTTTTGGAGGACTCGCTAGCCCAAGTTCTGGATCATCATCGTCGTTCTTTCGCAGGAAGAAGAAAGACGGTCCTATTTTCCCCCCTGCATCATGGGGATTCGAGAGTCCCTACCTTACTGATTCAGCCCCACGGTCCCATTCCCGAAATATGACCTGGAGTGGCACAAGCCCCCTTCCATCTTCCAGATTTGAGTCAGATTTTGAAGGAGCAGTACCTTCGTCTTCCTTTAGTAGTAATCAGCTTAACCCACAGCCAGACACCACGAACCCTTTCATGACCCTCCACACTTCGAGTCCCCAGCCATCTTTGACCCTACCACCATCACATCGCCGACATATATCACTCAATCTCCCCAACATTAATCATGTTCCCTACGAAGATAATGCAGACGACACTTACGCACCCTCATTGACCAAGCCCGTAATAAAACCTCGAGAAGAACTTGCATGGCCGCTTCTTCCTCATGAAGGAGTTGCCCGCGCTATTGCGCTTTTTAATTTTGACGCAGTCGAAGATGGTGATTTATCATTGAAGAAGGGAGATATCATCGTGATTACGAAAAAGAGCGATAGCACGGATGACTGGTATGTTCCACGACTCTTGGTGGTTAAAAGTGAATAACATGTATGCAACATTAGGTGGACTGGAAAGGTCGGCGGCAGGCAAGGTATATTCCCTGCCAACTTCGTAGAAATTGCATGAAGGGTAATCCCCAGGACATTATGTTCTAGCTGTTTTCCGTTTCTGCCACCTCCACTTCAGAATATCTTTTGTTGGTCTGCTGACATCCTAATCTTTCTATGCTTACCACAATAATGACTATACATATACTAGTGAAGTAGCCACGGCACCAAGTTCATTAAAACGATTGTATGCAAATGAGCGACTCGTGTACATCGTTAATCCTACCCGAAATGGGCGCAAGGGAACGTTAAAACGTGTAGGACATTCCAAATAATATGGCAACATAGATAACAAAGTGACTCATAATCATAATATAATCCAGAGCGAGGGTTGTTCTCATTTCTTCCGCTGATAGATCTTGACGCTAGTCACTTCCCAATCTACGAACGGTATCTGGTTAGGCAACAGCTATATTTAAGGCGCAGACGTACAAGCTTCTTTCATCGAACCCCCACTCGCTCTGATAAACGCTTCACATGTTGAAAAACCAGTTCTCTGTGCGCAACTTTGTTCTTGACCAGGGATTCCAGCTGAATTCCAGACACCCCCGGCCCATTCTCCACTATTATGAAGTATAAGGAGATAGCAATATATCAATTAAGGGTTTATCTTACCACAATGTGGTATCGAAGATCGCATTGTGATTGTTGAAAAATTTGAATGGATCACAAGCTGCTGCGGGCCATCTTGCTTGTGCTCGACCCCAGTTGTCAGGAAGGGGTGTCTCGGCCGTAATGTCGGCTGGTATAGATCCTCGAGGGAAAAAATACACAGCAACGCCGGTCGTGTCCCACTTCACTGCTCGTGTGATCAGAGAAAGACCTGACAACACGTATTATAAGACTCACTGGCATAGACGCCTCCCTCGTTCGAATTGAATCCTGGTCCGTAGGAATTACCAGAGCTGGAGCGTATGCCACAACCTTGATTACCAGTGTCCAAAGCCGAACAGTCCGTTCCTCCGATAACACTCCCGGAAATTGAGAGGGAGTTGGCATTTGAGCTTGCCAAGGAGCATCCGGCGCTGGTGTGAACAGTTGCTTGATTGTTCGTGTAGTCATTCACACCTTCCACAATGTCAATCTCGCCACCATTTGGCCAGTTTGGTCCATTCGTCCAGAAGGCACTGAAATAGAGTATCTTCATCAAGGTGATATATGAATAATCTGAGGAGGAAACCCACGGCCAAACGCCACATCCAGTAGGCATATGCACGGCATCCATGATTATCAAACCTCCGGTGAACCCCTTTTTCGAGTGTAAGCGGATACTCTTCCGGTTTCCAGAAACGTTTGGCGTGGTCTCGACACGCATAATTGCATTTCCAGCAGAATTGACATCCAGAAGACCTGCCGATCGCTGATTCCACGGTGAGGATGCATTGCGTGAAACAAAACGAAGAAAAAGACTAACTGCGGCATTCTCATCAATGAAGTCCACGATTCCTAAATGTAGTTCTGTGATGAAGAATTGACATATCGATAACCGAAAAACGAACCATGCGTCGGATCGGCCCCAGTGAAGAAATCCCAGCCAGCAAAGAAATTCGACCCGTGCTGCAGAATTAAATGAACAGGTGGATAAACGCAACATCCAGCGAAGGGCATACGTACGAGATTGTCAGTCAACCTCCAAGCTGAGCTTACAGTTGGCGAAGAGCCTGTGCTGGACTTGGTAGATGTTGGACGACCTTTCGTCGTCGTCCGAGTACCTCGGATGATCGACATCGAGGAAGAAGTTCCGTTGGACCCCCCATTGAACCCCCCATTCGATTGCAGAGGAACCTGCCTCGCCAGTTTGCAATACACATGTCCCGGCTGACTCGAAGAGAGTGCACGCGGTAAAATGCCCCCCAAAGCGATGCGCAAGTCTTTGGCAAGACTATGCGTTCTCCGGGCAGCTTCCAGATGGAAGCCATCGACGGCACGCCGAACGAGGGTTTGGTGAGAAGCGAATGCAGCGTCGAGAGCCAGGAAAATTGTGGAGATGCGAAAGATCAAGTCGAAGGCAACCATAATGCGATAACACAAACGGGCGAGATGGAATGGGAGGGGCCTCTAGTACGTTCTGAAGGAATATATACGAACCAACTGGGGTGGAGGACAGGGCTCAGCCCTGGGGAATGCAAGACAAAAGAAAGGGAGGTGGCAGAGCAGTCTCGGCATTGTGGTCCTAAATTTGGTTGTCAAGGCCATGAGGCAGACATGAGATCCCCGAAACAGGCCCTCAGTGCATTGCTACTATAACAAATATATGAGATAACAGTGGCTCGCATGGAAATGTAAAGGCCCAAAGATACAGTGAATACGGTCTACGAGTAACATCCCAACAAAATCTCCCTCAACGATGTGAACCAGGATTGAAAGCCTCTCTCACGCTCCGTCGCAGTTCCTCATCTCGGTTCGAACTTGCCACAGACGACCCTGGCTGCACTTGCGATCCGGGCACACTCGATGATACGAGGCCGTCGACATCAACCTCAATGAACTCTATAATTCTCCGAGAGAGAATCTGTATTTCACCTTGTCCATCGTTCGTGTCCGTTTCTTGATAAGATTGGTGTGAGTGATGAGATCG
>Ga0307507_10001060_pt1 | contig 61045 bp, 20 predicted proteins | sample 7_EM_MG_FD_207223 | JGI IMG/M metagenome (GOLD analysis project Ga0307507, IMG submission 207223) | Populus trichocarpa ectomycorrhiza microbial communities from riparian zone in the Pacific Northwest, United States - 7_EM | ecosystem: Host-associated > Plants > Roots > Unclassified | place...
TACCATTCTTTTGGATATCTTATAATGGGGTTAACCCAAGTACTAGACCGCCCCCTAGCGGTCTATATAAGAATCTCCTCCCAGAGTTGGTATGCTTTTGTACGGCTTGGGAGCCTTCTATAGCCTCTAGTTTTACGCCTTTCTTCATTGTTTCCGCCAGCATGGGCATAAGCTGCCGCTTCCAGGGGTCGCAACTCCCTTCTTACGTGCCTACTGGCGTAATCCTACAAGGGCGTCGTGGCTGCATCCTATAATATGGAAGCCTTGGGTACCTTCTACAGTTAAGGCCCAGATTAAAAGCCTCCCCTGCCTAAGTAACTCCTATTTGCTCCTTAAGTATACCTCACCGGCGTACCGCCCTAGAGGCGAACAGTTCCGTCTGTTGGTATACCGACACGCGCATCCGTTCTCTTAAGCCATATAGTAGTCTCTCCAGCTAGGACGTAATCCTACCTGCCTACCAGGTATACTAAGGGTTAGGGCCTAGCTAAGGGGTAAAGTCCTTAGAGCCAGCAGTGGCTACTACGCACTACGCCCCGCGGGAGGCTAGTAGTAATATAGGGGCGCAACACCCTATACTGCTACCAGTTCCCGTTTTGCGTTGCCTATAAGAGTCTCCTCATAACAGGCCAACTGTGTCTTGCAGGAGAGGGGCCGTAGAGACACTAGGTCCTATACCAGACAACCTACTTTTCCCTCTCCTACTAACCAAGCTTGTGTCCCCCCCTTTTATAAGCTGGCCTATGTCTCTAACTGTCAAGTCCTTATCTAACTGGCCTGTGTTTCCCCTATAGCCTCCCCTATATATATGCATCAGGTTGCGAGCACCACGCCTATTAAGACCCTCCTATAAGTCGCCTTATGCATATGCGCATTAGGTTGCGTGCACCACACCTATTAAGACCCTCCTGTGAGTCGCCTGTAAGTCGACTGTGGGTCGACTATGAGTTGACTATAAGTTGAATATAATCTATTTATCTAAAGCGTTTATAGGTAAGTCCTATAATTATTATATTAACGTATTAGGCTTTTAATTAAGTTTACCCGGTTAATATATAATCTTAAAGTTAAATTATAAGAGGTATTTGGTCTAATAAATTTAGCACTATATTAATTACTTTATAGTTATAAAGTACTGCAGATTCTTATAATCTGTTAATACGCGTATTAGAAACAACAATCCTTTAAGCTTAGGACGCCATTATTTAAAGCATTTAATAATAGTAAGCAGTTCCTTATTGTATATCTTATAGTTTAATTTAGCAAGGGCGAGTTTCTAGGAGAGAAAGGCTACTAGATATAGTTCGCCATTCTTATTATATTGCAATAACACTCCCCCTAGCACATAATCTAATGAGTCCGTTTTAATAATATATTTAAGGTTAGGGTTAAAGTAAGTGAGGATTAGAGCAGTTATAAAGCAATATTTTAAGTTATTAAAGGCTTGTTTGCATTTAGCGGTTTATTTAAATTTTATATTCTTCTTTATTAGGTTTACTAATGGCTAAGTAATTTCTAAGAAGTGGTTAATAAATTGTTAATAGAAATTTGCAAATCCTAGAAATCTTTAAATATCCTGTATATTACTAGGGCTTTCCTAGTTTATAATTACAGTGACTTTTTTAGGGTCTATTTTAATTCTGTTACGGGATATAATTAAGCCTAAGTATATAACCTTGGATATATAGAACTTATATTTCTTAATATCGCATTATAAGCCCGCGTCTTATAAGCGTTTAAGGACCATTCTAATGTGTTTTTAATATTTAGAAAGTAAAGATAAGTAATAATTCATTGCTTAACGTCCAATTCGGATCCCTATTAGGCCCACGCAGACTACTCCTTATTTACATATAGGGAGAAAACTCAACTTAAGAAAGACTTAACTTAAGAAAACCCCGTAATCCATCTCCCTGCCTTTTAGGACTTGCCTACTTAATGCCTATAAGTCACCAGTAATACTCTACTACCTTACTTTTTAACCTCCTTAGGAACCACTACTGCCGTAACAAGCCTATAGATGCGCTAGTATCGCAAACTTTACTCTGCTACTGTAGAGTTATTAGGGGACGCCTGCTACTCGCCCCTTTGCCTTCTATTACTATTTCCTTTATAACCCAGAACTAGTCTAGTACATTTTAGCTAATAAGCCACTGGGTAACCGCTTTAAGACCTTTTTATATTAAGAGCAGTGTATTATAGTTCTCTATACCAGCTGCTAAAAGTATTACTTCTTAGCTGGTGTGTAAGGGGCATAACAGTATTATATGTTTTAGTGTCTGTCTTAGCCAGCCATATTTATATCTTAGGCTACCTACTAGGACGCCTACCTAGTAGAGCCAATCTTTTAGTTCTATTATTCCTGTTCTTAAGAGTATTGCTGTTATATTTTCTACCTTTATTAGGCCTTTTTAGAGCCCTTAGGTATTTACCCCCCATAGTATTAACCATGCTACGGCTTAGGTTTCTCTTGCCTAGGTTAGCCTCTATACCTTTAACTCCTATATACCTCTCCAGTATTAGTCTAACCAGTATTATATTACAGTAGATGGTTTCCTAGTACTCTTTTATGCTTTACTTTAGCTCCTTTCTCTCTCTTACTATTATCTTTACTAGCCTCTTACGCGTCTCCCTTCCTCCTTTATATAGGCCTAGGCCCTAATATAGTACCATTCTTCTTCTACTTTCTCTACCTGTTTCTCTAATATCTCTTCCCTACTTTAGGGTATTTAGTTTGCTCTTCTATGGGGCACCCTAGGGTCCCTCTATAGTTTATTTAGGCGTGTCTTAATATACTTTATAATATTAGAGTTACGCTCCTTTTATATTCTTTGTATTGCAGCAGCTTTAATATATAATTATAGGGGGGGGATATTAGCTTCCTTTTTAAGCAGTACTATGGCCGTTTGCTTATACCTACCTATTATACTCTAAAGGTAGGCTGTTTAGACCTTTTAGAGTGGTTTAAGGAGTGATTTAGGGGGGCCTTTCTCGGTTTCTCCTATTGCCCAAATACTGGATCCGTACGTTATGGTTGGCTAGACAACTGCTGTATATAGTAGGCGTGACCTCTAGAAGTATAGACCCCATATAGAATTAGCAATCCTAGACATTATAATATACTAAGCTTGGCCCTTATAGGCCGCTTATAACGTATATACACTCTACTAGAGCTTATTATCTACCCATACTCCTAATACCCTTAGGCCTTGAACTAGTTGACCCCTAAAGCCTTAGATATAAATTATATGCTAGAGATCTGTAGATTGGTTGCGTTTTCTTATAAAATAGATTAGCTAGTATTTCTCTAGTAAGAATTAGACTCTATGTTGTCTTGCCTATTCTATATAGGTATTATAGGCTTTCTCTAGTATTCTGCAATTTTCTGCGGCTATTAGCCTATATATAATTAGGTTTGTGTTATTAACAAAGCCTATCCCCTAGGTTGCCCCTTTCTTAAAGGAGTTAAGCAGGTTACTTATAAAGAAAAGGAAGAGTATAGGCGAGAGGGGTAATCCTTATAGTATTCCTATTATAACTATAATAGGGGGGCTTTAGTACCTACTAAAGACCAGTAATATTTTTCTCTGGCCTGTAAATCCTTAAATAAATTATATAATCTATTTTAGGAAGCCCTTTAACCTAAGGATATATAGGAGGCGCTGGCCGTCGAAATCGGACTCTGCACCTGTACGTGGTGACGGCTACGAACCTAGTCTTCGAAGTTCAGATCCAGAGCCAACGCAGAGACGTCGCACAGCGTGCGGACAGGACCTGGTGGTGGTTGTGGGCGTCGAGGGCGGTGGTGAAAAATTTTCGGATGGTGAGATCTTGAAAACCACTACTGTTGGCCCTCTATAGTACGACGACTACTACACTATTCTATCCAGGGCACCTGTACAATCCAACATGGATAAGCAGTTTTCGATAACATCCCTAAAAACCCTAATAGAAAGTATCGACGACCTCATATTAACGAATAGACAAGCGCGAACGAACGAACGAACGAGCAAATATACGGCCCCTCCTAACCCCTAGGGCGGTCGCCCGCGGAGCATGCGGTCACTCGCCGTACTACCATAATACTACTAAAAGGCAGCTGGATAACCCCGTACGGTTTTCCTTGTCTCCTCTCAACGGAGTGGTGCCCTTAGAGAGGGCCTAGTGACTGGGGCCTAGGCACAAAAGATACCTAAATATACACATACACATCCCGCTTTCGTCTTTTAGTATTAGGATGGTAGAACGGATAAATCCCCCTTACGCCTTCGATAGGCCTTAGGGGGGGGGAGGCAAGGCGTATATGGCAATAGCAATAGTTAATAAGAGATAGCATATAGGGGGTGGTCAAGATACGGGACACAACTACAAGCATATAGCAGTTAATTGGCAAGGCCTAGCTAGGACGTAGTGAACCCTAGCTTTGGATAAGCTAGAGAAGGAAGCAGTGGTTCCCAAGGAGTTCAAAATATCCAAGGAGGAGGACGTAGCTGTAGGCCCATAGGGCCGCTACTACGTGCAGGTATAGCAATTCGGGGTTTTTTATCCTACTGAGGTGGCTCATAGGGTTTTTCCTCCCCTAACATATTAGGGGTTTTCTTCCTGTAAATTTACAAGTTTCCCCTGTGTACGGAGTAGTCTGCGTGGGCCGCATAGGATCCGTATCAGACGTTAAGCAATGAATAAATAATAAAAAATATATAGGAGGCGCTTATGGGGTATATTGTTATAGGTACCATTAATATCTAGGCTAAGCATTGATACTATAAAGTCCCTTCGCATCACCTATATAGATATAATGGTGGCAGTAAGTAGCGTAAGTACTAATAGTGTTAAGCGGTTCTTTTTTGCCCCTATTTGGCTTTATAGTAGTAGGGCGTGTTCCTTAGCCATATCTGCTATATAGTCCGCTATTACCCTTTCTAAGATCTTGCTAAGGGTATTTTCTAAGGCAATAGGGCGGTAGCTTCCTAGGATTAAGTAATCTGCTTTACCTTCTTTTTATAAAATAAACATTATTATAGATCTTTTAAGTTATGGGTAGTAGCCTATAGCAAAGCATGCTTTGGTTATATCTGTAAGCTAAGGTGCTATAAGTGGTCCATAGGTCTTTAAGGCCTTATTTAGAATCCTATCTAGTCCTAGTGCTATATTATTTAAAAGATAGCTAATAGTTCTAGCTATTTTCTCTATTGTTATATTGCTGTTAACCTATAGGTAAGTCACTAGTGCTTTACCTATAATATTACTAAGGTCTACTAAAGCTGGTTAGGGGAAGAACCTTTCTATAAGGATCTGTGCCTTCTTATTGTTGTTGTTAGTGGCCTATAATTCCCCTACTCTTTATAGGGGCAGTAGGTATAGGTCTTTTACTAGGCACCCTACCTTTTTCTTTACCCATTTTACTATAGCCTAAAGGCCCTTATTATAGGGGAGGCTTAGGTTAGTAGTATACTTATTTATAAACCGTCTCTAGTTATTCCTTACTTCTTTTTTTAGGGTATTCTTTAACTGGTTTCTTGTGTCTTTATAGCGTCTCTCATTTTTAGGGTTATGGCTACTTATATATTTCCTTTTTGCTTATTATTAGCTGGCAATAAGAACTGTATATTGTGCGGACTATGCATATTGTATATAGGGGCCTGGTTTTAAGACCGGGCAATGCTCTTCTAGCCCATTTTGTGAGGGCGCGAAGAGGCTTCGGGGAAGATTCGAAGGAACAATATAAATTCTATCTAAATCTAAGGGTATATAGCTCTTGCAGAGTACAAGACGTTGCGTGAAGAAGAGAAAGGAATATAGGAAACTTGTAACTAAATATTCGTGGTCTTAGCAGCAGACGCGTGGGCACGAGCCCACGCGGATTTCGACAGGTTTCGACCAAATTCCATTACATTGGTGGAATTTGGTGGAGACTAGTGGAAATTAATCGAGTTGGCGGAATTTGGCAGAATTCGATTAACTTGGCAGAATTTGGCAGAATTTGATTAAAGCGTCGGAATTCATCTATCGAGTGTTTCACCGAGACATTCCTACTGTAACTGGGCTAGTCCCGTTACACATTCTTAATTGCTGCCTGGATTCTTTCTAGTCTTTGGTTAATTTCCTTAGGGGTAGCTACTAAGCCTTACTTGTTTGGTATTAGGTGGATTTCTTTTAGGTCTTAAAGTTATTATTTAACTAAACTAAGGAAGCTATCTGCCTTAAGCTTCCTTATTATATATCTTTTAATATTTAGTTATGCCTTAATATCTAGATCTAGCTATATCTAAATAGGGATATAGTCTAAAGTAAATGCCTATTCTTCTTTAGGGTTACATCTTTCAAGTTTCTAGTACAGGCCTTCGTCCATAAATATAAGGTTAATTATACTTCTGGCGGTGCCTTATTGCCATATAATTGCTCCTAGGGGGGTGGCTAGCTTAAGGCCCCAGATATCTATAGCTTTTAGTAGGCACTCCGCCTGTCATTCAGTAGTAATATAGATACCCCCCTACCACAGGTGGTGGAGGTTTATATCTCCTAATAGGATAGACTCTGTGCCTTTGGTTTCTAGTAAGCTTATTACTAATATAATATTCTCTATTTATAGGACCCCTTTAACCCTAGGGTTATACACATTAATAATTTATACCAGTCCCCTATATATCTGGATTGTTACAACTGCAATATCTAGGTTAACTGCCTACCATAACTATAAGGACAGGCTAATAGCTTTGCTGATTATAAAGCACATATATATAGCTGCTTTTGGTTTATATAGGAGCTGGAATCCTTAGGGGCAGTATATTAATTATATGTAGGTATTGTAATACGGCTCTTGTATAGCAAGGATATAGTGTTTCTCTAGGTCTAGACTGTCTAGTAGGGGCCTTGCAAGACGGTGGTTTGTGTTGCCGCAGTTATACTGTATAATGGATAGGTGGCGGACCCCCGGTAGGGGTCCTTTGTCTCTCCTTTGTTCCTTGCTTCTTCTATTTCCACTTTCTCTAAGATATTCGGAACTTCTATCTCTTATGTTTACACCCTAGTTACTACTCATTTTATGTAGAGCTTTCCATTCCCGTGTCTTGTGTTCCTACTAGCGCTTCTATATCTAAATCTGTTATTGTCTCCAGTTCTTCCCCTGTTCTTACTAGTCAGCTGTGTGCCCTTTGTGGGTCAGCTGCAAATGTTATATTTGCCGCGTTAAGTCTAATTCTTAATTGTCCTGGTCTTGAGCTTGCTGTCACTGTCCATAGGGGTCTTCCTATAGGGCGTCCTCTCCCAGTAAAGATAAGTAGATTAAGATATTATTAATATATATAGTAATAAATATATTAAGGAATTTACAAGCGTATTATTAACGTATTGCTAAAATATACTAGGACCATTCTTTATACTAAATGGTATTACTAGGTATTTAAAGAGTCCCCATTATATATAAAAAGCTATATACTTCTTATCTCCTTTATATATACGAATTTTATTAAAGGTAATGATTATATTAAGCTTTATAAAGTACTGTACCTTTACTAATTAGTTAAGCGTCTCTTAAATTAAGGGAATTGGATATTAGTTTTAAATCGTAATTGCATTTAGAGCTTAATAATCAACATAAAATCTTAAGCCTCCTCCTAGTGTGGTGGGGTAAAATGTCCCATGCTTAGTGTCTTGGCATTTTCCTGTATATATTAAGCCTTCGGCTTCCCTCCTTCTTGGATATCACGAACCTACCGGAATACATTCTTTTCTTTCCTTTCTTACAGACTGCTTTACTGATTACTTTTGACTGATTATGACCGACCGACCGACCGACAGACTGACTGACTGACTGACTGACTGACAGCATTCTGACTTCCTATCTGAGGGACACCGTACCCTTCTACACTAGCTTTTTAATAAATAGTATGGGTAAGGCAAATAGAGATTAACTAGGGCGAATAAATCCTTTTTCTAGATGCTTATTAAGGTATTATTATATCATAAGCAGTTCTTCTTGTAATATGCCGTATAGCGGACCAAACTTTAGTATTATGCTAGGCTTAAGTTCTATCTTAAAATTGTACTTCTCTTAGTATGGGGCTAGTTAGTTTGCAAATTGTTTTTTAAACTCATTAATTAGGTTATAGTACTCTTTGGGTATAAAAGGTTAAGGATTGGGATACTATTTTAGTTCTAGTGCTTTCTTAATGTCTTCCATAGTTATAGTAAAGATTTTATAATCTTGTCTTTTTGCTAATAAGATAAAAGGCGCGGCCTATATTATACGGATTTTAAGAAGTTTTAATGTAATATCTTCGCATTCTTTACTATAATTAGCAGTCGTAGATTTATCATGTTGGCTTAAGGTTTATAGTAAGGGTAATTTATATCGTGTTAAATTTAAATAGTTATATATATATTTATAGGGCAAATGGTTTTTTAAGTAATAACTTTGGCAGTAAGTTGTATGGAACTTTAGTGTTTCTTTAACCTAGCTAATTAAAGGGTTGTGTTGTTTTAGCTATCTATATCTAAGTATAACTTTATATTACTTTAAGGGTGTTATAAATAGGGAGATATATTTAAGGTGTTCGCCTATCTGTATTTTTATTAGGGTGTAGTGCGTTATTTTGCTATATATTAAGGGTTTGCCATTAAAGCCTTATAGGCCTTAGGGTTTGCCATTAAAGCCTTATAGGCCTTAGGGTTTGCCATTAAAGCCTTATAGGCCTTAGGGTTTGTCATTAAAGCCTTATAGGCCTTAGGGCTTATTAAATTTCTTTAAATTTAGGCGTTAAGTTTTTATATAGTTTGTGTTAATAAAGCCTATACTAGTGGCTCTGCTGTCTATAAAGATTTATACTTCCTTCTATTTTCTAAGTGTTTAAATTTCGCCGAGTATATTAAGGGAGTTATATTATATATTAGCGCTAGAAGAGCCTAGATACTTATACTCTTCTACTTTTTATCTTAAGGCGCGACTTAGCCTTAGGATAATTTGTTTTCCAAATTAACTAAGGGCAAGATGCTTTATAGCATTTAAGTATAATTTATAAAGTGGGTATGATTTAAGGAATAAGTACAACTTAAGGAATGGGTATGATTTGAGGAATGGGAGGAACTATGACAGACCTTTTTAAAGGGATGGGTTTGGCAATGCTTTTAAATATATCCTTTTTTACTACATCTAAAGCATTCTCTATTTATAGCTTGAGTTCTTTATTTATTGGTTCTTAAGAGTGTATAGGATTAAGCGGCATTAAGGTCTATAGGGTTATATATAGGGCTTTTGGGTTTTGGAGACGGATCGCGATTTGGGGTATATACCAGTTTTATAGAATTTTAAATATAAGGTATAGTTAACTTTAGGAAATAAGTCTGTTTGTTATATTAAAGGTCCTCGTTAATTCGTTAATATATTATAGCAAATTTGGATAGGTTTTTTTAGCAGTTCTCTACCTACTAGCTAGGCTCTAATCTTATTTAAAATAGCTTATTAAAGGGTAGCAACTCTAGCGGCTTTATTCTAATCCAGTTCGCTAATAAGGCCTAAAAATTCTAAAAAGAAGCTAGTAAAGTCTTGGTTCCGTTATTATAAGTTTTTAAGTTTGGTAACAGCTATATATTCACGGCTGGTGTTATTATATATTCGTTCTAGTAGAGAGATAAAGATTTTAAAATTAACGAAGGTGCTATTATAGAAGAATGGATCTATAGTATATGCAGCATCTTTACTTAAATAAGACATTCCGTAGCTAACCTTGCTGGCTTTAGTAGGGTATTAGTTATAGTTTATTAAAAGTTTAAAATGGAGCTTAGTTATAAAGGGATATAGGTTATTTTAATTTCTATTAAATATTAGAGGATTAGGGAGCTTTTTAGATTTTATAGTAGGTATTAAATTTATTATAGCTATAGGTTAAGTTACTATTACTAGTTTAGAGTTCGCGTTTAAGGGGCTAGGTTTAGATATAATTATTTTAATCTTGTTTATAGGTGTTGTTATTAGGGTCTCTAATGTAAGTGCCTTAATATTATAAAGTTCTTCGTGGAGTGCTTCTATTAATTACTAATGCTAGGCTTCTAGTGCAGCCTACTACTAAGCTAAGGCGTCTGTAAAGGACTGTTATATTATAGTTAACTGTTCCCTGACTAGGGTTATAATACTTATAGTTATTAAAGCAGATTTAGGTTCGTTTGCTATTTTAATAGTAGTTGTTTTAATATAATATAATATAAGGGCGCGAAGAGGCTTTGGGGAAGATTTAAAGGAATAATATAAATTCTATCTAAATTTAAGGGTATATAGCTCTTGCAGAGTATAAGACGTTGTGTAAAAAAGAGAAAGGAATATAGGAAATGTATAACTAAATATTTGGGGTCTTGGCAGTAGACGCGTAGGCACAAGCCTATATGGATTTTAACAGGTTTTAACTAAATTCTATTAAGTTAGCGGAATTTGGTGGAATTTGGTTAACTTTAGCAGAATTTAATTAAAGCGTTGGAATTTATCTGTTAAGTGTTTCACCAAGACATTCCTACTGTAACTGGACTAGTCCCGTTACAGATAGCTCTTCTTTAAAATCTTCCTGTTTAGCCGCCTAAGATATCTACCTCCCTTATCCTTTTGCTAGTAGTCCTCCTCTATAAGCTTCTAATTGTTGCAAGTCTCTTTACCATAAGCTTTGCATCTTATATAGACTTGCTATGCAACCCGGCTACTACTTATATAGAGCTTATGGCCTTAAGAGAACGCGTAGTTATTAAAGCGCTATATTGCTAAGTCGCAAGTATTTAAAAGGGATTAATTAGATAGCTGCCTATATTACCGCAATTATATCTTTATTTCTTAGCTTCTTATACGCCTTCTATTTAACTAGTTGGTTTACTTAAGGTATGGTGGCAGGAGTATTTATTTTAAATAAGAATCTAGTTCTGCTTAATATAGAGCCTAGGGCGTTATAGCTGTCTACTTATATAGAGGGTGGTTGGCGTTAATTAACGTTAACGTTGATATAATGTTAATTTTAGCGGTAACAAAAATTCGTGTTTTTATTCAATTGTGCAGCGGCTCGTAGTGGGGTACCAGGGTATTAGGTAAATATTGCATTTGTATGGCGTTTACTAGTAAAATAGATGCTTGAGTAGTGTCTTGGCTACCTCACCGCCCAAGTTTCCGCTTGATTTGGAAAAGATTCGGACAGTAAAGTTACTGCTAAGAGTTACTCTTCGGATCCTGTCCGCTTCGACTGCATCTTGGATGCCGCATTAACACAGATATGCGCCAATTCCCTATCCTCCGTCCAGCTCCGGATGGCTCTAAGCCGTTTTACTCTGGTTTCCCTACCGGCAGTTCGCCAATGCCACGTGACGATGTCCGGGCTGAAACTACGCTCGGTTATACTACGATGGGTGAGCCATTCACCCTCAGTGGTGTAGAGTATCCTGCCATGCTAGACCATAAGGAGTTTCATGAGAAGTGGTTAGAGGCCGTGTATGAGCTGTTGAGAAATGGAAAAATCAAGATCTATACGCCAGACGTAAGAAAGGGTGGGTTGAAGGAAGTTTTGGAGGGGCTAGATGAGATGAGAGTAGGAAAGGTCAGTGGGAGAAAGTTGGTTTATCGAGTTGCAGAGACCGAAGCGTGAGCATTAGTGGCTGCCCAGAACATTACACGTTAATTTCCCGGGGACACAAATCTTTCCGCATATCTAGAAGCATGTTAATTAAATATATTGAAATTCTGCAACATACTAAAAGCACTGCCTCGCTACCAATTCGTAATCTAACTTGCGCGTTGCCGAACCACTCCTCTAAGTTTTCCTTTCGGAACTGGAACGAACCGGTCATTCCATTCCATATCCTCCTCCGTAGTCCAGCTGTGTACATCGACCTCAAACCGGCGGAAAAAATGAGCCAACGTAAGATGCAGACTCGCGTACGCCAAACTAAACACAGCCCAAAATCATTAGCCACCGAAGGTCGGCTCCTATCAACATTACACGAATTAGGGATAGGCATGGCGCGGAGCTTCACGTACTTGATTCCAATACAGGCTCTTGAACCACGTGAGAAGGATAGCATTCGCTTTTCTCTCTCCTTGTATGTTTCAGGGTCGCAGAGCCAGCGTTCAGGGTCAAAGGTGAAAGGATTAGGGAATGCTTTAGCGGAGGTATTGTGAACATAGATACAGGAGCTCACGTAGGTCTGCCTCGCCGTTAGTTGAGGTCAATCATCGTTGGACTAAATAGTCAAAGTCCAGATCTAAGATACTTACACCATACGGAACGAATTTTCCAGAAAACGTTGCTCCACCTTTGGGCACTCTCCTAGGCATTCTTCCCGGGACACCAAATGCCAATCTAAGCGTCTCTTTGACAACGGCTCTAAGATACTCGAAGCCCTCACCCTCAAGAGCAGTAGAGTCTATAGTATCATCCCTACCTGGCATCGCAGCCGTTAATTCCTTCACTAATCTCTCGTGAATTCTTGGATTGCCCGTTATGTGCCATGTAGCAAGACCTAATGCATTTGCTGTAGTATCTGTCCCGGCTGCAATCATCAGACAACCATCCGCAACCATGTCTCGTTCTGATGGAGTGACTTGACCCTTTGAACGATCCGGCGAAAGCATGGTATCGAACATGGTTGGGGTTTTAGTGTTTGTAGCGTTCGGGTTCAGCTTAAGGTACTGGACACGATCGCGTGCGAGCTGGGGAGTTGCGTGGCTAGGTAAGCTCGATTCTGTTTCGTGTGACAATGCACTTGCAATGCATGAAATCGACTTACCCGCTGCATAGTCTTGAATCCGTAGACTGGTGCGAAATATTTCGCTTGCATATGCTCTGGTAGACTAAATATAATAATGTTAAGAACGTTGAAGAAATTTGGAAAGTACGTCGCCATAATGGCCATGTCAAACCCTTCCGAGAAAGCTTTTACTGTGGCGGATTCGAAATTTTCTTCATGCAAAGCATCGAGATCTTGTTGGAAGCAGTAATCCATGATAGTATCTGCTGTTAGGCATCTAAATGCTAGAGAGAAATCCATTACGTTTCCTTTACGTGCCACATCTTGGAGGGTTTCAAGAAATTGGTCCAGTTTAGCTCGAAGCAGGTACCTCTCTACGTTGCGGATGGTAGCCTTAGAAAAGAAGGGGTTCAAGAACTCTTTGCGCTTCTTGGCCTCCGGAAGGCTTTCAAGAGATTGAAGAGAGCCTGTGAGGAATGGATTGTTATGCCAAAGCTTGTCGAATGGCGTACCGACTTTAAATATCCTACAGGAGGTTAAACGTAGAAAGTGAGGAAAGATTTGGCTAATCACTGGTTATAAGATTCTAGGTCGGCAACATGCAGTTCATTGGGCTGGATGCGCACGATGGGACCTGTCTTTTTGTAAGAATAATCCACGTCTTCACTATCTCAACCAAAACAGTGTTCGCACCGTAGTTTCGATGAAGCTCTGGTAGCATCTTAACAAGGCCAGGCTGCATAATATCATAGTAGGCATTGTAAAGGCTCGTAGCTGCGGCCAGTTTGGGGCCTGGAAATTTGGCTAAGGGATGAAAATATAACCGATACACCAGGCGAAAAACGAATAAGGGAGACAAAATAAAGACGAAGTAGAATATAGCCTGTGGAAATGACAGAGCACCAGATAGTGGTATATCCATAATGAATCTGGTAACCAGATGTATAATGTATATGAAAAGGCGACGAGGGTCTTAAATAAGCATTCAATCTTATTGACCCGAGTTTACGAGTGGTCTATATATTCGGGTTGGGGGTCCTGGATTTCAAACTCCCGCCAAGCCAGCTTTTAATTGGTCGCAAATCGGCTTCTGATTGGTTAGAAAAAAACTTGCGCGCGGTAAGCTATGGCAGAATCCACGTGACGAACATCAAAATATTATGAACGTCAAAATATATCTTCCTTTTTGTTGACACCTCTATATATATCGTAAATATGGCAGATCCTACAGTAATTGAGTGCAGCAAGTGCCATATTTATAAGCCCCACCTTAACTTTGTTAAAGACGGCCCTTTAAAGAAGCTTTTAAAGCTATGCTAGTTATGTCAGTCAAAGGCTGTTGGAAAACAAGCCCGCAACGATATCACGTGATGAGACTTGTGGGAGACATCTCTTGGCAGGAATTTGACCAATCAGACAACTTCGACCGTCGGTTGAAGTTCCTTGAAATCTCTTCAACCACCTATATAGAAAATAAGTAATACACAGAGTTTTTAGCTCCATAGCCTTAATTCAACAGGTTATGAGCCCAGGTTCGCGCCTAATAGGCTAAATCTAATTGCTTTATTATTGTTACGATATTTGCTATCGCAATATCACCACACGGGCGTAAAAAGTCGGTGAATGTTTACCTAACTTATAATGCTAAAAACCTATAACGAGTAGCTACGTAGCTGCTAACTACAGACTCTACGCCGAATGCACAAGAGGATCCTACTAAGGACAAGCCTAACACAGTCCGTGATTAAACCGCGGCACTAAAGGCTTAGGAGGACCTCTTATTCAGTAAACAACCTTACTATCGTTAAAACAGAATAATAGAGTTTTGAGAATAAAGCTCTATAACAACCATATCAGTGGCGGATTAGAAGAAGCTTATTAGAACTGCCTACACTGGCTAAGGAACATACTAAGTTAAAACCTATACTACACAAATACTCCTTATAAAAGGAAACCAATCTAATAACGTTGTCTTAACAAGGCCTATAGACTACCTACTATAAACTACCTATAACATAAAGCCCCGCCAATATAAGCGACGAATGTACCGCCCAAGTCTCTATTTAAAAGCTCGCTAGACGGGAAGACTGGCTGATATTTAGTATCAATATACAAAACCACCTCCGATCCAAGAACATTAAGTAGGTCCTTAATAATCCACTATAACCTCTTCCTACACTCAAATTGATTAAGGAGAAATGGGCGGACTTGGGCTTTACTAGTAAACAGCTAAAAATCAAACTAGCTGACTTAGTAAAGGAACGGGAGAAACACAAGAAACAGCTAGCCTACGCAGCCGGTTTTATTAACTAGAGCGTTAGCGATATCTACAAGCCATTTATATTAAACACCGGACAGGCGCTTGAAAAATGGAAAGCGTTAAAAAAACGCTTTAAGGATCTTAATCCGGTAGCTATTACTAATATTATAGCTACCTTCTTTACTAAACGCGTTTAAGACTTTAAGAACGTAGAGGAGTTTGTCTCCTATATTATATTAAACCTTAATCGTCTTATTAAAATAAACCAACCTATTAACTACGAGGTCCTCGCCCAAGCGGCCCTCCTATATAGGGTCAACTCTACTAGCTACACTTAGTTTAAAATAATAAAACAAACAAATTAAACGCGGGAAAATACTAACCTACAAGCCTTAGGTAAGGAACTTATTATCTTTAATAGTAAGCTTAATCAGGAAGTCTCTACTGCACTAGTAGTATAATTAAACAATAGAGGGCCTATAAAGAGAAAAATAGCGCTAGTTGGGACATATAAACACCCTAACTGCGTAAAATACAACAGAACTACGCACTATAAAGAAGACTGCTAGGAGAGGAAGCTAGATAACGCTCTAAAAGAAATTAGTAATAGGATCCGCTTAAGGAAGAAGTAAAGAACTTAAGCGCCTGTTTAGCTTAACGAACACTCTAGTTAAGCTAAGCTTAACGCAAATCTATAACAAGAGCTTATAGCAGCGGTTGTACAAGCTTAACTAAGTAGGCATAACTTCGTCTACAATACCGCCGCTACTATCCACTACTGCAATAACCGTGAACTTCTTTTTAACTATGTTAATAACAACACCTTATTAGGTACAGTTGGTCCCTATAGAGCTTGATTAAAAGGTAAAGAATCCGTCTTTATACAAACCGCACTACCTAATAGAAGCCATAGAAGCACGCTTACTCTATACAATGTTCTTTACATGCTATATTTACCAGCAAACCTACTATCTGGAAGCCGGCTTAAGGAAATAGGCGTCTTCTTTAACAATAAGACTTATAAACTTAAATGTAATAACAAGGTAATAGGATACGCGCTTAAAATTTAATAACTTTACCTAATTCGGTAGTACAACCACCAGTTAGAATCGGTCCTCTATACCATTAAAAACAACAAAAGTCTACCTATTTGGCATCACCAATTTAGCCACCTTAACTACAGCGACCTTAGACACTACCTAAATAAACTTAGTATTAAGTTTAATAACGTTAGCAATAAATACTATAAGCCTTACACTTAATCTAAAGCCTAAAAGAGGTATAATAGAACACCCTAAGAATAAGCTATATAGCCGTTTTAATTTATCTATATAGATCTAGTGGGGCCTATTACCCCTATTAGCTTTAAAGGTAAAAGATACTACATATTTTTTACCGACGACTATACAAGGTTCACTACAATCTATACCATCTATACAAAGGACGAGTGGCTTAATACTCTATAGAGGTACTATAACTGGATCCACACTAAATTCAACCTTAAAATTGCCAGAATTCATACCGACTATGGAGCGGAGCTTTGTAGCAAGAAAGCAACTACCTAAATAGACAATCTAGGTATAGAATTCAAACCTGCCGCCTTACACACTTAAGAAGAGAACGAAGTAGTAAAGCGCTCGCAGCGAACCTCTACTGAGATTACCCACTTAATAATCCTTGTAGGTAATATACCAGACTTTCTATAGCCTAATGTACTTCTTGCAGCCATATATATCAAAAACAGACGCCCTATAAGAGCTCTTAATAGCATATCACCTTACAAAAAGCTTAAGGGTAAACCTCCCTTAGTATACTACCTAAAGGCTCTAAGATCTACCGTCTATTCCCTTATAGCCGAAAAAGATCGCGTAAAATCAGCTAGGTTTACTCTATAAGCAAAAAAGGGTGTTCTAATTGGCTATAACAGCAAGACAATCTATTACATTTGGCTACTAGATAAACAGAAGATTAAGTGGCTTAAAGACATTAAAATCTACAAAGGTGATATTAGTTTAAAGACTACCACTATATTTATAGAAGAATCTATAGACTCGTCTAATAAGCAAGGGAGGGAAGATACTACTACTCCTTAGCCAAAGCCTCTATTAAGAAAAAGACAACGAAGAATTAATTAAAAGGAAGGTCGCGATAGTTTACCCTATAGGCTTAAGTCTCTGCCCAAAAACCTCACTACAACCACTACTCGATCAGGCCGCCAGACATTAAGAATTGACCTACTAAGCAACCCTACTGCCTTCCTTACAAGCCTTACAGGTACAGACCAAAGCCTTAACTAATAGGCTAATAATATTAATAAGCTACTAAGCAACTGGGATAACAAAATAGGCAACGAACTAATAGCCCTTCTATCTACCTTTCCTCTATAATCTACACCTTAAAACCCTTACTTAAACAATCGCGATGCGGTTGATCCTATAGCTCTACTAGCCGGCTATATTTAATATACTGGCTTACCTAATCTCAAAATGTACATATCTACTACCTTAATTAACAAAGATGAGCCTTATACGTACAACCAAGCAATTAACAGCCCAAACAGCGAAGAATGGATAAAAGTAATAATAGAGGAGGTAGGGTCTCTAATTAAGAACTAGATATAGGAGCTTATCAACCTCGCCTCCCTTAAGCCTCCTTATAAGCCTCTTACTGGTAAATAGGTGTTCAAAGTTAAAAAGGGAAAGGACAGCAAGGTCCTCCACTATAAGGCTAGATAGGTCGTTAAGGGATATCTATAGCAGTATAGTGTCAACTATAACTAGACCTTTACTACAGTAGTAAAACCTATGGCTTTTAGGGCTCTATTCGCAATTACTGCCTACTACGACCTTAAAATTAAACAGATGGATGTTAAAACTACCTTTCTCTATAGACCAATTAATTAAGAACTCTACGTCATTATACTAAAAGGCTATAAAGAAGCTGGCAAAGTCTACCACCTTAAAAAGGCCCTCTATGGACTAAAACAGTTACCTTAAATCTGGTACAAGACGCTCTTAAAGTTTCTACTAAAAAAACTTGGACTTTACTATCTACACGCGGATCACAGTATATTCGCCACCAGTAAAGGATAGAAAGATTTAATCATTTCTGCCTATGTTAATAACACTAAAATTATCCATAAAGATATAGCGGTAGTTAATTGGGTGAAAGTAGAGCTTAAGGCAGCCTTTTAAATAATAGATCTTAGGCCAATAAGCTTTTACTTAGGCATAATAGTTACAAGAGATTAAACAAAGAAGAAGATTATACTTTTATAGCAAGCCTACCTTATTAAAGCTCTTAAACGTTTTGAATTACAAAAGGCTAATACCTTACCAGTACCTATAAAGCACTTAATTAAGCTTGTAGCCAATTAAGAAACTACCAGCAAGGATAACATTAGAAGATACCAGAGTATAGTCAGTTTAGTTATGTTTCCTATAATAGAAACAAGGCCAGATATCACCTTTACAATATTAACGGTAAGCCGTTTCGCCTATAATCCTACCTCTACCTATATAACGGCCGTAAGACTTATCCTTCAATACCTGGCCGGCTCACTTAATAGAGGAATTACCTACAAAGGCGATAAGAACCTAGACCTTATACCAATTGGCTTTAGTAATGCTGACTAGGGACGAGACAAAACCACAAGACGCTCTATATTGGGCTTTATATTTATGTTAAACGGAGGACCAATTTCATGGAAATTAAAGCTATAAGCTACCATTTTACTATTAACATATTAATTAGAGTACACAGCTCTAATGGCTGCAGTAAAAGAGGCTATGTGGCTTTAACTTTTACTTACCAAACTAGGTATACTAGACCAGAGTAAATAGTTTGCTAGAATCTTAATTAAAACCAATAACTAAGCTGCAAAAGCGTTGGCCAAAAATCCAGTTTAGCATAATTAAACGAAGCATATCAACATCCAGTTTCACTATATAAGAGATGAGATAAATAGTAACAGAATCAACCTTATATACGTTGCTTTAATTAATATAGCGGCCAACGGCCTTACTAAGCCTCTTATAGGTCCTTAGTTCTACACCTTCCTTAAACACCTTCGGATGGTGTAGAAACTTAATTAACTATACTAGGCCTTAATAGGAAATTAGTACACAATCAGTAGATCCTCAGAAAGTGCGCTAAATAACGCCTTAAGGCCTCAAAACGAGTGACAAAACTTAACCTTAATCTACTAACCTACTACTTAAACCTACCACTTAAACCTGCCACCCAAACCTACCACCTAAATCTAACGGCCGCGACATCAGGGAGGGCTCATACCAGTAAGAAGGATGGATATACTTTAGGAGAGATATAGGGCGAGGCTACAGGGCCTCTAGAGCTCTATAAGCAATGTAGAACACCTATAGGGAGGTGCTGCTAAAATTTTAAAAGACGTTTTATAAAAGGAACTCTAGTAACCCTTATTAAGCAACCCTACACCCTTATATACAGTGTATATAGCAGTATCGTTGACTGAGCTTAAGAAAGGGTGTTGGAAAACAAGCCCGCAACAATATCACGTAATAAGACTTGTGGGAGACATCTCTTGGCAGGAATTTGACCAATCAGACAACTTTAACCGTCGGTCAAAGTTCCTCAAAATCTCTTCAACCACCTATATAGAAAATAAGCAATACACAGAGTTTTTAGCTCCATAGCCTCAATTCAACAAAGGCGCGTCTTCCCTATATATTACTTCTACTTCTGCTTACCTTTCTAGGCCTCCAAATATAATTCAAATAAGCGGAGAGCTCTTATAGAGTTAGGTTCTACTACTAAGAACCGTCCTGCAAGGCGCCAGTGAACTGCTCCATCTAAAAATAATACCAAGAACGCCTTCCTGCCTCGCGGCCAGAACAGTCAAGATACCCCTAAAATAGCTTAACGGCGGAAGACAATTAGGGTATTATAACGGGAGCACCATATTCTTAATTAGTGGGGTGAAGCTCACTCGCCTACTCCTCCGCTATATACCACAGATGAAGCTCCGTGCAGTAGGAGAGGCACTTTAGATGGCCTAAATACGTCCTTGCCAAAAATAGCTCCTATGCCTACTCTACTGCCAATACCTACCCTACTGCCAATACCACCTCCCTTGCGGCAAGCTCCCTCACAGCAAGCTCCCTTATAGTAAGCTCCCTCACGGCAAGCTCCCTCACGGCAAGCTCCCTTACGGCAAGCTCCCTCTCGGCAAGCTCCCTCTCGGCAAGCTCCCTCTTGGCAAGCTCCCTCTTGGCAAGCTCCCTTACGGCAAGCTCCCTCTTAGCAAGCTCCGACTACGGCCCCACTACCCGTTTCGGCTGTTAATTGGGAGCGAATCAAAAAGTTCAGGAGCATACTACAGGCTAAATGTATAGAGACGTGCAGTTGTTGTAAGGAGCGGTAGTTCCAAATAGGCCTAGCTACGGAGGGTGACAATATAGGTGTATATAAAGCCTGCGTTAAGGACGCCAATAGCCTCAAGAATCCAGCCCTTCCTCCCCTATTTAGTGAAAGTAATGGGCTCGATCTGGGGCCTATTCCTGGCTTCCTACCTATACTTACCGCAGTAGAGGAGCTTCTAATTGCGCGCGTATACATTCATCTGCAAGTCGTGCGTGTACGCGGCTAGCAATATCGCTATACTGGCCACGTCTACTACTTTGGTCAGAACACACTAAAGACTTAGATATAGCTACCACGGCTACCTACTAAACTTGAGATACTGGTCGTGAGGCCTGTAGTAGTGGATAGTAGTAAATACCTAAGTCGGCGGTTCACCAAGCGGTATACTATAAGGCGCTCTGTTATATTACTATAGCTTTCCTTTCTAAAGGTCAATTATCCTAATTATTATAATGTTAAAATATGCAGCACCCGACTTACCAGCTTACCTAAAAATGGCTCTATATTAGATCAGCTACCTTATATTAATAAGTCGGAGTCTAATTCTAGTGGCCTAATAACTCACTCTACTGCTCCTATATAACGTCCTGCTATTAACCCTCTGCCTGCCGAGCTTGACAGTAATATACTAAATGGCGAATTTGATAACAATGTACTAGATACTTTGGTTCCTAATCTAGTGCCTAACTTTAATAAATTGGAGCTTTTAAGTCGCAAGGTTTAATACCAATAAGGCCTATAAGCAGGCCTAGAGGTTCCTACTGTGTGGTAGACACCTATCAGTGAGCAATTAGCTAGTTTTATTATACGCGGCGCCTTTCCTACTCTGTTTCCTTATGGCAAAGCCGATTTTAACATACCACAAAGCCGTACGGTTACCCTGGCTGCATACGCCAAGCATATACTTAAGTATTAGGACAGTTAGTTTAGCCGCCACCCCTTATTTCGCTACTACATGTTTAATTAGATTATAAGAGAGCAAGCCCTTAACGCCACCCGCTTCCTTTATAGCCAATTAGATAAAAATAGTCTATCTTTAGATAAGCTCAGTAATCTTATAAATAGTAATAGGGGTGACCAGTTACTAAACAAGATTATATAGCATGTATAAAACCTTAAGGGCACTAGACCTTACTAGAGGTAGAAGAGAAATAAGCTTACAGCTTATACTAAAAATATTAAGAGCGGGTCTCTATTCTTTACACTTAGCGCTGTTAATTTATATTAGCATAACCTACACTCTTATATACCTCTATTTGACGAGTATAAGGCTGTTAATAAGGCTTAGCGCTATTAAATTACTTCTTAAAATCTCAATAATAATCCGCATATTACTGCTTACTAGCTATATCGCCGCTTCAATCTATTTAGGAAGCACGTGCTTATAGATCTATTTAATAGCACAGACTTTTGGTCCCAATATGAGTAGTAGGTATAAGGTAGCGGCCATATATATAGCTTCTTATAGAGTTTAACAGCCCCAAGGCTAGATCCGTTATCTAGTAAATTAAAGGCGGCTTTTGCTAAATACTGGACTACTTTTATATCTGCAATAAATCCTAATCAATCTAGGCCTCCCAATCTCCGACATCCTTTTACTCTTAGCTATAAAGAACAGCTTAATACTAGTAAGCTTCTTACTACCTACCTTAATTAATTTTAACAGCACCGTAGTTGTACCGAATCTTACTACTTAAGATTAAAGAAAGGCTCTACTAGAGTAAAGAAGTGCCGCTTCTATTTTCCACGCTCTCTCCACAATAAGGCCGCTGTATTAAAAGATCAAAATCCATATCACTGGATATTCTGTCCACAGCGTAATAATAAGCTTCTTAATAGTTACAATGCAGCTATAATATTGGCGTAGATAGTAAATATTAATACGTTACCCGCTACAAGCATATCAGTAATAGTTAACTATATAGGCAAATATTGCAGCAAGAAAGAGAAGAAATCAACTTCCTACTAGGAGTTGCTCCAATTAGTATAGTTATATACCAATAGCCTTTATGCCTTCAGTTCGGTAGTGGCCAGGTTTATAAACAAGCTTATTGCCAAACGCGATTGGTTAGCGTAGGAGGTATACTATCTGCTTCTTAATATTCCCCTTTACAAAGGCTCTAGGAATGTAGTAACTTTAGACTATTACCAGGAGGACGATTAGAGCGCTACATATAAGCTTAAGGATGGGCAACTATAAGGGCACAGACTATCTAACTATAAGAAATATAAGCGCCGCCTAGATAGGGTAGAGGATATTACTTTTCTCAATTTTCTACTCCATTTTAATTACTCTACTTATAAGCGTCGACTAAGAGTAAGGCCTTGAGTTATATCATACTTTCCACAATATAAGGGCGATCCTTCCTATCTACAGTATTCTAAGTTCTGTCGTATAAAGCTCATCCTTCATCACCCATATAGGGAGTATAAGGATATAGCTACTTATACTAATAGATTTAGGGCCCCTAATTATATGGCTTCCTATTAGGCTTACGTTAACTCTTATCAGCACCCACCTAACTACTTCTATAATTAGAAACTAGAGGAAGCTTACAAAACTGCTAATAATATTAATAAGTTTAAGGGTGATTTCGCAGACAACTTAGAGCTATATTAGTCCTTTAAGGCCCTATATGCCCGTGTTCAAAACACTGACGGAGTTAAGATTAAGGATCCTAACAGGCTTAGTAATAGGGAGCTTAACCATAACTACGATTAGGGTATATATTAGGGTACGTACCCGCAGCTTAATAAAAGGACTTATTGGTAGGAAGCACGGTTACAGCCTCTACCACAAAGCCGCCTATTCTAAATAGTAACTCCGTCTTCCTTACAACCAGGCCAGCGTTATATTTATAACACCATAGTTAATCACTATAGGCAGATCCAATTGGGCCATAGCCCCCCTCCGCTACAGATTAACATTGATGGAGAGGCAGGAACTGGCAAATTATATCTTATTACTATTCTCTCTACTACGCTCTATACTATAGCAAGGGCTAGTGGCAAGCTATCGCCATTAGCTTAAGCCGCCCCTACTAGGGTAGCTGCCTTTAATATTAACGGCAGGACTATATACAATCTATTAAAGCTACTGGTGAATCGCCCCTTTAAGGAATTACCTGCTGCTAGTCTTATGCCTCTATAATAAGCTTTTAAGGATATTTACTATCTTATCCTTGACGAGAAATCTATAATTAGGTAAGTATATCTAGCCTAGATTAATCGCCGCCTCCATCAGATCTACCCTATACGTAACAACGACTACTTTAGAGGCTTAAACATCTTGCTAGTAGGCGATTTCCATCAGCTTCTCCCTATAGGTTAGGCGGCCTTATATAGCAATCTACCCGCTAGGCCGTTAAAGCTTGCTAGCCGTGGAAAGGGAGCCTATAAGGCGATTAACCGAACTACTATCCTAGATCAAGTTATACGGCAGGGCGGTAATGACCCTAAGAGTACTACATTTAGGACCGCCCTTATGGAGCTATATAGTGATTTTATAAGTGATTTAACCTAAAAGCTTCTTTTAACTAGGTGTAAGCAGGGCCTATCTACTAACAAGGTTACAGGCTTTAATAACACAACTCAGCTATACAGCACACGCGCTGCTGTAGGTAAATATAACACTACTCAGCTTCGCGATCTTTTACAGCCAGTAGTGGCTATTAAGTCAGTTAACTCTGGTATAGGTGCATAAAAGGTTACTCCTGATTAGTATAATACTCTAGAGAATTTAACCCTATATATTGGCGCTAAAGTTATGCTAATATAGAATATCTGGGTTGAACCAGGCTTAGTAAATGGTACTACTAATATAGTTAAAGATGTTATATAGAAGGAGGACGCTAATATTAAAAAGGATCAGCCCCAGGCACTGCTAATTGCGGTAGATAGTTATAACAGACCTGCCCTATTTACTCGGCAGGATAGGATAAAGGTTGTCCCTATCTTTTCCGTACTTCATAAATAGGAGGGTGCAAGAGGCTTTTACTTACGGCGTCAATTTCCAGTTACTCTGGCTTTTGCTCTTACTATATATAAAAGCTAGGGCCTAATACTTAACCAGGTGGTTCTAGATATTAAGGAAAAGGATAAGACAGCTAGGCTAACTTATATAGCAATCTCACAAGTTAAAAAGCTTTTGGGGCTTATATTTGAATGTAGATTCAATAAGGAACGATTTTAGTTATCTACAAGCAAGGCTAAGGAGGCACAACAGGAAGATTTCGTACGGAGGTAGCAGTAACTGCTTATAAACGACTTTTCCTAAATAGGAAATTATGTACTGGCTTAGAGGTAAGCGGAGAATATAGTATTTATCTTAGTTTCCTAACTTTTAAATAGCTTATCTACAAAATCCAATTTGTCTAAATTTTAACCCCCCTATCTATCCTACCTTCTTATCGCCTCCAGAGCTGTTAGATATACATACAATAGTATATAGGAAGAATTGGTAGTATTGCCAGATTAATATTGCTGCTATTTATAGCGTTAATCGATTTTTAAAATTTTTTACTTTTTTTTAAAGGGCGGAAATGTTACTTATATAATAAGTTATGTAACCTCTAAGAATGTATATTACTTCTAAATCAACCTTATTTAGTCACTACAGTAGACCCTCTTAATAAGATAATACCACCTAGTAGTAACTAAGGCGCCTTAACCTTACTACCATTCCTTTTACAGGCCTCCTCCTGTCTATAAATACTCCCTCTTTTACACCTTCCCTTCTTTTCTTCCTCCTTATAGGGAGCTAGAGGTGCTCTAATACGCCTCCTTAGTCTCCACCAAGGGATCTATTAGTTAATGTAGTAATATAGACAGCATTAGACGAGGAGATAACGGGCGAGAGAGAAGATAGGAAGGACAGAGAAGCCTCTAGTAGGTATCAGTCAAGCAATATTAATAGCTATTTATGGCCACCTAATCTCCTATACTTATAGGCCTCCTCCCGTCTATAAATACTCCCTCCTCTATACCTTCCTCTCCTCTTTCTTCTTCCTTATAGGAGCTAGAGGTGCTCCAATACCCCTCCCTAGTCCCCACTAAGGGATCTATTAGTTAATGTGGCGATATAGACAGCATCGGACGAGGAGACAACAGGCGAGAGAGAAGATAGGAAGGACGGAGGAGCCTCCAGTAGGTATTAGTTAAGCAACGTTAATAGCTATTTATAGCCGCCTAATCTCCTGTGCTTGCAGGCCTCCTCCTATCTATAAATACTCCCTCCTCTACACCTTCCTCTCCTCTTTCTTCTTCCTTATAGGAGCTGGAGGTGCTCTAATACCCCTCCCTAGTCCCCACTAAGGGATCTATTAGTTGACGTGGTGATATAGACAGCATTAGATGAGGAGACGACGGGCAAAAGAGAAGACAGAAAGGACAAAGGACCCTCCAGTAAGTGTCAGTTAAGCAATATCAACGGCTAGTTTTCGTCACCCAAATATTGTATCACGTGACGATATTTAGGAACACAAATATATACCCCGTCCCATACTCTACCACTACTAAATATTCTAGATTTCGCACTCAGAGCTGCTTATAATATGCATTCCTAGAATATCTACCGGTTTAAAGCTCTACAATTGAACGTTGTTAACAGTTTATATAGGGGTTGTTGATCAAGCTCCCAGGATATAATTTTTAAAGTTTAACACCACACCACTATCACAACCTTCTTGCAGTGGCTGAGCCACCCATAATCTCCTCCCCTCTCTCCCTCCCTCCCTCTTATTGCTCGGCGCCGAGCTATTGCGTTGTCACTAAGCCATCGCGTCGTCGTACATCCGAACTGGTGGGCAACGACGTAGTTAATTGATGCTACTGTGGCCGCACTGCCTCTGCCCGTTGGGGGAAGGGTCTCGGTATACCATTATATCTCTTCTTACACGCGCGTTTGATCAAGTTGGGGTAGTAGATTTTAATTCCAGCTATACGGCGATTTATTTATTAGGCATTAAAAATATTTAGTATATAAAGCTTTAAATTGGAATCATAATCTACTATATCAGATCCTACGTAGAGGGCTCTATATAGGGGGGTCCCAGGGGGTCTCCCCCTGGAAAACCTCATCTCTATATATATTAATTAAAGTCTATATAATAAAGCTCTAAATTACAAACTCGGGTCAAAATTTTAGTTGGGGCCCCAACTATCCGCATGTTAGTAATTATTTTGGTCGTCATTTTGAGGAGTATATGGGCGAGACATAGTGGTAATAGGTGGGGAGAGGTGGGTGCGGGCATCTCGCGTGTTTTCGCAGTGCCAATTTTTTTGTCCACAGCGTGGGGTCTATGCGCTATCCCATGTCGCCGGAATAAATCTTTTGCGGAGACTCCTTACCCCAAAAATTCTTTAGTCTCTAGCAGTCCGAGGTAAACTCGATCTACAGTTATAACAAATGGAAAATAGAATACCAGCTGCCGCCGGGGCCTTGCCCCATCAAAAATTTGACACCATCTTAACTCTTGACTTCGGGTGCGCCAACTTCACTTTATGCGTAGTGGCGAGATACTAATCTTGGGTGGAAAAAGCTCGCAGTATACTCACCTGTAAGAATCTTGCCCTTGCACCAGTCATCCCCGCGACTGTACTCATTCAGTCCCTGCAGCATTACCCGACGCCTCAGAGAGCTCCATATGTACTCGGAGATGCTCCCTTGTACGCAAAGAATTGCGGACCTTGACTTTGCTCCTAAAGGCATCATCCTTTCTGGTGGACCGCACTCCGTGTATGCTCCCGGAAGTCCTCATGTGGATCCTGCTATCTTTGACCTCGGTAAGCTCCTCCTCGTTCAAGTCGTATGCGATATGTTCTAATATCTGTGAAATTCAGGTGTCCCTATTCTAGGAATCTGCTGTGTGTGATAAGCTTACGCTTCTGCTCGTTGACTCAAAGCTAATCGCGTTGAATAGATGGCATGCAGGAGCTTGCACATCGCGCCAGCTCAGACAACGTTATCGCCGGGGACCGCCGCGAATACGGCCATGCCACTCTGACTGCTCAACCGGTGAACGGCCATGTTGATCGACTATTCCAAGGTCTCGAGGATTCCATGCGGGTCTGGATGAGTCACGCGGATAAGTTGGCAAAACTCCCCGACGGCTTTCACACCGTAGCAACCTCCGATAACTCTGAATACGCTGCTATTACGCACGGCTCTAAACCAATTTATGGTCTACAGTTCCATCCAGAAGTAACACATACGCAGCATGGAACCCACTTACTTAAGAATTTTGCTGTTGAGATCTGCGGTTGTCGGCAGAACTGGACTATGTCGGCCTTCTTGGATCAAGAGATCGCCCGAATTCGGACGCTTGTGGGTGACAAGGGGCAGGTGCTTGGGGCTGTTAGCGGCGGTGTTGACTCCACCGTTGCAGCCAGGCTGATGAAAGAAGCGATAGGAGATAGGTTCTGGGCTGTTCTTGTGAATAGTATGCCGCTTTATAATCTATATCTGGATTAAAGGGCTAACCGTCATTGCAGACGGCGTTATGAGGCTGAATGAGTGCGAGCAAGTGCAAAGGGACCTTTCGGAGCACTTAGGAATTCATCTCACGGTTGTGGATGCCTCGCAGCAATTCTTGCAAGGATTAAAAGGCATCGACGATCCGGAGAAGAAAAGGAAGTTCATCGGTATGCCCCTCTATATCACCTTCTCATGCTCAAAGTGCGCACAGATTTAGCAGGCTCACGTGGAAATAGGAGGCAAATTCATTGACATTTTCGAAGAGGAGGCGAGGAAGATTGAGGATGCAGCAGTTGACTCTGACCTTCCGGGTAAAATCGAGTTCTTCTTGCAGTAAGTGTTCAGATCGAGTGCCTTTATCTCCTGTCATTCAAGCATGCTAAGCATTCCTTAGAGGCACACTGTACCCCGACGTCATTGAGAGTCTCTCCTACAAAGGCCCTTCCGCAACCATCAAGGTTAGTTCAACTGTGTACTCTGCTGGACCCCGGTTTCTAACCCTGACAAGACGCACCATAATGTGTAAGATCTACCTCTATATTACTCGCAAAAGAGCTAGCTAATTGGCCTGCGAAGTGGCGGCCTCCCAGAGCGAATGTCAAACGGGCAGGGACTGCGACTTATTGAACCACTCCGAAATTTGTACAAGGATGAAGTCCGCGGTATGTACCTTTTATGGTGCCACAATCATCAATTATCTGCTTCTAGAGTCGTCGACGATCGTTGGCTTCTTAAAAAGAACCCCTGCTGATGGAGTGCAGCGCTCGGGCGAGAGCTTGGAATATCAGAGGAACTCGTGATGAGGGTACTTATCCAAATAAACCTGTTTTACTGATGCTGACTGAGCCTACAGCATCCGTTCCCCGGCCGTACGAAGTGCACTCCGCTCCGATGTATCAACAGCTAACCATCAAATAGCTGGAATCGCCGTCCGGATTCTCGGAGAAGTAACTCCGGAAAGAGTTGCTATTTCCCGACAAGCTGACCACATCTACATCTCCGAGATCCGTAAAGCCGGTCTCTACGATCAAATCTCTCAAGCGTATGCTGCGGTTGATCCGAGTCGCGTAGTAGGAGTCATGGGAGACAAGCGCGTCTATGGATATATTGTCATTCTTAGAGCGGTGACCACCACCGATTTCATGACGGCAGAGGCCTGTGAGTGAAATGCGGCGCAATTGATCTTAGGGTGTGACTGTTCTAACTGCGGTGATAGTTGAATTTCCTTGGACTTTCCTCCAGAAAGTGATGAATCGCATTATAAACGAAGTTGACGGGTAAGTAAACCTAGGCGAAGCTCCTCGAGCGAACCCTCCAACGCTTGTCATAGTCAATATGTGCTATTCAAGAGAGCTCTGCTAATTGGGATGTTAGGGTGTGCCGTGTTACTTATGACATCACGAGCAAGCCCCCAGGAACAATTGAGCTGGAATGAAGGCTGATGATTCAAGCACGGCAGGTTTTGGGTAGAATGCTGGATTATCTAAGCTACTATGGCCTCACTAGACTTATGTTAAACCCTAAAAACCCGCCGTCTCAATGGCGCAAGGGCGCATTACCCGAGTCCCCTTCTTCGTCGAGTGGACCTAAATCGCTCTTGCTAGATTCGCCTCCTTTGTCAAATGAGTCCAGTCATGCTCGTCAGAGAATTCCGATGCCCCAATCTTCCGCATTCACCTATGCAGCATTCACCTGTCCAAAATCCACCCGTCCAGCACCCACCCGCGCACCAAGCGCCTCCATATCAAGTTCTATACAGCTGCTGCTTTTGGTTTTTAACCTTTAACCAACGCCGTACCACTAGAAGGATAGGTAAAAATGGGAATGTCTATACTTATAGATTAGCCAAATTCTATAGACTACTAAGAGCACCAAACGCAACCACCTACTTGCTAAAATTCTATAAAGTAGGTCTAGATTAGTTCCTAATCTAGGCCTTTAACAAACGCGACCTTTATAAAAGTAGTAGCAGTGACCTAGAAATAGGCCACCCTATAAAATGGCCTAGAATTAGACTATTTATAGAAGCTAGTCCTAAAAGCTATTTTATAGTTCTAGACTATTCTTTTACTACTATATATACTATTAACTAAATATTAAATGTCGTAGGGATATTATCGCCCTACCTTTATTATATAAGCCTCCTAACCCTCTATAATACAGCTACTATTATAGCTATTAGTATAACTACTAGAATCTTGTTGGGGAAGACGCAGCCGGATTTGGAGGTTCCTACCCCTCGTTTTAGGAGGCAGTTTCTCCTCGCTTAGACCTACGTCTATCGCCGCTTTTACAACGTGCTATGCGTGCTAAGGGCTCCCTCACCCACTAAACTTAGAAGCGCGCGTACAGCCCTGTAATGCACCTCTCGAAGCTCCCTAAACGTCCCTTAGCGGCTATTTAAGAAGCTATAGACGTCCGCCGTCTACCTAATCTAGTTTCTACCTTTGTCCTTACATCAGGAAATTTTTTTTTGGGCAGCCGAAAATTGGGGTCTGCGAAACCTGCGTAAGTCGCGATTTTAGCGATTTGCGGCGACTTGCGGCAATTTGCTACAAACACACAGGCTACTTGTGCACCCGCCTACCCTATCTGTGTATTTATAGCAAATCACTGCAAATTACCGCAAATTACTAAAATCGCGACTTACGCAAGTTAAGCAGACCCTAATTTTTAGCTGTAATAATATACCTAAATATATATATATAATGCTATAACTATATTATACTAATAACTTTAGTTACTATAATCTACTACAAAGCTCTGCACAAAGCTTTGCAGAAGCTCTGCAGAGGCTCTACACAAAGCTCTACACGAAGCTCTACACGAAGCTCTACACAAAGCTCTGCACGAAGCTTTACACGAAGCTCTACACAAAGCTCTGCACGAAGCTTTACACGAAGCTCTACACAAAGCTCTGCACGAAGCTTTACACGAAGCTCTGCACGAAGCTCTACACGAAGCTTTGCACGAGGCTCTACACGAAGCTCTGCGTATAGAGGCTCTGCACGAGGCTCCGCACGAAGCTCTACACGAAGCTTTGTACGAGGCTCTGCACGAAGCTTTACACGAAGCTTTGTACGAGGCTCTACACGAAGCTTTACACGAAGCTTTGTACGAGGCTCTACACGAAGCTTTACACGAAGCTTTGTACGAGGCTCTACACGAAGCTTTACACGAAGCTTTGTACGAGGCTCTACACGAAGCTCTACACGAAGCTCTACGTACAGAGGCTCCGCACGAGGCTCTGCGCGAAGCTCTGCATCGGGTCCCCGCTATATTCCCGATAGCCTCTACACGTGCCTCTGCCAAGTATCCCCCCTACACCCTCCTGTCAATTCCGGTTGTTAGCGCAGCCACGTCTGCACTGCCTTTTTGTAGGGGAAGTTTTAGTATTTTTGCTGTTTAAGGGAAAGTAAGGCCGTGCAGATGTGGCTGCGCTAACAACCGGAATTGACAGGAGGGTGTATATACACCTAGGTAGCCACCTTATTTTTTACCCTTCCTTCCTTACATCCTCCCTACCTAGGGAGGCACCAGAACGGCAGCCAACAGACGACCGTCGCCGTCGCCAGACGACCGTCGCCGTCGCCAGACGACCGTCACCAGAGCTAGACGACCATCGCCAGAGCTAGACGGCCGTCGCTAGACCTAGACGACCGTCGCCAGAGCTAGACGACCGTCGCCAGAGCTAGACGACCGTCGCCAGAGCTAGACGACCGTCACCAGAGATAGACGACCGCCAACCGTTCGAACGACTCAGCCAGCGAACACTGAACGATTTGATCGATTGATCGAATCAAACCAGAGTCTTATTATTAGTCCATTACCGAATCGAATCGAATCAAGGCCTCCTAGGGAGGCACCCCGGACAACCACCGTTCAAAGGTAGCATAGACAGGTAGGCACAAACAGGTAGGCACAGACAGGTAGGCACAGACAGGTAGGCACAGACAGGTAGGCACAGACAGGTAGGCACAGACAGGTAGGCACAGACAGGTAGGCACAGACAGGTAGGTACAGGTAGGTAGGCAGGTAGGCAGGTAGGCAAGCAGGCAGGTGGGCAGGCAGGCGGGCAGGCACTAGGCCTAGTTTGGAAAATAGTACATAGTTAGCAGATTATAATTTAGTATAATAGCTTTAGCAGCTATTTTATATAGTTTTAATATAAATATATTAAAAGTACCTTATAGCAATCTGTAATATAATTTATATAATTTATACAATCTATACAATTTGTATAATTTGTACAATTTATACAATTTATACAATTTGTACAATTTGTACAATTCGCACGATTTGTATAATTTAATTTTAAGGTGCTGGTGCTGGTTTAGTGTTTGGGCATTTTACTGCGTTTTGCTTGCGAATGCTGCGGGTTTGCTGCAAAACGTGCACCACCATATACTACTGCCGCGATCGTACAGTTTGCGGCAAGTTGCCGCGAACTGCAACAACACGCCCAAAAAAAAATCCTGATGTATCCTCCGCTAAAAGTACTACCCTTATACAACAAAACCTCCCTTCTATACTACGCTCCTTTTAACCCTTTTCCCGTAGTAGCTACGTATGCATTTCCCCCTACTACTATATCGTTTACTTCTAATACTTAATTTCTAGGTTTCTACTTATAGGGTTTTTTGCCCTATCCCGCTCTTAAAAACGCCTATCTCCTATAGAGCCTTTTTTAGCGTTCCTCTTAATAGTAGTCGCTCTTAAGCTAGCTTCTATATATAGATAACTAGCAGCTACTAAAGTACTAAGATACTACGCGTTTAACTACTATACCCTCTTAAATTAAAAAATGGTAAAATATAGATTTAACCTCTAGCTTAGACTTAGAACTAGGCAAGCCGTTTTATTCTAAACTAGCTTTAAATTTAGATTTAAGATTTAACTCTAGAGCTAGGGAAGACGCCAATTTTAAGGGTAAATATTGTGACGGTGCTAGGGCGCGTTACCTGCCAAATTCTGCCACCTGTTATATTGTTATATACTATCTAGTACTATCTCTTACTATTTCTTACTGTTAGCTCGCCTACTATTAGCTTGTCTACCACTAGCGCCTTGGCGACACCTTATATCTTATTAGTTACTAACAGTCTTCTTCTTCTTCTTCTCCTTAGCTTAGTATTCTTGTATAGTAGCAATCTATAAGCTTTGGTTTAGAAGCATTTTTATAAGCCCGTTATATTATACTAAGCTCTCCCTATATTGCCTAGGAAGGCCTTAATAATATCCCACTCTAAAAAAAGACCTTTATCTGCAATAACACATTAACGCGTTATACTTAGACAGTAAAAAACTTATATTACTACGCCTGAGAAGGCCCTAATAATATCCCGCTTTATAGGCTAGACTGTACTTAACCTATATCCCTAAAAGAACCTCAGAATTAAAACCAAATTATATAATTCTAATAAACCTTAGGAAGCTAACAATGCTACCTAAAGCAAGCTTATTTAAAAGACCTACCTCTATCTAAAAGGAATATAAGATCTAGTTAGGATTAGAAATTAAAGATAATAATAACATTATAGATATACATAGGCAGATTTGTGCCCTTGCAGCCAATTAAAAGGTTAATTGTCTTTAAGCCTAAAGTATATAAGAGACTCTAAAGGAGATCCTAGAAAGCCTTACTGCCTTATAAAATAGCCCAGCCTCCCCTTTATAAAGCCTTAGTTAACCCATTTACTTAACTAAATATAATATACTAGAGAGTACGGACATAATAATAAAACAATTAAAGTCCGTTAAGTTCCCTAACCCCCTACTATTATTAGATAGTATAGACCCAACCTTTAAGAACTAGAGAATCTAGGTGCAAGAAAAGCTTTATATTAACTATAACTATTTTCCCTCTAAAGGAGCTAAAATACTCTACCTCTTTGGTTAAACTATTAGGGATGCCCAGTAATACCTCTAGGCTAAGTTTAATGATAAGTTACTTATTTAGTTTATATTTACTAATAAGATAATATAGCATCTGGCTGCTATTTATATTAACCTAAATAAAGTATGGGATGACCGTTATAACTATAATTGCCTAATAATAAAATTAAACCAATCCTTTACCAAATTCTAGACTTAGTTTTTACACCTAGTAGGTAAAGGCTAGGTTCCCCTTAAGAACTACTATTTAGACCTATATAACAAGCTAACGGTCTAACTATAAGAAAAGATTGCAGTAGCCTTAGATAACCTACTAACCTACTAAAGACTTGCAGCCTAATATTTGTTGCTAGATTTAGAACTAAAATAAATTAATACTTGTTCTAACTAACTAAAGAAGTCCTATAGCGACCGGAACCTATCTACTATACTAATAGGAGCTAGCATTAAAAGATAAACTACGACCGCCCTTATGCTAAAAGCGGTTACAACTACCTACCTATAAGCCTTGTCTAAATTACTACGTACTATAACTTTAGCCAATACTTATCGCAATACCCTAGTTAACCCTGCCACGGTTATATGCTTTAATTATAGAAAGGATAGTTACTTTACTATATCCTACCCAGAGCCAAAAGATATAGGTAATATTAAGGAGATAGAGGAAGAAGAAACGTCTAATAAGTTAGGAAAAAAAGAACCCTAGGGAAAGACTCCCTCCTAGGATATCCTATTAATCTTAAAGAGATTAATCTAAGTTAACTAATAGGTGGAAAACACTTCACGGTTTTATATATAGTATCTTAAAATAGATATAGAGTTAATATAACTGTCCTTATTAACACTAGAGCAAACGGCTTTACCTTTATAAATACTGCTTATATAAATAACGTTGCTAAGTTCTTAAATGTAAATACTACCTAACTAGAGAAGCCTATTTAAGTAAAAGACTATAATAGCCAAGCTGGTAAGCTGGTTACCTATATCTTAAAGCTATATATTACTATTAATAGACAATACTAGTTTGGTATCCCCTTCTGTATTCTAGACCTAGGGTCCTATAATATAATCCTTAGCCGCAAATAAATATCCTACTTTAATATTTGGCTAAACATTTAATAAAGACAGTTTATCTAGCTAGAGAATAGACTAAAGTTACCCTCCTTTGTTAGAGAAATCTGTATTAATTATAAGACATTAGCTATAAAAGCTAACCCTATCTACTAGTAGGATATTAGGGACCGCAACCTAGCCTTTACCTAAGAAGATGCCCGCTATAAGGCTGGTAGGAACTCTATACCAACAAGAATACTCCTTTAAAGCACTATAGTTAAGAAGGACTCTATTTACAGAAGTAGAATAGACAGTAATATAAACAACTTCTAAATTATAGAGATCCGGCCAATATAGAAGAGGACGTACTAATAAGACATAAAAGATAACTGTTGGTTACACAAGGGGATATCACGTAGCTACGATTCATAGATAGTATAATAATTGTTAATTCTTCTTTTTAATAGGAATAAGGAAAGGGGTGAGGAACTTAAGGTTCCTCACTACGCTAGGGCCACATCAACACGTAACGGCAACATGCCTCGTTCCCGACACTGGCAACTCTTCTTTTTGTGGTTGCCATCTACATATATACAAACAGATAGGATGCGACAATACCAGACAGTGTACAACAATACCAAATAATATGCGACAATATGCGACAATGCGGTAGTTGGCAGAATTTGGCGGATAATGTAAAGACAGGTAGGCCGCCAAGGCGCTAGTAGTAAGTGAGCCAATAGCGATTTTCTATCCCAGGGATGGAAAATCCTAATTGGCTGGTTTAAGTTAGGGTCTACAGAATGTTATACTCCTACTCCCTTTTAACCCAACCTTCAACTTATATATATAGAGTATTTGTGTTAACAAACGTCTCTAGTGCCTTGTTTGGGTTCGCCTTTGTTATTACATCTACTAGGTTATCTTGGCCATTAATCCATTAAATCTTAAAGAGTTCTTAACGCTTATAGGATTGCTAAAGTGCCATAATATCGATTATAAGGCGCTTCTCCTTTGTAGTACCAAGCTTAACTAAACACTCGTAGAGGGAATATAAGTCGGTGCATATAATTATAGGGATAATAAGAAGTTTGAGTTAATCTATAATTATCTTTAGGGTAGTTCCAATTATAATTGCTATATTAACTCCGCTAACTATTCCATATATCTCTAACGCCAAAATACTTCGGGTAACGCGCTTGCTCTTAGTTGAGCTCCAATAGATAAGGTTGCTATGGATTATAAAGTCATTCTCTCCAGTAAACTTGTTTGTGATAATAATCTTATATCCTAGCTAGGAGCTAAAATCTTTATTATTTATAAATAATCCATTAACAAATACAAAGAGCTTAGCGGTGGGAAGATTAATAGGCATATAGTATAGGCCCCGGTCGAGATGGTTCATTTGCCAGAAAAGGCGTTTATTTAGGGCAAGAACGTCGTCCTTAGTTGGTTCCTGGTGTTAGGCGGCAATAGAGAGATTGAATAAAGCCTTGGGTTAATAGATAGAAGCAACATAAGCTCTATAAGCGCGTTACTCTATATATCCTTGCTTTGGAGAATTAGCGTTAATAACGTTAATATTTTTACCTTGACCCTTCTGGCGCAGAGCAATAGAATCCTTATTTAGGGAGAGAATGCATCCGTTAAAGAGTAATAGTGTTATTAAACTAAGCTTTTCCTTTAGCTTTGCTATAAGATTTGCCTTCACTAGCTTGTCTTCTTTAAGAGCTGAGAATTGGTCGTCTCCTAAGATAATTATATTATTAGTTTATATGCCAACGATTCCAAATAGAGTTCCCGTAGTTGTGATAAGGAAGTAGGGATTAAATATAGAAGTAGTTATTAAAAGCTTCTCTTTATAGTGCTTGCTGTAGGTAGCCCACTAGTAAGTTCCTGCCTCTGCGATCCTATATAATGGCTTAAGCACAACCATGATCGTATCTTTAGGATACTAGTGGCGAATTTGCTCTAGAAGGTATGCCAATATTAAGCGCTAAAGGTGCGTCTCTAATTGGGTGTAGGCTTAAGTGATATTTTATAAATAAACCACCATTCTATTCTTTATTAAGGAGGGAGCTAGCGTAATAATAACTCGCTAACTAGCTCGTTAAATTATAGGAGACTGCATAAGAATTACCTCCTTACTATTATTGTTGTAGCCTTGGATAACAAGCCTTAATTTCTTAAATGGGGTGTTAGTAGCTTTGCCCTTAATTTTATTAACCATTCTTAACTTAAAGATACAAACTCCATTGAACTTGGTAGGGTTATACTTCTTAAATTTAAAGACTCCTCTTGTAATAAGACCCTCAATCTCCTACTTGTTAGATACTTAGAAAGGAGCTCCTGGAGTTATAATATAACCTCCCTTTTAGAGCTGTTTTGCGAGTTTAAAGTCATCCTTCTCCTTAGCTGTTATAAAGGCCATTAATAACTCGACTCCATTTTTAATAGCGGCAATAAATTGCTCTTTAAAATTAATAAGATGTTAGCGATTTCGTAATTCTTTTAGGTGACCTCTACCGCGTTATAGTTATAGCGCATCTACTAATATTATATTGGGATTGTAGTCGCCTTCTAGAGCACGTTAATTGTGGTTCTCCTCTAGGGTATCTTCTAGGGCATTCTATAAAGGCTCAGAACTGTTATCTTTATAGTAAGGCTTAATAACAGTTAAACGGAATTAAGTGGGTCTATAAGGCATCTAAATAGTGCAAGTCTGGCCATTAATTGTAATAAGTTAATGTGGGCCTAACTATCCTCCCTTTTTACGCCATACGCATACCTTAGACTGGAGTGGCAGATCGAGCGTAGTTAAGGTATTTAGGCCATTTCTTATTCCTAGTGCGTTGTTAACTTGGCGTGTAGCGTAGAGACATCGTACCTCCTTTATTGCCTTGCGAATAGCCTCAGCTTGTTGCACAACGGAGGGAGATAGTGGAGAATTATTAGTTATTTAAGGGTAGGCGCCAAAGACTAGCAATATAGGTATGAGTCCATCCGGGCTAGTAGAATCGTTAATAGCTTTAATAGCTATTTATAAGGTAAGTTCTTTACTAGCGTCCTCTAGTTCTAAAGAGATAATCTTATATGCGTGGCGTAATAGCGTGTAATATCGCTCTACTTTTCCAACACTATTATGTGCCTTAATAGGGACTTCCTTGACCTTAATTGCTATTGCCTTTATCTATTATTAAAACTCTGCAGATAAGAAGTTCTTTTCTATATTATAGACGATTTAATTAGGGGGTCCTAGGTAGATATTAATCTAGTATAACTAAAGGGTATCCTATACGTTCCTAGCTAACATATCCTTTAAGAATTGTGCGGCTTGGAAGGAGGTTAAGAAGTTAATAACTTAGAGTACTGGCTTGCCGCTAAGATACATAACGTCGATAATGATATAGAAGTTGAAGTTATAGTTATCTTTAAGGGTGAACTTAAATCAGCCAGGGGACTTCTGGTTTATTTAGTAGTAATAGTAGTACTTTATAAGATGCTTAATTACCTTAACCTTAACTTTATAGCCTACTCGCTAAAGAACCCTAAGTAATTAATAAACGGATAGGTGGCCAAAACGATGGTATAGTTGGCGTAATTCTAATTTAGTTAAGTGGCTCTAAGCAACACTCTTTTCTAGTTAATAAAGGAGCAACTAGGGGTGACCCTACTTGCGTATAACGGGCACCTAATTGTCTCCCTAAACAAGTATATTCTTAAGGTTGTTAAGCCTAATGCCTAACTTATCTATATCTTTAATGCAAAATAGAAACGGAGTGTTCGTAGGAATAATATGGAAAGTAATATATCCTAAGGGGGTTTGGACCCTAATTGTGCTAAGAGAGATTATAGTACCTTTACTAAAGCAAATCGTATGTTGGCCTGCCATTGATTGGTTAATCTAAATAGAGCTATTAAGCTGCTAAAGAGCTTAAACTTAAGGTTCTCCTACTATAGATACTCCTGCGGCTCCTATATCCGGCATAATACCATAGAAGACGTACGCCGAGTATCTATTATTAAAGGAAAACGCGGAACTCTCCTTTAGCTTATTAAAGATATCTAATTTCGTAATAGAATGGAGCGTAGATTAATTATTAAGAATAGTAACAATTTGTGTACCATCTACCTCACTATACTTAGTGAAGTATTAGTTAGGGGAGTAGTCCTTAATTTCTATATCTATAAGGAGCTGTTTAACCTTATTAACCTCACCCTTAAGATCTTCTACGCCTTTATATTAAACCAGGAAGCTTTAGAAGTAGGCCGTAGTAACCTTACAATTTCCAACATTTCTTATACTCTGACGGAACTTGTTATATGCCTCTTTTCGCTTATTAAGGGAGTGTCTAGTTAACTAGCAATTTGGCTTCTTATAAACGTAGCACTTCTTCTAGCGATTACTTTGAAATAAACCTCCACCGGGACCTCTATAGTTGCCTTATAGTCAACGTTAATTATACCCTCTTCTGTATTCCCTACCACGGCCACCATATATTCGATCAGTCCAGTTGTGATTATATTAGTCGGGAATACTTAGTTAGGTAGGGTTTTTGGTATAGAACTATTAAGATTCTTATGTTCGCATTATAGTACCTACGGCGGAGCGTAGCTTAGTATATACTCCTTCAAACGTATCTGTAGGTTTGTATAGCGCCAAGTTGTACTTAGGAACGCTATGGCATGCTAAGATAACCTAGTCCCTTAGGCTGTTCTTATTTTAGTAAGTTTTAGTAAGGCCATATTAGATTTTCTAGAGTTTATTAAAGAATAATTAAAGGCACTCTAAACAAGTCTTTATTGGGTTAGAAGCAATAACTCTCTAGAATATAATCTCCCGCCATTTAGATATATAAAGTTGGCGATTCTTATTAGTCTTAAAGTGAGCTCTGGTAAGCTAAAGCATTATATTAAAGCTATAGTTTTTACCCGCAATATGGTCGTAATAGAATGTCACTACCTATCCCTTTAACATGATGGAGAAAGCGTAGTGGTACTAGTAGCGTTAAATTCCGACCTTATTGTAACAGTTATAGAAGACCTATAGTTTTACTCTAAGTATATTATATAGTTCTCCTCTAAACTTCTTTTCTTCGTCTAAATATACCTTCATTAGATTCGTAACTTCTCGTAGTAAAGGCTTACCGGTTGGCTGGAGTAGAGGAGGTGGAGGCGGAGCAACTCTAAATAGGAGGGCACCTCTAGGTGGGAGAGCAGCTCTAGGTAGGGGGTCAGCGTTCTAGGGGTTTTAATACGAATTAAAGTTACCTTCCAAAGAATATAGGTTATTTTTAGGTTTCTATAGTTAACATATAATCTTAGCTTCCGTCCATATTAGTTCTTCTATACTAGTAATAACGGCCTAAATATTACTAGCAATTGGGTTACCGTTCTCAGCAATATATACCCTATTCCTACAGAGGAAGTCTCAAAAATTCTAAATAATATTAACGTTGCTAAGTGCTTAGGTATCAGCAGTCCATCCTACAAAATCCTCCCTAAAATACTCCCATAGTTATAAATCGGCGTAGCATCTATTTTGGTAGAATATAATATGGTATAGGAGAAAGCCGTTAACTTATTTTACGGTATAAGTTGTTATATCAAAGGCGAATTCGTCCCAATCTTCATTAATAAGTTTCACATACTCAGCTACCCCTAGTAGTAAGGAGTCTTTCCAGTTATTTAAAGTAGGCATAGCCATATTTTTGGAGGGAGGGAAGTGTTATTGGTGTAGGGATTGTCATTTGGTACGCGTTCGTGACGTGTATTTGCGGTTATAGGGCTTAGGACTAGTTCTGGCCTTGAATCGCGAAGACTTGTAAAGCGTATTGTTCTGCGTAATAGACGCAAGAATCTGTAATCTTGGAAAGGCTCAGGACCAGTTCTGGCCTTTAGATCCTTAGATTCGTAGAAGAGTTCTATTTAAGGTTTAGGACCAGTTCTGACCTTAAAAGACAGCTTCCTCTAGCACGAGTAGCACTGGTACAGTGGCTCGTCTCTTCTTAGTGATACCTAGCTATTCTATGGTATAACAGTGAAGTTAACCACTAATTAGTGTTGGTTACACAAGGGGATATCACGTAGCTACGATTCGTAGATAGTATGATAATTATTAATTCTTCTTTTTAATAGGAATAAGGAAAGGGGTGAGGAACTTAAGGTTTCTCACCACGCTAGGGCCACATCAACACGTGATGGCAATATGCCTCGTTCCCGACAATAACCTTTAGAAGATATAGCAAGAGCTAAAGGGAGTAAAGACAACGCTAATATACTAAAAGCCCCTAAGGCTATGGATACCCCTACTATTATATAACCCCCCTATAGTAAATATCGCGGTAATTAGCGCTATAGATTTCTACTTTAATATATATTAAAAGGATAATAAGTTCTTTACAACTAGCTTATATAAAATTAACTAGATTATTAATAAAAAGAAAGAAGGGTTAGTAGAGGAAACTAATAAGGAGCTAGTTAAGCGCCTCCTCCCTATATACCTCTTAGACCATAGAGACGCGTTCTTAAAAGTGGCCTTAGATATACTGCCCCCCTACTAAACCTATAACTATAAAATTCAACTAGAGGCCAATAACTCTTTAGGCTATAGCCCCCTTTACTAGCAAACTATAGAGGAACTAAAAGCAACTAAGCAGTATTTAATTAATAACCTCTATAAGGGGTTTATTGAACCAAGTTAGGCTCCTTTTACTTCCCCTATTCTATTTATAAAGAAACCTAATAAGGGCCTTTATTTCTGTATTAACTATTAAAAACTAAATACTATTACTTAGAAAGATTGCTACCCCCTCCCCCTAATTAATAAGACCCTTATATGTCTAAGCTAAGCCAAAATGTTTACTAAGCTTAATGTCCGCTAAGCTTTCTACTAAGTTAGAATAGACCCTATATTAAAGGATCTAACAACATTTTATACCTGCTACGGTTCTTATAAATATAAAGTTCTTCCTTTTAGACTAATAAATGGGCCAGCTATATACCAACAATATATAAATAATATTCTTTTTAACTACTTTAATAAATTCTGCACGGTATACCTAGACGACATTCTTATATACTTGGATAATAAACTTAAGTACTAAGTTTATATTAAAAAGGTCCTAGAGAGGCTACGGAATATAGGCCTATAAGTTAATATTAAGAAATATAAATTGAGAGTAAAATAAATAAAGTACTTTGGGTTTATTGTTAGCACAGAAGGAATTAAAGTTAACCCTAAAAAGGTTAAGGTGATACGCAACTAGAAACCCCTTTATACTATAAAAGGTATCTAGTCCTTTCTTAGCTTCTATAACTTTTACTACTAGTTTATCCATAACTATAGGGTTATAGCTAAGGCTCTTATATAACTAACAAAGAACAATACGCCTTTTATTTTTAATAATAACTATATAGAAGCTTTTAAGAAATTAAAGGACCAACTTACCTCCTCCCTAATTCTCTATCACTATAACCTAGACCTTAAATTAATGCTAGAAATAAACACCTCTAATAAAGTAGTAGCAGGAGTTCTTTTATAGTTACACCTAGATAGCAAATGGTACCCTATTATATTTTTCTTAAAGATAATAGCCCTAGCTAAGTATAACTACGAGGTATATAATAAGGAAATACTGGCTATTATATAATTATTATCCTAGTGGCGTGTGGAGCTTAGAAGCATAGAATCTTAGACTAAAGTCTATACGGATTATAAAGCTCTTAAGTATTTTATAATTATAAAGCAGCTTACCAGTTAATAGGCTAGATGGGCTAAAATACTCTTTTAGTTCTTCTTTATAATTATATACCGCCCTAGTAGGTAAAATTCTAAAGCTAATACCCTTACCTAAAGAGAATAGGACGTGGAACTATAGGATAAGCTAAAGGCTCTACACTAGACACGTGCCCTCCTCTATCCTAAATAGCTTAACCTATATATCCTTAAGGAACTAAGCCCTAAACGGAATAAGCTGGCGCCTATAGAAGGAGAGATCCTAGATAAACTAATAGGACTAATAAACCGTATCTTAATTATAAACCGCACAGCCAAATCCCTAAAAGCCCTCTGTAACTAAGCTATAAAAGGCAACCCTAATTTAGAAATAGAAGACGGACTACTCTTATACTAAGAATAGCTTATAGTTTTAGACGTTAACAACCTATAAACGGAGCTAATCCGTAAAGCCCACTATTAAGTCTTTATAGTGTACCCTGGTTAAGATAAGTCCTACTAACTACTAGCGCCTTGCTATTACTAGTAAGGACTCCTATCCAATATAGAACAATTTATTAGGAATTATTATGCTTATAAATAGGTAGATGCCCCTAGGGATTAAACCCCTAAATAGTTATAACCACTACTAGTTCCTAAACGCCCTTAGCAGCATATTATAATAGACTTTAAATCCTTCCTAAAGGACAAATATAGCTATAATATGGCCTTTATAGTAGTTAACCGACTAAGTAAGTAAACTATTTCCCTTCCCTGCTTTAAGACTACAACTGTAAAAGACATGGCCTATATATATGTTAATAACATTTACTAGATCTATAGCGCTCTAGAGTTAATTATCTCTAACTATAGGCCCTAATTTATATTAGACTTCTAGGATAAATTCTACCGCATCTTTAGGATTAAAATTAAGCTCTCTACTATATTCTACCCTTAAACTAACGGCTAAACCAAGATTATAAACTAATACCTTAACTAGCGACTTTGTCCCTTTATTAATTACTACTAGGATAACTAGTTGGAACTACTGCCTATAATAGACTACGTATAGCTTATACTCCCTTATAATAGTATAGGAATGTCGCCATTTAAGTTACTCTATAGATATTGTTACGGTACTAGCATATTGCTATTAAATTGCCGCAAATTGCCATAGATTGCCGTTATGTGACTAGAGAATTATATATAACTTTAAGCGGTGCTTCTGTTTTTTCCCTTTTCTTTCTCTAGCTTTGGATCCTTGTTTATAGATAATACAATTATATAGGCTTGCGCGACCCTCTTGCCGTACTTGTGCCTTAATTAACTAAGTCGCTAATATTATCTAAAGCTCCTTACTACTCTTTCTTCCTAAAAGGGAACTTAAAAATATCTACAGACTATAAAAAAGATAAGGATATAGAATAGGACCCTAAGGATAGAATAGAACTAAAAGAATATAAATAGAACGCGAAACCTGTTAGCGACTTAGTTAATTAAGGCATAAGCACGGCAAGAGGGACGCGCAAGCCTATATAATTGGATTGTCTATAAACGAGGATCTAAAGCTAAAGAAAGGAAATAAGAAGAACGGAAACACCGCTTAAAGTTATATATAATCTTCTAGTTACATAATGGCAACTTACCGCAACTTGCCATTATATAACGGTAGTTTGCGGCAATCTAACGGTAATTTGCTAGTGCTGTAATATTACCCCCCCCCCTCTAAAAAAGCCTGCCCTTAGGCTTTGTATATCTGTATTACCCCTACAGGGTGTTCTTGTCCTTATATTCTATAGGCAACCTATTATTCTTACTATGCTAGCACTCCATCTATTTATCTAAGTACTTTGGCGGTCTGTTACAGCGCTGGCACATTGCCACAGATTGCCGCAAATTGCCATCACGTAATGGCAAAGTGCCATCATATGACTAGAGAATTGTATATAACTTTAAGCAGTGCTTCTGTCCTTCCTCTTTCCTTTCTCTAGCTTTGGATCCTTATTTATAGACTACTAATTATATAGGCTTACGCGTCCCTCTTGCTATGCTTATATCTTAATTGTAACGGAACCTTATAGCAGTAACTACGGTGGGTCCTATTATTGGGCCGGGTATGTAGGTAAGAACAGTTCAACAACGTAATAATAACTGGTGGAGTGGTTACCTAATAGATTAACTCTAATTGTATTCTAAGATTCACTACAAGGAGAGAACTATCTACGGTAGGGACTAAGGTCCTTTAAATACACAACCATACTCCTAAGAAATCCTCCCTTGTACGTAAGGTACGTGTTATACATAAGGTATATACATTTACTACGTTCCCTGCGTTCCTTACGTAGCACGTTATATAACTTAGCTACCATTCCTCGCTATATAGTTCCACCGGATCTATTCTGGACCGTGCCTATATTAACCAACTAGCTTCTTCCAACTCCCCTCTAAGTAGTCGTAACATTATACTTAAAGCGTCCATAACACTATCTCCCTCCTCTTTATCTTCGTCCTTAAAGATTCCTAATATCTCTAAGTCGTCTACTAGAGGTATAATGTCCGTTTAACTAGTCTGGTTAATATCCTTACTTACTATACCTAAAGCCTCTTCTTTTTTACACGCGTAATGTTGTGCTCGTACTATTGCTAGCATACTATCGCTGGGTAAAATAATGCCGTCTCTATATTCCCGTTATGCAAAAGAGGGGCTGGTTTATGTTGCGCTAGCAAGTCCTAGCTCTTAACAACCATCCTCTTACTTAGAGTGCACTAAAGCAAATATTTAATCGCTTTGCGACGTTCGTTCTACTTCTAACGCTAAGTATACGCGTCCTATAACTCTTAGTAGTCTTTAAGTTCCCTAAGTAACTTATTATAGGGTCTCGTGTTTAATCTACCACTGCGAAACTCAACGGTGAGCTCTCCGCTGCCCTGGCTGAGCTGGAACGTTCTTAAGACGCGGAATAGAAGGCCCTAAACGCTCAGATTGCGACGTCTGCTCGGCTGCTTTGTCTTAAAAAGGTTTGTAAGAAGGTTCGTTCTAAAAAGTAGAAACTTGTTTAACAGGGTCTATCTAAACTAGGTAATAAGAGGGTAAAGTTTCTAAAGAAGGAAATAACTCCAAGTAACTTAATAGTTGCTCCTTATAGGTCCCCCTTAGGTAACTCGTCCTTTGGCGATCCTTTTTTAATACTACCTAACCTGCTTTCTTTTAATACTCCTTTACCTTTCCCATAGTGTTCTCTAGGTTGCTTAGTGGTTCCTAGATAGTTTTACTATAGCCTATCTACTTTACTTTATACCATATTTTATTATCTATATCCTTATAATTGATGATCTTTAAAACTTACCATTTGTCCTCTTCTTGTCCTCTATATATATCTGCCTTATACACTGGTGGTTTAATGTTTCCGTGTGCTAGTTCTAGCATTGCAATATATTATACCGGGTAGATTCTTATTTTAGCTAGTAGGTTTAACTTATATATAACTAATAAAATTCTCTACTTAATTTTAAAAGGTCCTAGTCTAACATAGTCCAACTTCTTACTTAGTCATTAACTCTTAAAGTTTTTATATAGTAGCCATACTTTATCTCCCTCCTTAAGATCTGGTCCCTTAGATCTCTTAGTATTATAGTACCTTTTTATTTATTCTTATACTAGTTTAGCTGTTTTTTTAAGGTTTATATAAAGATTTATTAACGTCTCCATTCTTTACTTTACTATGCTACTCGTTTTCTTTACTTAACGTAGCAATAATGATATTCTTGGCTCGTATCCATAATTTACCTTAAATAGTAATGTCCCCATTTCTTCTTGTGGTATTATATTGTATATAAACTGTATAACTAGTAATAACAATACCTAATTATTCTGTGCGTAATTAATATAATGCCTTAAATACTATTCTAGTGTCTAGTTTAGCCTTTCTGTTTATCCATCCGTTTACGGATGGTATACTATAGATATTGCTGCGCGAACCCCTTATTCTGCTAGAAATACTTCCTAAAATACTACTATAAATCTTAGATCTCTATCTAATATAATCTTGCTTAGTGCTCCATACCTCGCGAATACTTCTTTTATATAGATTCTAGCGACATCTTCTGCTAATATCTCTTCTATACACGCTATAAAGTATCCCTACTTTATAAGCTTATCTACTATTACTAAAATCGCGTTATGATTTTGTCCTATAATAGGATCTTTTAACTTTAGTAACTTAACAATAAAGTCCTATAATATAACTTCCTATGGTCTTTCTGGTACTTTAATAGGTTATAGCCCTCCATACGGCTTATGCCTTATTAGTTTATTTCTTTAGCAATCTGGATATTCCTTTATAACTTATCTAGCTAGTCCCCAGATTCCTTAAATAATGTACTCCTCTTAAAGTCTTAACACTAGTCCTATAGACCCGTTCTGTCCCTATGTTATTTCTTTATAAAACTCTTTTATAAACTCCTCTGTAATTAACCTTAAAATATAAGTAGCTTCTCTATTCTTATATTGCTTTAAGTCTAGATTCTTAAGCTATACTTTCTAGATCTTCTTTATCCAATTACTCTCTAGTAATTTATAGATCTAACTTTCCTTGGTTACTGCGATCTTTAGATAGTTATACCTAATTAATCCGTCTTAATCCCTTTGCAATAAAGCTCCTAATGGCTTTTCATTATTCTATAGTTTAGCCTTTTTACTTAGAGCGTCTGCTCGTGCATTATCTGTACCCTTAGTATACTGAATTTTAAAATAGTATTCTATAAGTATTTCCGCCCATCTAACCTGTCTTTGGTTAAGTTCCTTTATTATTAGGAATCCTATAAGATTCCTATAGTCCGTTTTAACCACAAATAGTTTCTCTGTGCCTTGTAAAAATGCTCTCTATTTCTTAAGTGCTATAACTATACCTAGCAACTCCTTGTTATAAATGTTATAGTTTAACTCTAGTGGTGTTATCTTTTAACTATAGTACGCTACTGGATGCTATGCGTCCTGGTGCTTTTATAGTAAATATACTCCTAGTGCAAAGTCTAATGCATCTGTTTTAACAACCGTCTCTAACTTTAGTTGGTAGATTTTAAGGATTAGTTCCTAGGTAAACAACTTCTTAAGTTCCTTAAACAACTTTCTTTACTCTATTCCCTATACCTATAGTTCCTCCTTCTTTATTAACCTTGTAAATGGCTTAATACTCTTTAACCATTGTGCTATAAACCTCCTGTAGTAGTTGCAAAACCCTAGGAATAATCTTAACTGCGTAACATTCTCTGGTTCCTGCCAACTTACTATAGCTTTAACTTTCTTTAGGTCCATGCTAATTTTTCCTAGTTTAATAATAAATCCTACAAAATTGGTCTTCCTTATAAAGAACTCGCATTTCTTAATTGCTACTAGCATCTGTTCTTCTTGTAGTCTCTTTAAGACCTATTTAACATGTTCTCCATGTTCTTCCTTACTTATTAAGTAGATAATAATATTGTTAAGATATACTATAACAAATTTATTGAGGTATTCTCCTAACACACTATTAATTTGCCTTTGGAATATTGCTAGTATATTTATAAGCCCAAATTGCATAACTAATGGTTTATATAGTCCTTCCTTTAACCTAAAAGCTGCTTTCTATTTATTACCTTCCTTAATTCTAATCTAATAGTACGCCTACCTTAGATCTATCTTTATAAAGACTTATATATTACCTATCCTGTCTTAGATTTCGCTAATTAAGGGTAAAGGATACCTATCCTTCCTAGTAATACTGTTTAACTGTCTATAATCTATACATATTCTAAGTTTTCCGTTTTTCTTTGGGATAAACAGTACTGGATATCCTACTAATAACTACAATGGTCTAATGTATCCCTTTTATAAGTTCTCTTGGATAAACTCCTTAAGCGCTACTAACTCTGTTTTAGTAAGCTTATAGATTAGAAAGAACTTTAAACTAGTTCCCTCTTCTAACTCTATTTTATAGTCCTATACTGTATATTCTAACAGCTTTTCACTTTCTAGTAACCATAACTTTTTACTATACTTATGGTATCTCTTTGGTATATAACTTAAGCTTTGCTTAGTCTCTTTATACGTCGCTCTAACTTAGTACTATACTAACTTGGTTTGCTATTACATCTTGCGTTATTAAGTATCTCTAATATTAACCTAACCTATAACCTAATTGATCTTTAGATTATATTTCTATAACCAAGGCATCCCTAGTATCGCCTTATCCTATCCTAATGGTAGGATATTAAAAGACATTCTAACTGGTCTTCCTTTAATAGTTAACTAAATAGGTCCTATTTTAAGATTAATAATGCCTCCTCTATAGGCTATCTAATCTCCTAAAATTATTATAAGTGGATATAGGTATTCCTTCTATCTATATAGTAACCCTATCCTTTCTACTATTATTAGTAATACGTGGTTCCTTATTACTCCACTATCTATTAACGCTTTAAACTGCTGGTCTTGCCACTTAACTTATAAATTTAGGTGTTGTTTTTAAATTTCTTTAAGGGTCTAAGGCTCTAACACTAGTTCCCTCTGGTTCTGTACGCCTCCCCTTTTCCCAACTGTTGGCTGCTAGATCCCGCTTATACTTAATCCAACTTTAGCCAATACTTAGTTTATTTTTTATCCTCTATATACTATAGATAAGTGTTTTCTAGGTACTCCCACCACTATTATCCGTTTAGGCACTTTTCCGTAAGGAATCTTCCTAGTTAAAGTACTAAGTCCCCTTAACCTTATACTTCTACTGGGTGCCATCTATATATATACTTAGTGTCCCTAAACCGCTTTTCCTCTGGTGCCTAATATATCCTAATTAGGTACTTCCGGTTCTTATCTTTTAGTGCTCTATATATATTACACGTGTTATCCATATAAGCTATCCACGATAGTATATAATGCGCTAAGTGACTTAGGTTAACTCTTAGCTCATCTTTACTCTTAAGTTTAAACCTCTATCTAGCCAATCTAACTATCGGTCTTTCTTCTATAGGTACTAAGATTTGTTTTTTACTTCTTTAGTCCCTAGATCCTTTTTCTAGGTTTCTTAATGTTATAATTAACGCTCCTTTAATATAACTCATACGTTTTTCCGTAATAGGTTAGTCTTAGACAACTTTTTTGTCTAGCTATATATAGAAATCTGTCTATTTGTTATTGCTTTGTTACCTATATTACTTTCCATATAACTGGTTTAGTGTATATAGTTTGTCTATTAGAAAGTACCTTGTTATTACTATATTATAACATCCTTTAGTATATCTTTCTTTAAACCTAGTTGGGATATCTAAATCCTCTTCTTATTCTAGTTTATCTAACCACTTTGCCCTAGGTATCCCTGCACTTGGCCTATTAGTAATTCTTTATACAGGTGCTCTATCCCTTATATAACCTAGTATGCTAGATCTCCTGTCTAGTTTCTACTCTTACTATGTAATAATTCTTACTTTAAACTTATTTATAGTTTCTTGTTTTCTGCGTCTTATAGCTAGGTCTTTAAAGTCGTCTTACTTCTTAATCCCTATATTAACTTTTTAATCTTTAGGCTGAATACTGCGTTTACCTAGAACTGTTAACGTTCTTATTTATTCCCCAAACTTGTAGTTCTTAAACTTGCGTTCTATACTTATTCATTTATCTATAAACTGAGTTACTGCCCTTTTCTATTAGTTTTTATCCGTTATGGGTTCCTAAGCTGTCCTTATTATATCTTATAAGTCTAGAGCCTTCCTTATCTTGTTATAAGAATCTTGGACCTGTGGCCTTTTACCTTTATTAAGTAATAAGCTAGCACTAGTAGTTATCTACTTACTTAGTTTCTTCTAAATATTACTCCTATTATCTTATAAAGCGATAGAAATCGTATCTAATGGTGTTATAATACCCGTTACTAAACCTTATTCTGTAATAGTCTTAGTCTTTGCTTTTATTTTAACTTCTTTAAGGTCTGCTTGCTTCTAGTAAGCTGCCTTTATTGCCTTATTATTAGTAAATGCTTTACCTGTGTTAAATTTATCGTCCTTAATATCCGATCTATAAGCTGGTTTATTGGTTCCTCTAAACTTAGATAATAATGGCTCCTACGGCTAATAGCTTGCGCCGTACTTAGCGTCCTTATAAATTCGGTATACGTTATTATAACAAAACGTAAAACTGTTAATTAAACACTCTTTTACTCCTTATAGTGCACTATTATCTCTTTATATATACGTGTTTTCTGCTAGTCTGGTTCCCTTTACCGCGTAGTTACTTTAACCACCTTTATAGTCTTTAGTAAAATAACCCTGTTTTCCGCAATTTATATAAGCTCCATCTCTAAACTACTAACTTTGCTATAGAGTCCGCCTAAACATCTTCTACTATTAAGATCTCTAGTTTAGCCTCTACTCCTTAGTCCTTTAATTACTAGATCCTTAACCTCTAGGTTTCTATAGTTTCTTTTCCTACCTTTAAGTTTCTTTAGTACTACTTAGGTCTATTAGCTCTACGCCATTCCATAGTTTTTAACTCTATATTGGTCGTTACGTACTCTACGCCTTATATAACTATAGAACTCTATCTTAACCTCTCTTAGCCTATTCCCTTTAGTAGATCCTGTTATTAATCTTTATTAACTAATCTATTAACTCTCTTAGAGTATCCGCATCTTCTATTAGGATAATTACGTCCTGGACTTTAGCCTTAAGTCCCTATTTATACTGTGCCATAAGCGCCTTGTTATTCCACTTAACCTATATAGCTAGTGTTTAAAACTGCGTTATATACTTAATTGCTAAAGTGCGTTATACTAAGTTCTAAAGCTTTTATTCCGTTATGGTTACTACCTCCAGGTCTCTAAATATCTACGTTAACTGTTCTGCAAACCTATTCTAACTAGCAAATATATACCGTACGTTCTAGTTAGTAGTTGTTATACCATTAGCCTATATCTCTATAAGATATAGTTTAAACCACTTAAGTGCCCTCCCCATCAGGAATAACCCTGCGTAGGCTACTTAATCCAACGATATTGCTAACTTCGCTCCTTCCTGCATAACCTTAAAGTGCATTTGCGTAAGAAATCCTTTAAGCTTCAACTTCTTTCCTGAGAATTATTTAATTAAAGGTAACTTAATCTTTACTGCTCTAATTCCATTAATACGTTCTTTAAGTATCCTATTATTGTCTTGTAAGTGATTAACCATTTCTTATAACTAACTTCGCGTAATTAACTAAGAATCCGTGCCTGCTATACTGGTATCTCCTCCCGCGCTCAAGGTTATGGCTGCCGTTAACGGCATCGTAACTGGTGCTTTGGGTGGCATATTGTTTAACTTATTTAATACCGTAACCGTGGTAGTGAATGTGTAACGGAACCTTATAGCAGTAACTACGGTGGGTCCTATTATTAGGCCAGGTATGTAGGTAAGAACAGTTTAACAATATAACAATAACTAGTAGAGTAGTTGCCTAACAGATTAACTCTAATTGTATTCTAAGATTCACTACAAGGAGAGAACTATCTACGGTAGGGACTGAGGTCCTTTAAATACACGACCGTACTCCTAAGAAATCCTCCCTTGTACGTAAGGTACGTGTTGTACGTAAGGTACATACGTTTACTACATTCCCTGCGTTCCTTATATAGCACGTTATATAACTTAGCTACCATTCCTTATCACATAGTTCCACCGGATCCATTCTGGACCGTGCCTGTATTAACCAACTAGCTTCTTCCGACTCCCCTCCAAGTAGTCATAACATCGTACTTAAAGCGTCCGTAACATTAATTAACTAAGTTGCTAATATTATCCAAAGCTTGTCACCACTCTCTCTTTCTAAGAAGGAACTTAAATATATCTATAAAACTATAAATAGAATAAGGAAATAGAACAGGACCTTAAAAATATTACCAAAACTAAAAGAATATAAATAGAATGCGAAACCTAAAGAACAGAATACGCATGGACTAGAACCCTAGAAAATAAACAAACACCAGAAATTACCTAGTACCCCTACTACTATGCCAAAAAACATAGCAGCTGGTAAAGCTACTATAGGACCTGTAAATACCTCTAATGGTGAAATAGTCACCGTCTTATCTCCCTAGGAAGAGCTTATAGTAGCTAATACTAAAATTAAACGGCTCTAAGAGCTGCTTAAAACTAGAGATACCCCTACACTTAGTAATAAATTATTGGACACCTAGAGACTTGCTATAGTCCTTAAGGCCCTAGCCTAACGTATAGTATTAGCATTATTATAATCCACAAAGGTTGCACACCCCTATTACTTACAGATGGAACTAACCCTATATTTAATAACTAAAAGCTTTAACTATAGGATAAGCTTAAAGTTAATACAGACCACTTTCCTAATACCTAAGCTAAAATAGCATACGTCTTTGGCCATACTAGTGGTGATATATAGACACACCTACGTCCGCAATACGCCTAGAACTTAGTAGACCCCTTCCTCTCCGAAGAAAAGATAGTTAACCACCTATCTTCTATTTATAAGGACCCCTTTAAAGTATAGAACGCCTGGCTTAATTATAAAAGCCTAAATATAAAAACGATAGAGATTTTCTTAGCCTTTTAGACCCGCTTTTTACACTTAGCTAGATAGGCTTGAATCCCCTAGGAAGATCTAATGCTAGACCTCTTTAATAAGCTTACCCTAGACCTACAGCGCGCTATACTGCCAGTTTATACTACTATATAGACGCTTAAGGAACTTATAAATTAATACCTAGCTATTAACTAGGGCCTCTATTAAATTAAGGCATATACTAAGCGGTATAAGACTAGAAGCTCTGCTAACCAAAATATAAGTACTACTAGAACGGGCCGCAGCGCCCTAGTAAGATCTGTAACCCCTATAGTACTGGCCGTATAGCCTACTGCTAATTTAGTAGCTAGTTATACAGCTAGTCCTATTATGGGTCTAGCGAATGCTTAGCCTATATACAGCAACCCCTATATATAGGCCCTTAGTAATTAGGGAGCTTACTTCTCTTATGGCCAGAAGGGCCATATTGCAAAGAATTGCCCAATAAATGTAAAAGTGGGCGAGGTTCTGTTAATCTAGGAGGATAGCATAGAGTTAGAAAAAGAGGAACCCTAGAGGAAGACTCCTCTCTAGGGTTAAAAGGGATTGATATATTATATATTAATCTGGGTTGGCTAGTTGGTAGAAGAAGCTATACTATCCCTTATACTTTATTTTATAATAGATATTAAGTTTTAACCTCTACTTTAGCTAACTTTAGAGCAAATACCTTTGCTTTAATAGATACCTAGTGTGCTATAAAGCTAGCTAATTTTCTAAATGTACCCCTTAAAGAACTGCCCAAACTAATTCCTATTTATAGGTATAATAGATGGATAGGGCCACCTATTATAATAATCTTGCGGATTTACCTCCGTATTAATAGATAAAGGTAGTATAACGTCCTCTTGCTTATTACGGACCTAGAAAGCCATAATATAATTTTAAAAAGAAAATGGCTAGCCTATTTAGGCTTATAGCTTAATATATGGAGCAGACAGCTTATCTAGCCTAAAACCCTACCCCTAACCCCTTTCTTTATAAAAGAAATTAGTATTATAATAGAAAACCTTATACGGCTATAGATAGACACCATTTACTAGGCCGATGCTATGCGTAGAGACTAGGCCTTTAAGAAAGATGTACAGCTTAATCCGCAATGGGTCCGCATACTATGCCGTCCCTAAACTACTAATATCGCGCCGCCAATACTAGAAACCTAGGAAGTTAGTAATAAGCTAGCTAGCTTAGGCCCTATATAGCTATAAAGAACAGCAAGGAATATTAAGCGCTATACTAAATATATAGACTGGAAAGATAACTTATGGAAGATGGAATAGGAGCTAAGGAGGGTTATAAACCCTTAGCCGCAGAATATAGTCCGCGGAACGTCTGTAAAGAAACCTATAGGCCTCCTACCAGTTAATATCTACTATATTAGCGCCATAGGATTCTACTAGAACTTAATACGGCCTAACACCGTTGCCTTTATAACTAGCTTATACGAAATTAATTAAAGTATTAAAGATAAGGAAGCTCTAGCCCGTAACTAGCTTAGTAGGGAAAGTAAGCTTATAAATAAGGAGCTAGTAGAACAAAAACTACTCCGCTAATACTAGAAATTTAAGGACGTATTCTCTAAGGCAGTATCTAATATACTTCTGCTTTACTAACCGTATGACTATAAGATTAAGATTAAGCTAGATAAAAAAACACCCTTAGCTGTAGCCCCCTCTGCTAGTAATCTACCAATAAACTATAGGCTATTAAGTAGTACCTTATTAACAACCTTAATAAGGGCTTTATTAAGCCTAGCTAAGTCCCCTTTACCGCATCTATTCTCTTTATAAAAAAGCCTAATAGCGGACTCCGTTTCTATATTAACTACTATAAACTAAATTATATAACCCGCAAAGACTAATACCTACTGCCCTTACTTAAAGAAACACTAGCCTATATAAATAAGGCTAAGATCTTTATAAAGCTTAATATCCGCTAGGCCTTTTACTAGATTAGAATAGACCCTAAATTTAAAGATCTTAATATATTTTGGACCCGCTACAGATTATATAAATATAAAGTACTACCTTTTAGACTGACTAACGGACTGGCTATATACCAATGGTATATAAATAATGTACTCTTTGACTACTTTAATAACTTCTATATAGCCTACCTAGATAATATTATAATTTACTCTAAGAATAAACTAGAATATAAGGAGCATATCTATAAAGTCCTATAATGGCTCCGTAAAGCTGGTCTCCAGGCCAATATTAGGAAGTTAGAATTTAGTGTTAAGCGCACTAAGAACCTAGGGTTTATTATTAGCATAGATAGAATTAAGGCAGACCTAGAAAAAATGGCTATAATTAACTAGTGGACACCCCCACAGACTATAAAGGGGGTATAATTATTTTTAGGTTTCTATAACTTCTATTAACGCTTTATTAAGAACTATAGTAGGATTACTTAGCCTCTTAACTGCCTTACTAGGAAAGACCAGCTATTCTACTTTAACGCTATATATATACAGGCCTTTAATAAGCTTAAAAAATAGCTGGTATTGGCTCCTATACTTGCTCACTTTAACCTAAAATGGCCCTTAATGCTAGAAACTGATGCCTTAGACGGCATAATAGCTGGTGTTTTCTCCTAGAAGCAACTAGACGGAAAATAGCACCCTATTATATACTATTTAAAGACTATAATAGATGCCAAGCTAAACTACCACATCTATAATAAAGAAATGCTGGCTATTATCTCTAGCTTTTAGTACTAGCGTATATAGCTAGAGGGGACCCCTAAGCCTATTAAGGTAGTTTCAGATTATAAGGCCCTAGAATACTTTATAATAACCAAAGCCCTTACAGCCCGATAGGTATGCTAGGTGGATATCCTATCTCAGTTTAACTTCTTAATTATATATAGACTAGGCGCTATAAACCGTGCGGATACTCTTATAAGGCATAAACAGGACCTAGGTAACTAGGCGGCTATAAAGATCTTATTATAGACCTAGATACTACTATAACCAGAGCACCTTAACCCCTAGATATAGGTAGAACTAAGTACAGACTTCTTAGGTGCTGAGATATATTCTATTAACCCCTTAGGATTTAACTTTATTAACAAATTGCTATAGGCAAACTGTACAGCCTCTTCCCTACAGGAATACTGTAAAAAGGTAAAGAATATTACCGGCCTATAGTCCCTTAAAAATAGATTACTTAAGTATTAGGAATAGCTAGTAGTAGTAGAGAAATAGAACCCACGGACCTAGCCTATTACTGAAGTATATACCTAGGTCTCTACAGCCTACCCTAAAAAAATAAGACCTATAAGATTATTAGCAACCGCTACTACTAGCCTAAAATGGTTATAGATATTAACCGCTATATACAGAACTGCAATAACTACCGTAGGTTTATAATTCCACAAGATAAAACCCTAGGGCTATTAAAGCCACTCCTAATACTAGAACGCCCCTAGTAGTATATTTTTATAGACTTTTATAAGTTACCTACAGACCGCGGTAAATATAATATAGTTATAATTCTAGTTAACCGCTTTAGTAAGTGCCTATTCTTAATCCCCTATTATAAGAATATTAATGCTAAAGAGGTAGCCTAACTGTATATCCACTATATCTACCAAATTTATAGACTACTAGATACTATTATATCTAACTATAGGCCGCAGTTTATATTAGCCTTCTAGAATAAGTTTACCTAGATCCTAGGTATTAGGCTAAAGCTCTCTATAGTATACTACCCCTAGATAGACGGTTAGACGGAGATTATAAATTAATACTTAGACTAGAGACTCCAGCCCTTTATCAACTACTTTTAGGACAACTGGGGCGAACTACTACCTATAATAGACTACGCCTAGGCAACCCTACCCTATAACTCTATAGGGTTTGCACCTATTTAGCTAGAAATGGGATACTTACCCTATATAAGCTTTAACTAGGAGAGACTAAAAGGACTATAAACTATACGCGAAAAACTATCTTATAAGGAAGCACAGTAGTATACTAGACGCTTAGAAGAAGTGTAGGTAGTAGCCTATAAGAACCTAGAGAAGGCCTAGAAATTAATAGAATAATGGGTAAATAAATATAGGCGTGAGCCTAACTTTACTATAGGTAATAAGGTCTGGGTTATAATAAAGAACTGGAAAATAGAATGGCCTAGCTATAAGCTAGACTATAAAATAGTAGGACTATATAAAATCCTTAATAAAGAAGGTAACTTATATAAGGTTAAACTCCTAGACTTAATTAAAGTCCACTCTATTTTCTTACCAGATAAGCTATAAAAAGCTATAAATAACCTACTACCTAGACAAAAGAATAAGCCTCCACTGCTAATTTAAGTTAATGGCGATAATAAATGGGAAGTTAATAAAATACTAGCCTATAAACTAGTATAAGGAACGCTAAAATACTGTATTTAATAGAAAGGTTACGATCTAGACCCAACCTAGTACCCTGCCTGGAACTTTATAGGTTGCCCCTAAAAGCTTAAAGAGTTTTATAACCAATACTCTAATAAGCTAGGACCCCTAAAGTATCTAAATAAGTAAATAGAGTGCTAGTATAGCGAAGATAATAAGCTACCTATTAAGCATATAGATAAGAACACCCTATAGATATAATACAGATATATAAAGCCTAAGGGCAGGCTTTTTCAGAGGGGGGGGTAATGTTATAGCGCTAGCACATTACCGCAGATTGCCGCAAATTGCTATTATATGATGGTAAAGTGCCATTATATAACTAGAGAATTGTATATAACTTTAAGCGGTGCTTCCGTCCTTCCCCTTTCCTTTCTCTAGCTTTAGATCCTTGTTTATAGACTACCAATTATATAGGCTTGCGCGTCCCTCTTACCGTGCTTGTGCCTTGATTAACTGAGTCGCTAATACGGTCTATGTTTGTTAGGGTAACGGCTATAGAACTCTTGTAACTTATAGGGACTGCCTATAAAATTCTATACGGGGTACTAAGTAGGGTCTAAATTATATCCTTTTTAACTTACACGGTACTTTAGTATTCCCCTTATAAGTTTACAAGCTAGTATTTCTTTAATTTCCTATTTATTGTCGCCATTAACTTAAATTAGTAGGGGTGGTTTATTCTTTTATCTAGGTAATAGGTCGTTTATAGCTTTCCATAGCTTATTTAGTAAGAATTTAGGGTGGACCTTAATTAAATCTAGGAGCTTTACTTTATATAAGTTGCCTCTTTTTTTAAGAACCTTATATAGTCCTACCATCTAATAGTCTAGCTTATGGCTAGGCCGCTTTATCCTCTAGTTCTTTATTATAACCCAGACCTTATTGCCTATAGTAAAGTTAGGCTTACGCCTATACTTATTTACCTACTATTCTATTAATTTCTAGGCCTTTTTTAGGTTTATATAGGCTACTTTCTAGGCTTCTTTTAAGCGTTTAGCGTACTACTAGGCTTTCTTATAGAATAGTTTCTTACGTATAGTCTAGGGTCCTTTTAGTCTTTCCCAGTTAAAGCTTATATAGGGTAAGTACCCTATTTCTAGCTAGATAGGTGTAAATCCTATAAAGTTATAGGGTAGGGTAGCCTAGGCGTAGTTTATTAGCGGTAGTAGTTCGGCCTAATTGTCCTAAAAGTAGTTAATAAAAGGTTGGAGTCTCTGGTTTAAATACTAGTTTATAATTTCCGTCTAGCTATTTATCTAGGGGTAGTATACTATAGAAAGCTTTAGCCTAATGCCTAGAATCTAGGTAAACTTATTCTAGAAAGCGGATATAAACTATAGGCTATAGTTAGACACGATAGTATCTAGTGGTTCATAAATTTGGTAGATATAATAGATATATAGTTAGGCCGCCTCTTTTGTATTAATATTCTTATAATAAGAGATTAAGAACGGGCGCTTGCTAAAGCAGTTAACTATAACTATAGCTATATTATATCCGTTACGGTCTATAGGTAGCTTATAGAAATCTATAGAGATATGCTGCTAGGGGCGCTCTGGTATTAGGAGTGGTTTTAATAATCCTAAGGTCTTATCTTGTGGAATTGTAGACCTATAGTAGTTGTTGCAGTTCTATATATAGCGGTTAATATCTATAACTATTCTGGGCTAGTAGTAGCGGTTGCTAATAATCCTATAGGTTTTATTTTTTCTAGGGTAGGCTATAAAGACCTAGGCATATACTTTGGTAATAAGCTAGGTTTATAAGTTCTATTTCTTTACTACTACTAGCCGTTCCTAATGCTTAAATAATCCATTTTTAAGGGACTATGGGCTGGTAATATTCTTTGCCTTTTTATAGTACTCCTGTAGAGAAGAGGCCGCATAGTTTACCTATAGTAGTTTATTAATAAGGTTAAGTTCTATAGAGTTAATAGGATATATCTCAGTGTTTAAAGAGTCTGTATTTAGTTCTGCCCATATTTAGGGGTTAAGGTGCTCTAGTTATAGTAGTGTCTAAATCTGTAATAAGATCTTTACAGCTGTCTGGTTATCTAGGTCCTGTCTATACCTTATAAGGGCGTCCATATAATTTATAGCGCCTAGCTAGTATATAATTAGAAAGTTAAATTGGGATAGGATATCCGCCTAGCGTGCCTACTAGACTATAAGGGCCTTTATAGTTATAAAATATTCTAAGGCCTTGTAATTGGAGACTACCTAGATAGGCTTAGGGGTCCGTTCTAGCTATACACGCTAGTGCTAAAAGCTAGAGATAATAGCCAGCATTTCTTTATTATAGATGTGGTAGTTTAGCTTAGCATCTACTATAGTCTTTAAATAGTAAGTAATAGGGTGCTATTCTCCGTCCGTCTAATTTTGGGAGTAAACGCTAGCTATAACACTATTTAAGGCATCGGTCTCTAGCATTAAGGGCCATTCTGGGTTAAAGTGGGCGAGTAAGGGAGTAGAGACTAGTCGTTTCTTAAGCTTGTTAAAGGCTTGCCTATATACGGTATTAAAGTAAAAGGGCTAGTTCTTATGGGTAAGTAGGCTTAGGGGCCAGGCAATCCTACTATAGTTCTTAATAAAGCGTTAGTAGAAGTTATAGAACCCTAGAAATAACTGTACCCCCTTTACTGTCCTTAGGGGTACCTATTAGTTAATTACGGCTGTCTTTTCTAGGTCCGCCTTAATTCCGTTTATACTAATAATAAACCCTAGGTACTTTCGTGTAAAGATAGTTCGCACGTAGTCAGAATTAATATTAACAACCCGGACGATCACAAAGTCTAGGCTATCAGCGGACGTCCAACCTTCGTTGCTGTACACCCTACCAGCGGGGATGCCTTCGCTAGTCTGGACCTAAGTAGCAAGATCTGGCATTACAAGAACGATGGAGGGAATGTCGAGGAGATTGTGGTTCCTCTAGAGAAAGGGAGCACGCCCGTCGGCCTAATTGCCAGAGCAGATGATAACGCCTGGGTTGTTTTATTGGGTAACGAGACTACAGGCACGGGTACATTTGGACGCATCAACAAAGACTCGTCTATCGATTGGTTCACCATATCCTCTGAAATCGGCAGTACTGCACCTCTTATCCACCTGGCATTTGACCAAGACCCAACGCGATTCTGGCTACTGGGATCATCGACTGACTGCCCCTCTTGCATCAATGCCGTATTCACTGTGAAAATTGATGATATTTCGACTCCGAGGCCCAGACTTAAAAAGGACAACCGTTTCGGCAATATAACCCTTGGTGGCAGCGCAAATCCGAGAATTGCGATACAAAACACGATCATGTTGCCCACCCAGAGGAGCTGGGCTCATCGTATAATATCTTATGGTGTCAGAATTAAGCGAGGAATGCTGACTAAGCTCTGGACACGCTGTGAGGTCGTTGTCTCGTTCCCAGACCTTCTTGCCAAGGCTTACCTTGCCAAGCCGCTAGCCGCTTTTGGCAAGACCTTCGTTAGAAGGTCTGGTACACGGTTCGGATTTTTGTTAGTCCCGCGCGGGGTATTTA
>Ga0307507_10001061_pt1 | contig 61000 bp, 17 predicted proteins | sample 7_EM_MG_FD_207223 | JGI IMG/M metagenome (GOLD analysis project Ga0307507, IMG submission 207223) | Populus trichocarpa ectomycorrhiza microbial communities from riparian zone in the Pacific Northwest, United States - 7_EM | ecosystem: Host-associated > Plants > Roots > Unclassified | place...
TGTTAGACTAGGACCTTTTAAAATTAAGTAAAGAATTTTATTGGTTATATATAAGTTAAACCTACCAGCCAAAATAAAGATCTACCCTATATAATATATCGCAATGCTAGAGCTAGTATACGGGAATATTAAGCCACCAGTCTATGAGGCAGACATATATAGAGGATAGGAGGAAGACAAATAGTAAGTTTTAAAGATTATTAGTTATAAGGATGTAGATAACGAAACGTGGTATAAAGTAAAGTGAATAGGCTATAGTGAGACTACCTAGGAACCACTAAGCAACTTAAAAAATGCTATAGGAAAGGTACAGGAGTATCGGAAGAAAGCAGGTCAGGTAATATGGATAAAGAAGAATCGCTAAAGAAAGAGTTACCTAAGGGGGACCTAAGAGGAGCAATTGCTGAGCTACTTAGAGTTGTTTCCCTTACAGGAGGAGAGCTAATCCTTTTGTTACCTAGCTTAGACAAACCCTATTGAACCAGTTTCCACTTCTTAGAACGGACCTTTTTACGGACACGTTTAAGGCGTTAAAGACGAGTATAAGCTAAATGTTAAGCTTTAAGGATGTGTGTGGACTCTTCTAAGGTATATTAAACCTTAAGTAGCGTAGAGGCCAGCTTACCGTTAAGCTTTGCAGTAGTAGATTGAACATAAGACCCTATAATAAGTTACTTAGGGAACTTAAAGACTGTTAAGAGTAATAGGACGCGCACACTTAGTGTTAAAGATAGAGCGAACGTCACAGGACGATCAAACGTTTGCTTTAGTGCACTTGGAGTAAGAAGAGGGTTATTAAGATAAAGGACTCGCTAGCGCAATATAGATTAACCCCTCTTTTGCGCACCTTAAGCAGGGAATCGCCATTACTTTACTAAGCGATAGTATGGAGGAAATAGTATAAAGGCGACGCTTAACCTAGGAAAGAGAAGAAGAAGCTTTAGGTATAATAAGCAAGGATATTAACTAGACTAATTAAATGGATATCACACCTCTAGTGGACGATTTGGAGATGTTAGGGATCTTCAAGGACGAAGATAAAGAGAAGGGAGATAGTGTTACGGACGCTTTAAGTATAATATTACAACTACTTAGAGAGGAGTCGGCGGAAGCTAGTTAGTTAATATAGGCATAGTCCAGGATAGATCTGGTGGAACTATGTAATGAGGAATGGTAACCGAGGTCACGTAGTGTTAAACGTATTAACTGTGTTAAACGGAAGGGACGTTACGTTTAATACAGACAACACGTACCTTATGTATAAGAGAGGATTTCTTAGGAGTATGGTTGTGTATTTAAAGGACCTCAGTCCCTACCGTAGATAGTTCTCTCCTTGTAGTGAATCTTAGAATATAATTGGAGTTAATCTATTAGGCAACCACTCCACCAGTTGTTATTATGTTGTTGTTTTTATCATACCTATATACCCAGCCTAATAACAGAACCCACCGTAGTCTAAGCTATAAGGTTCCGTTACAGCCTAAGCAACGAGATTTTAGGTAGTTTATGCCCCTAAATCCGCCAAGGCCCCCTAAAGAGGCCTAAAATCTCGACGACTTATATATAGGGCACGTACTTAATACTAAATAAGCAAGGCTTATTAGCTATCTTTTATTACAGGACTTATCTATTTTTATATCACTGTGTGTTTTAACGTTCTTAACCCGTGCTTACGTTTATATAAGAGGCTAGTTTAACCAGAACGTATAATTATCTAATTAATAGTATAGAATAAGAGTTATAGGTAAGTAGAAGGTAAGTTAAAGGTAGAACGAGCTTTATATATTAAAGGACAAATGCTTTTTAACCTCTTCTATTTAGAGACTAATTACTAGTTCTTCTCTAGAGGAGAACTAGCTCCTTTTATAATCCTTTTAAGACACTAGTAAAACCCTTTACCCCTTATCTGTCTAACCATGTCCTCCTTAGGACATTAGTAGGATATTAATAAAACCTTTATCTATCTTATCTAATATATACCTTTTAGAAGAGCCTATTATAATTACCTCCCCTTTAAAGGTCTTAGTCCTCTAAGACCTTACCTCTTAATAACTTTTATAGAGTTCTAACTAAAACCACTAGGCAAAGTTCTTAGTGGAAAGGTACTCTATAATACGGCTTATCGCTAGCTTTTCGCTTATATAGAACCTTATTTTATCTTCTATTCCCCTACTCTTCTTCTACTATAGCTCTTTATAATGCCTTTATAATAAAACTTTAATAATAATAATAAAAACTAGATAGGATTTTTTTTCTTTATTATAAGAGTTTATTATAAGCTAATCTAGAGGTTGTCCTATACGACGTGTTAACTAGCTACTATTTCCATTTACCTAAAATAGGTCCTAATAATAATATCTTAGTTTTAATTTCTTCTAGTTTATAAGCTATTGTTTCTTATACGTCTTTCTATTAATAACACTATTTATCTTGCCTTTTAGTAGACCGTTTTTTATTATATCTTAGCTTTTAGCTTCCGTATCTCTAGCTATTCTTTTACCACTACTTTATTCTCTTTTTATAACGCGTTTATAAGTAATAGGATCCCTATTTTATCTCTTTTAATAATACTAACTTTCTATAGTATTCTCTCGCAATAGTTTATAGTTATACTATACATCCCCAAACTAGCGGCGGCGTTATCCCTTTTTTAATAGCACTATAGACTACTTTTATTACTCCTATGGTAGTTTCTCTAAAGTGCTGCCATTGTTACGTTTACGCGCTTACGCTAGACCCGGCCTACACCTATAAGATACCACGCTCTAGTAAAAACAAATCTAAGTATTCCTACTATTGCAGCTAGAGGAAGACTTATATTCTAGTATTTCCTATTTATCCTATTCTGGATTTTACTGACTATATTAGATCCCCGCTATTTACGCATATAATGCTTACTGGCTTTTGTTACGGCGCTGGCATATTGCCGCAGATTGCCGTAAATTGCCGTTACGTAATGGCAAAGTGCCATTACGTGACCAGAGAATTATATATAACTTTGAGCGGTGCTTCCGTTTTTCCCCTTTCCTTTCTCTAGCTTTGAATCCTTGTTTATAAACTACCAATTATATAGGCTTGCGCGTCCCTCTTGCTATGCTTATACCTTAATTGACTGAGTCGCTAATATTATCCAAAGCTTGTTACTACTCTCTCTTCCTAAGAAGGAACTTAAATATATCTACAAAACTATAAATAGAATAAGGAAATAGAATAGGACCCTAAGAACATTATTAGAACTAAAAGAATATAAATAGAACGCGAAACCTAAATAATAAAACACGCATAGACCAGAACCCTAAAAAATAAACAAATACCGGAAATTACCTAGTATCCCTACTACTATGCCAAGAAATATAGCAGCTAGTAAAGCTGCTGTAGGACCCATAAATACCTCTAATAGTAAAACAGTCGCCGTCTTAACCCCCTAGGAAGAGCTTATAGCAGCTAATGTGTAACGTGGCCCGCCTCCACGTCGCTATACGGCCAAAAAGACTGAGAGTGCTTGCGAACTTGTCGCAAGCGCGGCGGGACCTAATATATATACTCTTATATAATGCTGAAATTAAACGGCTCCGAGAGCTGCTTAAAACTAGAGACACCCCTACGCCTAGCAATAAATTATTAGACACCTAGAGGCTTGCTATAGTCCTTAAGGCCCTAGCCTAACATACAGTATTAGCATTATCGCAATTTATAAAGGTTATAGACCCCCTGTTACTTACGGATAGAACTAACCCTATATTTAATAACTGGAAGCTTTAACTATAGGACAAGCTTAAAGTTAATATAGACCACTTTCCTAATACCTAAGCTAAAATAGTATACGTTTTCGGCCGCACTAGTAGTAACGTATAGATATACTTACGTCCGTAATACGCCTAGGACTTAGTAGACCCCTTCCTCTCTAAAGAAAAGATAGTTAACTACCTATCTTCTATTTATAAGGACCCCTTTAAAGTATAGAACGCCCGGCTTAATTATAAAAGCTTAAATATAAAAACGATAGAGACCTTCTTGGCCTTTTAGACCCGCTTTCTACACTTAGCTAGACAGGCTTAAATCCCCTAGGAAGATCTAATGCCAGACCTCTTTAACAAGCTTACCCTAGACCTATAGCGCGCTATACTGCTAGTTTATACTACCGTATAGACGCTTAAGGAACTTATGGACTAATGCCTAGCTATTAACTAGGGCCTCTATTAAATTAAGGCACGTGCTAAGCGGTATAAGACTAGAAGCTCTGCTAACTAGAATATAAGTACTACTAGAATGGGTTATAGCGCCCTAGTAAGATCTGCAACCCCTATAGCACCGGCCATATAGCCTACCGCTAATTTAGCAGCTAGTTATATAGCTAGTCCTACCGTAGGTCCAGCGAATGCTTGGCCTATATATAGCAACCCCTATATATAGGCCCTTAGCGATTAGGGAGCTTGCTTCTCTTATAGCGAGAAGGGCTATATTGCAAAGGATTACCTAATAAATATAAAAGCGGGCGAGGTTCTATTAATCTAGGAGGGTAGCATAGAGTTAAAAAAAAGAGAAACCTTAAAGGAAGACTCCTTTCTAGGATTAAAAGGGATTAATATATTATATGTTAATCTAGGTTGGCTAGTTAGTGGAAGAAGCTGCACTATCCCTTATACTTTATTCCGTAATAGATATTAAGTTTTAACCTCTGCTTTAACTAACTCTGGAGTAAATACCTTCGCCTTAATAGGCACCTAGTGTGCTATAAAGCTGGCTAATTTTCTAAATATACCCCTTAAAGAACTACCTAAACTAATTCCTATTCGCGGGTATAATAGATAGATAGGGCCACCTATTATAACGATCTTGCAGATTCACCTCCGTGTTAACGGACGAAGGCAGTATAATGTCCCCTTGCTTATTACGGACCTAGGAAGCCACGATATGATTTTAGGAAGAAAATAGCTAGCCTATTTAAGCTTATAGCTTAACGTACGGAGCAGACAGCTTATCTGGCCCAAAACCCTACCCCTAACCCCTTCCTTTATAAAAGAAATCAGCATTATAATAGAAAACCTTATGCGGCTATAGGTAGACACCGTTTACTAGGCTAATGCTATGCGTAGAGACCAGGCCTTTAAGAAAGATGTATAGCTTAATCCGCAACAGGTCCGCATACTACGCCGCCCCTAGACTACTAATGTCGTGCCGCCAATACTAGAAACCTAGGAAGTTAGTAATAAGCTAGCTGGCTTAGGCCCTATATAGATATAAAGAACAGCAAGGAATATTAGACGCTATACTAAACATATAGACCGGAAAGATAACTTACGGAAGATGGAATAGGAGCTAAGGAGGGTTATAAACCCTTAGCTGTAGAATATGGTCCGCGGAACGTCCGTAAAGAAACCTATAGGCCTCCTACCAGTTAATATCTGCTGTATTGGCGCTATAGGATTCTACCAGAACTTAATACAGCCCAATACTGTTGCCTTTATAACTAGCTTATACGAAATTAATCGGATTATTAAAGACAAGGAAGCTCTAGCCTGTAACTAGCTTAGTAGGGAAAGTAAGCTTATAGATAAGGAGCTGGTAGAATAGAAACTACTCCGCTAATACTAGGAATTTAAGGACGTATTCTCCAAGGCAGCATCTAATATACTCCCGCCTTACTAACCGTACAACCATAAGATTAAGATTAAGCTAGATAAAGAAAACAGCCTTAGCTATAGCCCCCTCCGCCAGCAATCTACTAACGAACTATAGGCCACTAAGTAGTACCTTATTGACAACCTTAATAAGGGCTTTATTGAGCCTAGCTAAGTCCCCTTTACCACACCTATTCTTTTTATAAAAAAGCCTAACGGCAGACTCTGTTTCTGCATTAACTACTATAAACTAAATTATATAACCCGTAAAGACCAATATTCGCTACCCTTACTTAAAGAAACATTAGCCCGTATAAGTAAGGCTAAGATCTTTATAAAGCTTAATATCCGCTAGGCCTTTTACTAGATTAGGATGGACCCTAAATCTAAAGATCTTACTACATTTTAGACCCGCTACGGATTATATAAATATAAAGTACTACCTTTTGGACTAATTAACAGACCGGCTACATACCAATGGTATATAAATAACGTACTCTTTAACTACCTTAATAACTTCTGCATAGCCTACTTAGATGATATTATAATTTACTCTAAGAATGAACTGGAATATAAGGAGCATATTTATAAAGTCCTATAACGGCTCCGCAAAGATAGTCTCCAGGCTAATATTAGGAAGTTAGAATTTAATGTTAAGCGCACTAAGTACTTAGGGTTTATTATTAGTATAGACAGAATTAAGGCAGACCTGGAAAAAACGGCTATAATTAACCAGTGGACACCCCTACGGACCGTAAAAGGGGTGTAATTATTTTTAGGTTTCTGTAACTTCTACTAACACTTTATTAAGAACTACAGTAGAATTGCCTGGCCTCTTAACCGCCTTACTAGGAAAGACTAGCTATTCCACTTTAACGCCATATATATACAGGCCTTTAATAAGCTTAAAAAACGGCTGGTATTGGCTCCCCTACTTGCCTACTTTAACCTAGAACGGCCCTTAATGCTAGAAACTGATGCCTTAGATGGTATAATAGCTAGTGTTTTCTCCCAGAAGCAACTAGATAGAGAATAGCACCCTATTATATACTATTTAAAGACTATAATAGATGCCGAGCTAAACTACTATATCCATAATAAAGAAATACTGGCTATTATCTCTAGCTTTTAGCATAGGCGTGCATAGCTAGAGGGGACCCCTAAGCCTATTAAGGTAGTTTTGGATCATAAGGCCCTAGAATACTTTATAATAACTAAGGCCCTTACGGCCCGGTAGGCACGCTAGGTGGATATCCTATCTTAGTCTAACTTCTTAATTATATATAAACTAGGCGCTATAAACTATACAGACGCTCTTATAAGGCGTAAATAGGACCTAGGTAACTAGGTAGCTGCAAAGATCTTATTATAGACTTAGACACTATCATAACTAGAGCACCTTAACCCCCAGATATAGGCAGAACTAAGTATAGACTTCTTAGGTGCTAAGATATATCCTATTAACCCCTTAGGATTTAACTTTATTGATAAATTACTATAGGCAAACCGTATAGCCTCTTTCTTATAGGAATACCGTAAAAAGGCAAAGAACGTTACTAGCCCATAGTCCCTTAAAAATGGATTACTTAAGCATTAGGAACGGCTAGTAGTAATAAAGGAATAGAACCTACGGACTCGGCTTATTGCTAAAGCACATGCCTAGGTTTCTACGGCCTACCCCAGAAAAAAATAAAACCTATAGGATTATTAGCAACCGCTACTACAGGCCTAGAATAGTTATAGATATTAACCGCTATATATAAAACTGCAATAACTGTGAAGGGCTTAGTTAAAAGAATAGAATCTATTGGTAGCCAGTGAACTAGAATTCCAAGACAAGGACTAGAAGAGGTTAAGGAAAGGACATATCTATATACATAGGCCAAGGCTCTAAGCGAGAAGCCCCTGACTAGGGTCTATAACAGTGCCGTAACATTATCCCCCCCTTCAGTAAAGCCTGCCCTTAGGTTTTGTAGTTGTCCTCTATAGCATTAGATCCGTTCTAAATTGTTACTACAGGTAGAGCAGCAAGGGTCAATTGGGTAGCTGCAGGCAGAGCAGCAAGTAGTTAGAAAAAAAAATTCAGGCCATATGGCGCCAGTCCTAACGTTAGGAGGTTGATATGTATATGTAGTCCTACAGTTCTGCTGCCATATAGCCCGGCCCGGGCTAGTACTACGTATCGCTAGGGGCCTTCTGTTCTTTGTCGTTCCTCCTAGAACTTCATTATCCCCTAGCTCTCTATCCTGCCTTTTAAAAAGGCTCGCCCCAAGCCGTAAGTTAAATCCCCCCCGCGGGGGCCCCCTAGGGTTGGTTGGGTTGGTCGGGTTATATAAGTATAAAGGTCAGGAAAAAAAAATTGGGGTAGGTATTATCTCGTTAGGTAGTCCGTAGGCTTATAACCGCAGGCATATCGGCACGGTTGTCTGGTCGGGCTCGGTTTGGTTAGTGGCAGTATAGTGCTAGCGTCTTGTTCTTCCGTAGGCGTATCAGCACGGGTTCTTGTTAGGTTAGTTCTTCCATAGGCGTATTAGCAGGTCAGGTAGTATGTAGATAATTAAGCGAGATTAGACATAATGTGCTGCACTATAAACTCTATAGCAAGGGATAGGTCTAGGTCTGGTTCTCGTACTCCTTTAAGTGGCCAGCTAACTCCATTCCAGGCTCTTACTAGAACACTACACAACGGATTATAATATGCTTTCTCCCTTACTATCTTAAGCTGTAGGCGTATCTTTCCATCCTCTATTTTGATCGTCTAGGAATAGCTCCGGTCGGTCAGTCGGTCTGTTGGTCGGGTCAGGTCAGTAGATCGTAGGCGTATCGGCACAATTGTTGTCAGGTCCTTAGCAGTACAATACAAGCGTCTTGTCCTTAGCAGTACGGTGCCAGCGTCAGGGTCGGTCGGTTAGGGTCAGTCGGCCGGGTCGGTTCTTCTAGGCTGCAACGAACGTATTGCCAATTGACTTGCCCAAGCAAGCCTCGGCGCGCTCGTCGCAAGGTAGAATTTTTTGGACGGTCTTGGAATAATGTGAAGGGCTCAGTCAAAAGAACAGAATCTATTGGTAGCCAGTGAACAAGAATTCCAAGACAAGGACTAGAAGAGGTCGAGGAAAGGACATGTCTATATACATGGGCCAAGGCTCTAAGCGAGGAGCCCCTGACTAGGGTCTATAACAGTGCCGTAACAATAACTACTATAGGTTTATAATTCTATAAAACAAAACCCTAGGGCTATTAAAGCTACTCCTAATACCAGAACGCCCCTGGTAGTATATCTCTATAGACTTTTATAAGTTACCTATGGACCATGACGGATATGATATGGTTATAATTCTAGTTAACCGCTTTGGCAAGTGCCCGTTCTTAATCCCCTGTTATAAGAATATTAATGCTAAAGAGGCGGCCTAACTATATATCTACTATATCTACTAAATTTACGGACTACTAGATACTATTATATCCAACCATAGGCCGCAGTTTATATTAGCCTTTTAGAATAAGTTTACCTGGATCCTAGGTATTAGGCTAAAGCTCTCTATAGTATACCACCCCTAGACAGATAGTTAGACGGATATTATAAATTAATACTTAAACCAGAGACTCTGGCCCTTTATTAACTACTTTTAGGATAATTAGGGCGAACTACTACCTATAATAAACTACGCCCAGGCAACCCTACCCTATAACTCTATAGGGTTTGCACCTATTTAGCTAGAAATGGAATACTTACCCTATATAAGCTTTGACTAGAAGAGACTAGAAGGACTATAAACTGTATATAAAAAACTATCTTATAAGGAAGCATAGCAGTATGCTAAACGCTTAGAAGAAGTATAGGCGGTAGCCTATAAAAACTTAGAGAAGGCCTAGAAATTAATAAAACAGTAGGCAAATAAGTATAGGCGCGAGCCTAACTTTACTGTAGGCGATAAGGTCTAGGTTATAACAAAGAACCGGAAGACAGAATGGCCTAGCTATAAGCTAGACTATAAGATGGCAGGACCATATAAGATCCTTAATAAAGAAGGCAACTTATACAAAGTTAAACTCCCAGACTTAATTAAAGTCCACCCTATTTTCTTACTAGATAAGCTATGGAAAGCTATAAATAACCCACTACCTAGACAAAAGAATGAGCCTCTACTACCAATTTAAGTTAATGGCGACAATAAATAGAAAGTTAATAAAATACTAGCCTATAAACTAGTATAAGGAACGCTAAAATACCGTATTTAATAGAAAGGTTATAATCCAGACCTAACCTGGTACCCTGCCTAGAACTTTATAGGTTGCCCCTAGAAGCTTAAAGAGTTTTATAACTAATACCCTAATAAGCTAGGACCCCTAAAGTATCTAGATAAGTAGATGGAGTGCTAATATAGGGAAGATGATAAGCTACCTGTTAAGTATATAGATAAAAATACCCTATGGACATAATACGGACGTACAAAGCCTGAGGGCAGGCTTTTTTGGAGGGGGGGGTAATATTATGGCGCTAGCACATTGCTGTAGATTGCCGCAAATTGCCGTCACGTAATTGCAAAGTGCCATTATATGACTAGAGAATTGTATATAACTTCAAGCGGTGCTTCCGTTCTTCCCCTTTCCTTTCTCTAGCTTTGGATCCTCGTTTATAGACTACCAATTATACAGGCTTGCGCGTCCCTCTTGCCGTGCTCGTGCCTCGATTGACTGAGTCGCTAATAGCTTTAGCGCGCTATTAGGGATATCCATTTATATTAGAATAGTAAAAAATAGGGATAGAGGGTATCTTCTATTGCTTATAGCCTTTTTAATTTAATAAGGGCTTTTACTAGTATAGAGACTTAATGGTTTTAGATATATAGTATTTAGGAGCGCATCTATAAGCAACTTACTCTTATAAATAATAATATTTATACTCTTACGTGGGCCTCTTTAGCTAGGTAAGTCTCTTTAGTAATATACTTAGGAACTATGCTAACTCTTTAGCCGCTAACTTTCTAATCCCTACTTAGATGCTAATTTAGAACCTATGGATAATACTAAAGATAGTAATAAAGATAAACGTTCTCCCTGCTAGTCTCCTACCTATAGTAATCTATCTAGTTTTTACCGCTCTAAGAAGAATATTAGTAAGAATGCTAATACTTTTAGGGATAGGAGTGCTAATAATACTACTAATAATATTATTAAGATAGAAAAGGAGGCTCCCGTTACTATTTCTAGTATTTAAGTTATTATCTTATTTTTTTTCTTTTTATAGAATAGCTTAATATAGTGCCTCTTTAGTACCTCTAGAATACCTTAGTACTAGGAATTTACTTTATACCTTAGGGATGCCTTTATTTTTAGTTTCAGTAATAGTTTATATAAAAGCAGTATACTACTATAATCCCTATATATAATAAACGGGTAGTGCTCTTATAGGTACTTTATAATTTCTTAAAATTTCTAAATCCTCGCTCTATATCTTTTTGGTCCTCTTTATACTATTAACTCTACTACGTATCTCTAGTACTAGACTAGATACTTTTCTTTTATCCCTAGGAAATCCTTTTAAATCCCTAGGGCCTCTTCTTTTAGTGCTACTACTTATTCTTAAATAGTATCTTTATTAGATAGTATTCCTAGTAGTTCTTATATAGATCTCTATAGCTTTCTCTTATAGGATTCTAGGATCCCTCTTATAATAGTAAATCGTTCCCATTTTTAATGTCTATGCTTAACCTTATAGTTTTAATTTATAGGGTCTTCCTTATTATCTTATTTATGGTATATCTAGAACCGTTACTAAATCCTAATTTATAGTCTCTAGGAAAGTTTTAATTACCGTATTATATCCTAGTTAAAGGTACTCCTTAGATTCCTAACTATTATGCGCCTAGAAGTATCCTTCCTAATAAACTAAAAATTTGCATTTCTTTTAACACCATCTTTAGTCTAGAATATCTTCTATATTCTATTCTCCAGGGCATATAACCTGCAGTTGATAGCGAAGAAAAAGGAGCTCTTGCTGCACCCGGCCCAAAAAGACCAAAACCAACCAAAAAGAACCCCGAAAAACACCCAGAGAATCCCCCTGAGATGCCTGCATCGCAGGGGAGGCACACGTCGAACGACGGTGGTTCGCACCCGCGCGCAACCGCCAGAACCACGCCTAGTAATGGCCCTCCACAACAAGAACGGGCGAATACCACACTATAAAGCGGAAATACCTCTATTAAGAAGGCATCTGATAAAATACAAAGCCTATTAGACGCGTCTAGTATCCGTAATTGCGGGGGAGCAACCGTTAGCTATAACAAACTAATGTAGCTAGCAGAATAGCTCCGCCAGTCCAGCGTCCCTTAGGCGCCCCTTTAGCAATTCCTTAATTAAATCCTCCAACGGCTAAGCAAAATTAAAAACAAACAAAACCCCTCCTTACCGGCGAACCGCACCTGGGCCGCCGTAGCTGCGCTTCCACAGTATAGGGAACCTAACCCCCTTAAGATAATAACCGGGCATATAATTATAATATAACCAAATATAGAAAAAGTAGAGGGGCTTAGGGGATAATTAGAAACAGAAGTCCTTATAGAGATTTACAAGGAAGTCTATAACGCCATTATAGTCCAACACCTAAGGAGCGGAGACATTAGAGTCACCCTAAAGAACTAATAGGTAAAGGAACGAGCCGTAAGGGTAGGGGACAGGCTAGGGGAACGTATTGGTATAAAAGTACTCCGTAAAGACTACCTAGTTAAAGTCCTAGCGGTTCCTATAAGCCTTAGGGTAGAAAAGGGACGCTAGGCAAATAACATAGTAACCATACAGGAGATAGTAAAACATACGGAACGCCTTATACTAGGACTTAAGATTACCCAAATCCAATGGCTTTAATAGGAAAATGCAATCTAAGCATATAATAAGAACAATAAGAGGACACAAGAGTCGCTAGAGACTTACTAGGGAGACACCAGTTAAACGCATGGCTCCCTTATTGTCAGCATATATACACCAGGAATGCAAAAACTCCTTATCCAAAAAGGAATAATTATAAATGGCCTTATATACAATATAAGGCTCTATAACCACAAACTACGCCTAGAACGATACTATTACTGCGCATAATAGGGACATACCTAATCCACATGCGTAGCACAGGTGTGCTATGGCCACTATACGGGCCCCCATAATATAAGACACTGCTTAAATTAAGACTAAATAAAATGCGTAAACTGTTACCGAAGCATATATAAGGCGTAGGAGAGAGTAGACTATATTAAATACAGGAGACGGAAGGTAAGGGCTTAACAGCTACGGGAACAACTACACGCCAGGTTATATAAATGGAAACAACAGGCGATAAGCTAGGGGGACGCAGGTACCTTCCTAGCGTTCCCTACCTTTAACACTAGGGGGCTAGGCCAGCCATCCCAAGCCTTAACGGGCTAGAAGCGATGCCGCGTGATATTACCAGACCAAACAGGGATATAAGGGTCATAGGGGACACAAGGAAGAGGACGCCCTGTAGGAAGACCCCTATAGACAGCTATAGTAAGCTTAAGACCAGGATAATTAAGAATTAGACTAAACGCGGCAAATCTAATATTCGCAGCCGACCTATAAAGGGCATAAAGCCAACCAGTAAGACTAGGGGAAGAACTGGAGACGATAATAAATTCGGATATAGAAGCGCTAGTAGGAACACAAGACATGGGAATAGAAAGCCCTACACAAAATAAGTAGCAACCAGGGTATAGATACAAGAGATAGAAGTTCTGAAAATCCTAGAGAAAGTGGAAATGGAAAAAGTAAAGAATAAAGGAGAGTTAAACAACCCTTGCCGGGGGTCCGCCACCTATCTATTATATAGTATAACTGCGGCAATACAAACCACTACCTTATAAGGCCCCTACTAGACAGTCTAGACCCAAAGAAACACTATATCCTTACTATATAAGAGCCGTATTATAATACCTATATATAATCAATATACTGCCCCTAAGGATTCCAGCTCCTATATAAACCAAAAGCAGCTACACATGTGTGCTTTATAATTAGCAAGGCTGTTAGCCTATCCTTATAGTTATAGTAAGCAGTTAACTTAGATATTGCAGTTATAACAATCCAGATATATAGGGGACCGGTATAAATTATTAATGTGTATAACCCTAGGGTTAAAGGGGTCCTATAAATAGAGAACATTATATTGGTAATAAGCTTACTAGAAACTAAAGGCACAGAGTTTATCCTATTAGGAGACATAAACCTCCACTACCCGCGGTAGGGGGGTATCTATATCGCTGCTAAATAATAGGCAGAGTGCCTACTAAGAGCTATAGATATCTAGGGCCTTAAGCTAGCCACTCCCCTAGGAGCAATTACATGGCAACAAGGCACCGCCAGAAGTACAATTAACCTTATATTTATGGACGATGGCCTATACCAGAGACTCAAAAGGTGCATCCCCGAAGAAGAATAAGCACTTACCTTAAACTATATCCCTATCCAAATATAGCTAGATTTGGATATTAAGGCGCAACCAAATAGTAAAAGATACGTAATAAGGAAGCTTAAGATAAACAGTTTCCTTAATACAGTTAAACAATAACTTTAAGACCTAGAAGAAATCCACCTAATACTAAACAAGCAAGGCTTATTAGCCACCCCTAAGGAAATTAACTAAAGACTAGAAAGGATCCAGGCAGCAATTAAAAACGGGCTAGAAGAGCATTGCCCGGTCTTAAAACCGGGCCCCTATACGCGATACGTATGGTCCACACAATGCGCGGTTCTTGTGGCTAGCCAACAACAAGCAAGAAGGAAATATATAAGTAGCCATAACCCTAAAGACAAGAGACGATACAAAGACATAAGAAACTAGCTAAAGAATACCCTAAAAAAAGAAGCAAGAAACAACTGGAGACGGTTTATAAATAAACATACTACTAACCCGAGCATCCCCTACAACAAGGGCCTTTAGACTATGGCAAGATGGGTAAAGAAAAAGGCGGGACACCTAGTAGAAGACCTATACCTACCACCCCTACAAAAAGTAGGCGAACCATAGGCTATAAGTAATAATAATAAGAAGGCGAAGATCCTTATAGAAAGATTTTTCCCCTAACCGACTCTAGTAGACCTTAGTGACATTACTGGTAAAACACCGGTTACTTGCCTAAGGGTTAACAGCGACATAATAACCGAAGAAATGGCTAGAACTATTAGTCGCCTTTTAAATAATATAGTACTAGGACCAGATGGGATCCTAAACAAAGCCTTAAAGACCTATGGTCCACTTATAGCACCTTAGCTTGCAGATATAGCCAGAGTATACTTTGCAATAGGCTACTACCCATAACTCAGAAGATCTATAACGACAGTTATCTTATAAAAAGAAGGTAAAGTAGACTACTCAATCCCAGGAAGCTACCGCCCTATTGCCTTAGAAAACACCCTAAGTAAGATCTTAGAAAAGGTTATAGTGGACCATATAGCAGACACGGCAGAGGAACACGCCCTACTACCACAAAGCCAAATAGGGGCAAGAAAGAATCGCTTAACACTATTAGCACTTACACTACTCGCTACTACTATTAAAACTGCATAGGCTATGCGCAAGGACTTTATAGTATCAATACTTAGCCTAGACATTAGTAGCGCCTATAATAATGTACCCCATAAGCGCCTCCTATACATCCTTAAGGCAAAGGGCTTCCTAGAATAGATTATACAATTTATTTAAGGGTTTACAGGCTAGAAAGAGACATTACTGGTCTTTAGCGGATACCAGAGCCCCCCCATCGCAGTTATAATAGGTATACTATAAGGATTACCTCTTTCGCCTATACTCTTCCTTTTCTTTGTAAGCAACTTACTTAACACCTTTAAGGAAGGGGCGACCCAGGGGATAGGCTTTGTTAACGATACAAACCTAATTATATACGGGCCAATAGCCGCAGAGAACTATAGAACACTAGAGAAAGCCTATAATACCTATATAGAATGGGTAAGACGACATAGAGTCTAATTCTTACCAGAGAAATACCAGCTAATCCATTTTATAAGAAAACGCAACCAATCTGCAGATCTTTAGCATATAATCTATATCTAAGGCTTTAGGGGTTAACCAGTTTAGGGCCTAAGGGTATTAGGAGTATAGGTAGACAGTAAGCTCCGGTAGAGCGCATATGCGGTATAAGCGGCCTGTAAGGGCCAAGCACAGTACATTATATTATCCAGGATTATTAATTCTATATAGGGTCCATGCTTCCAGAGGTTACGCCTACTATACACAGCAGTTATCTGGCCAACTATAACATATGGATCCAGTATTTAGGCCATTAGAGAAACTAAGAAGGGCCCCCCTAAATCACTCCTTAAACCACTCTAAAAGGTCCAAACAGCCTGCCTCTAGAGCATAACAGGCGGGTATAAGCGAACGGCCACAGCACTGCTTGAGAAGGAAGCCAATATTCCCCCCCTATAACTATATATTAAAGCCGCTGCAATGTAAAGGGCGTAAAGTGAACGTAACTCTAATGTTATAAAGTATATCAAAACACGCCTAAATAAACTATAGAGGGACCCTAGGGCGCCTTGTAGGAGAACAAACCAACAACCCCAAAGTAGGGAAGAGATATTGGAGAAACAGGTAAAGAAAGCAAAAGAAGAATGGTACTGCGTTAGGGCCTAGGCCCATATAGAGGAGGAAGGGAGACGCGTAAGAGGCCAGCAAAGATAACAGCAAGAAAGAGAAAGGAGCTAAAGTAGAGCACAAAAGAACGCTAGGAAACCATCTTCCGTAATATAATACTAGTTAGACCAACGCTAGAGAGGTATATAGGAGTTAAAGGTACAGAGGCTAACTTAGGTAAGAGAAACCTAAGCCACGGCATAGTTAACGCTATGGGGGGTAAACACTTAAGAGCTCTAAGAAGGCCTAACAAAGGCAGAAAATATAATGGCAACACTCTTAAGAATAGGGATAATAGGACTAAAAGATTGGCTCTACTGGGTAGGTGTCCTAGTAGGCAGCCTAAGATGCAAATGTGGCTAGCCAAGACAGACACTAAAACATGTAATACTGTTATGCCCCCTACGCACCAACTAAGAAGCTATGCTCTTAGTAGCTGGCACAGAGAACTATAACACACTACTCTTAATATAAAAAGGTCTTAAGGCGGTTACCCGGTGGCTTATTAGCCAAAATGTGCTAGACCAGTTTCGGGTTGCAAAGGAAATGGTAATAGAAGGCAAAGGGGCAAGCAATAGGCGCCCCCTAATGACTCTACAGTAGTAGAGCAAAGTTTGCGATACTAGCGCGTCTATAGGCTTATTACGGCAGCAGTGGTTCCCAAGGAGGTTAAAAAGTAAGGTAGTAGAGCACCACAGGTAACTCGCAGGCGCCTCGCAAGCGAGTCCCAAAAGGCGGTAAGACGGATTATGGGGTTTTCTCAAAAGAGTTTTCTCCCCATATGTATATAAGGAGTAGTCCGCGTGGGCCTAATAGGGATCCGAATTAGACGTTAAGCAATAAATAATAATATTCTATTCTCGTTCTCTATTAATTTTACTTGGTAGAGGCGGTTCTATACTATCTCTTTTCTAGTATAACTTTAATAAGGAAATATAAAATATGGGATATATTAGATATGATTTCAGCAATTCTAATTTATAGGCTTAATTTTCTTTAGTTTTCCTAACTATCTTAAAGGGTTTAAGCTACTCGTAGTCTAGCTTCTTCTTAATACATTTTATCCAGATATTTTTTATAGATAGTAAGACTTTATCTCCTACTTTAAATTCTTTAGGCATATATTTTTTATTATAGTACCTTTTTTATATAGCTTAGGTATCTAATAAGTGCTTTTTAAGTTCTTTTTTGCAAATTTTTATTTGCTTAATTCTTTTAAACGCTACTAGTGCCTCCCTTTTAGGAATAATGTCCTTAATATTCTAGGGGTTATTTACTTTTACTCCAAATAGTACTTTATAAGAGGTCATTTTTATACTACTATAAATACTGATATTATATATATATTACACTAAAGCTAACTATGATATCTAATTATCCTATTAATAATTAATATAGTAGCGGAGGTAGTGTTCTAATAATGTATTTAGACGCTCCGCTAGCCCGTCTATTTATAAGTAAAAGGCAGTACTTATCCTTTGCCGTATTTTTAATAGGAAATAGAATAAAGACCAAAATATACTATTAAATACGGTACCTTTATTAGATATAATTCCCCTTAGTATGCTAAATAAAAGCTACCGCTTTAAAAACAGGTCTGCTAGTTCTACTGCCGTAATTATTATTATAACAGTAAAGTACTCTAAAAACCTTATATATCTGTTGATAATTACTAGAATAGTATTAGCAACCTCTCCAGTTCTTATTTTGGTAGAGGGTAAGCCTATTATAAAATCCATTGTTAATTCTAATATAGGTCCCTATAGAATAGAAAGCACTAATAACTTACTATATAGGCGATGCCTAGATATCCATACCCTTTAGCATATATTATATGTAAGCTTTTGCAGTGTGGGAGATTTGCATAAGCGACTTAATTCTAAATCTATGGAAATCAGGCAGAATATATATATAAAAGGTGTAGGTAATAAAGGGGAAATTGACTAAGTCGGTAAGCAAGTCAGTGACCAAGTCGGTGAGCGTGTCGGTAAGCGAGTCAACATGTAGGCGAGTCAGTGGTGGTTTGGCAGGATATTATAGTCGGTTACATTATATCTTAATATATAGTCCTTAACCTCTTTAAATATTTTATCTTAAAAGTATTTCCTTTAAACAGCCTTAAGAGTTCTATTAGCACTATAATAACCCCTAAGAGGGTTATTATAGAAGACCTTTAGAATTTGTCTTAAACTGTTTAGTCCTTTAAAATATATATACCACCCTTAAAGCATAATAGACCCTTTTAGTCTTGCTACTACAGCTTCTTAGTAACTTTAGCCAAATTAGTCTTTATTATATTTTTTTACCTCTTCCTAGTAATAAAGGCGTCCCTCTATTATATTTAAAGAAGAAAATCTAAAAAGGTTTTATATAAATCGCTTGCTTCTATTTTATCTACCGCTATTATAGACTTAAGGTATAGCACAAGATATTTTAAACCATTAGTGCCAGCAGATTCTCCTACTGTTGTATAGTATACTATACTACAGATAGGCATCTCGCCTATCCCCTTTAGATCCGGAAACTTGTAGCTAATACACCGTTAAGTTAAAGATGCTATAATATCCCTAGTATATCCTATAGAATTCTCGCTAATTCTAGGGTATACCAACTTTATAATATCTGCTTAGTTTATAACCTAGTCCATAACTATATCCTATAGCTCTATTATTATAGTGCTTTATAGCTATATCGCTAGGACCTCTACCTTACTATGAAATTTAGTAGTTCTAGGTAAAGAGTCTTCTTTCTTTTTAAGCAAATTTTGCAATATAGAAATTATTTCCTCTATACTATCCTAGATTCTCTTAGTTTTATAATTTAAACATCTTAATAACCTATTAGCGGAATTTATTTTTCCTAGGCGGTATATAATTTTAAAGTCGTACTATAATAGTGCCTCTACCTATCTAGCTTATTAACTACTTAATACCTTTATAGTTATAAAGTATTTTAGGTTATTATAGTCTTTAAGGACTTTAATAGGATAATTACTTTCTATATAATAATATCGCCAGGACTTTATTACTGTAACTATTATAACTAGCTCCTAGTTATATATTATATAACACTATTCTATAAGGGTTGTTTTTTTTTTTACTAAAACCCCACGGGATGCTATTCTTTATCCTTTAATTAAGATAAAATTACCTCTAGAGTAAAGCCGGATATATCTATTTTAAGGTATATATATAGCTTTTAGCAGAAGTATATTAGAATTAGCGCTAATGTAAATAAATCTTTTAACTAGTCTATAGTCTGCTTAGCAGCTTCCCTAAATATAAAGGGTCCTATCTTCTTACTATTCTTAGATCTCTTTAATAGATTGGTAATTATAAATACTACTTGCGTATAGTAAATAATAAACGTTTAGTAGAAGTTTGCCATGCCTAAAAAAACCTATACTTCTCTAAATATTATAGGGTAGGACTATTCCCTAATAGCGTCCGCCTGGCTTTTCTCTATTAATACTTCTTTAACAATAATAATAAAGCCCAGAAAATTAATACTAGTAGTATAAAACGTATTTTTTTTTAGGTTTATATAGAGCTTATATTCCCGCAGTTTTTCTAGTACCATTTACACGTAATATATATATACTTTATAGTTATTAGAGTAGACTATAATGTTATTAAGGTAGACCATATATATTATATCTAAGGGGCCTAATAATGCCTTATTAATATAGGCCTAGAATATTACCGGTGCGTTAGTAAGCTTAAATAGCATTACTAGGTACTTAAAGTGGCCGTACTATATTTAGAACGCCGTTTTCCACTTACCGCTGGTTTTAATCCGGATTTAATAGTATATATCTTTTAAATCCAATTTTATAAATATCTTTACGCCTAATAGTCTATTAATAAGCTCCCCTATTAAGGGTAGCGGGTAGTAATTCTTTATAGTAATCCTATTAAGCGCCTAATAGTTAATATAGAGATATAGGGTCCTATCCTTCTTAGGTATAAATATAATTAGTGCCCCTACTGGGCTTATAGAAGGCCAAATCTATTCTTTCTAAAAATTGTCTACTATATATTAACGTAATACCACTAGCTTATTTTCTAATAGATTATATAGTAGTCTAAAAAAAAGTTGCTTATCCCTTATATCTATCTCGTGCTTAACTAATATAGGATTAGGTAAGGTTTATATAGCCTCTTTATTAGAAACGTTCTTTAAGTCTATATATTGTAACAGTGCAAGTATGGGAGAATTGAGTGAGCGACTTAATTGTAAATGGAGATCTAAAGTGTCCATATATACACGAGGAAGGTATGGAAATAAATGAAAGGGGAGACGAATACGTAAGCAAAACAGCGTGATACGTAAGTGATACGTAGGCGATACGTAGGCAATACGCAGATAAAACAGTGGTGGTTTGGCAGGGTACCGTAGTCGGTTACATATATTCCTATAAAATCTCTAGTTCCTTAACTGTATATAGCCGGACATCCAAAAATAAATACCCTATATCTTTATTCCTAGTATTAAAAGTAGTATATATGGTATATACCTACCCTTCTTTTTATATATAGTTTAAGAAAGTTGCTTAATCTTAAACTATAATATACGGTTAAGACTTTTAGTGTTAATATAAGACTAAAGGCTAATTAATATCTGGATTAACTTATTAAAGCTATAGGTATCCTAAAACAAGGTTATATCCCTTAATTTATACAGCGTAGAAGCGCATCTCTTGCGTATTCTATAGACTATTACGGTCCTAGCTAGCCATAGAAAAGGGTTATTCCCTATAGTATGGAATCTAGTAGCCTCTAATACTTTGGATAGTATGTATCTATAAGCCGCTAAGGTCCCAATCTAATTCTTTTACTAGTAATTAAGAAATAAACCCTATAGTCACGCTGCTATTTACAAGGCAGTCTTATGTTACCTATTTTTATTAACTTAAAGGGAGATAGGAATAACTATACGGTAGCTTACTCCCTATTACGGAGCGAGCACAAGCAATAATAATATATAGCGAAGTAGATATTATTAAGCTATGTGTATAAACTGCGTAATAAAGTTAAGACGTTGCGTAAGGAGAGAAGGTAAGGAAACGGGAAGAAAGGGTATATATTATTAGTTTGGTTGCTTAGTTAATATATACACAGAGCAGAATAGGATTTAAGGGGCGGTCCTGGCAGAACTTAGCAAGATTTAATAAACTTGGCAGAATATAGCAGAATGCCGCAGATTGCCATCAGATTGCCATCTTGCGGTTGGTCTCTTCTTACTATATTAGTAGAAACAGGTAGATATATATAAGGTATTACGGAGGTGTCCCATAACAGTACCCCCCTTTTAAACTTAAGCTTCTATAAAATAGGGCTATAGTAGTTTTAGGTGGAGTTTATAAAAGTCTTCTGCGGCTTATATAAGTCCTATAGAGTTAACAGGTTCCCATAAGGGCTTAATAAAGCCTCTCCATTTCATAAAGTATATATATTTGTGTTTCCATTTGTTATACTTAATATTATTAACTCTTTTAATAAGGTACTTATCCTTACCATCCACTTTAACTAGTGGGGGAAGGTCTTAGATCTGTCTAGGTAGGGCGTCTAATATAGGGGCAGTAGGGCGGAGAACTAACGTATAGAATACGGGGTAGACTTTAACTATATTAGGGAGCTTTAGTTAGTAGGCATAAAGAGAGACAACTTTTTTAACCTTATAAGGGCCAGCGTTCTTCCAATTAAGTTTCTTAGTAGGTTATTTTATATTTAAATTTCTTATATCTAGCCAGATAAAGTCACTAATTTAGTAAACCAGTGCTAGCGTTCGGTTTTTATTTGCAGCGGCTTTATAAACAGATTAGGCCTATGTTATTTTATCTATAAGAAACTCTTATAGTTCTTCTATCTTCTTTATAAATTAATTTACTTCTATAACTTATAAGGCCTAATAAGCTAGGCAAGGAATATTACTAAAGGGTTTAAAACCCATTTATAGGTACTAGCTATAATTAGCCAAGAATAGGGAGACCTTTATAGTTTCTAAGATAGAGTTATTTATGGTAAACTTGGTAAATACAAGCCAGTCTATCTAGTTGTCCTATAAATATAATATATATATCCAAATATACTGTTCTATTATAGTATTTGCATATTCTATTTAACTATCTATTTTTAGATAATATACTATAGACAATAGTGCTTTAATATAGAGTTAGGTAATTAGTTCTTTCTAAAACGCTAAGATAAACTAGCTACCTTTATTAGAGATAATTGTTTTAGGGAGTTTATGGAGTTTCTATATATAATCTAGGAACAGTTAGGTAATAGCAGGTGTTAATATATTAGGGCAGACAATTAAGTGTCTTATCTTAGATAGTTAATCTATAACTACTATAATGTTTATATAGCCTTTACTTATAGGGAGATTAACAACAAAGTTAATTAAAATATCTTTCTATCTTTGGTCTGGAATAGGTAGTAGCTTTAGAAAGCCATTATACGTCTTATGCAAAACTTTAGCTTATTAGTAGGTATAGCAGCTAGAGACATACCTTTATATTATATTATATATATTCAGCCAGTAGTACTCCTATTAAAGTAGTTCTAGGGTTTTTCTCTAGCCTAGGTAGCTGGTTACCAGAAGGTTATATATATATTTAAAAAGCTTAAGCTTAAGTTTATTATAGTTAGGTATAATTAGGCGGTTTTAGTAGTATAAGCAATCTCTATAAGCTTTATATTTACTTAAAGAGATCTTTTTTAAGTGTCTAATGCCAGCTTAAATTAGCTTAAGTCTCTTAGATAAACCCGTTATTTAGGTATTTATTAATTATAATCTATTTAATTAATTAATTAGTTATTTTAAGGATGTGTACTATAAGGTTTTCAGCTAGGGGATTAAATAATTTGGGGTAAAGTGGGGTTTAATTGCGGTAGGTACGCGCTTCTTCCTATACTAGTATATCTTATAAGCGTTAGGTTAGGGTATTAGGTTTTTAACCTTAAATACCTAGGTAGTATATAATTAAGAATTAGAAATAAGATAGATATTCTAACTAATAGGCTTAATAATAACTTAGCTATTTTATAGTTATAAAGTACTATAGAATCTTATAGTTGCTAAAGACTTTAATTGGAAATCTAGCGTCTTCCAGTTTGGGTTGCCATTATTTAAAATATCTAATAATGGCTAACAATTCCTTATTATAGATCTCGTAGTTATATTCGGCTAGACTTAGTTATTTTAAAAAGTATACCATAGGGTGCAGTACTCTTCCTTATTATACTAGGATAAAATGCCTCCAGTAATATAGTTAGATAAGTTAGCTTCTATAACACTCTTCTAGTTTAGGTTAAAGTATTAGAGTATAGGTATAGTAGTAAATATAACTTTTAGATAGGCAAGGGCCTTCTTATATTCCTTATTAAAGATAAAGGTTTTATCCTTTTAGGTCAGAACTATAAGGGGTAAAACTAGGGCAAAGAAGTTATTAATAAACTATTAGTAAAAGTTAGTAAATCCTATAAAGGCTCTTATATCATTAACATTCTTAAATTCTTACTAATTTACAATTACTTTAATCTTCTTTGGGTCTATTTATATACTATCTATAGAAATAATAAGTCCAAGGTATAGGACTTCCATTTTATAGAATTTATATTTATCTATATCCAATTATAAGCTAGCTTTATACAGGGCTTCTAAAACAAGATTAACATATTTCTTATATTTGGTTAGGTTATTACTATATACTAAGATATTATTAATATAAGCAGTATAGAAAACGTCTAGGTAAGGTTATAGGGTATTATTTATAAAGTATTAGGATAAACTTGGGGCATTTATAAGGCTAAATAGTATTATTAAGTATTTAAAAAGTCCATATCTAGTACAGAATATAATAAGCCATTTATCTTCTTTTATAATATAGAGGCGGTTAAATGCACAGATAAGGTTAAGTTTTATATAGTAGTGAGCCTTACTTAATTAGTTTAGTATCTTTTAAATTAACAGGAGCGGGTACTAATTCTTAATAGTAATAGTATTAAGAGCTTAGTAATTTATATAGAAGTATAAACCACTACTAGGTTTCTTAATAAAGATTATAGCTATAGCTATAGATAAAGAGCTTACTCTAATAAATTCTTTACTTAGTATTTGTCTAGACACTTCTATAGCACTTAAAGTTTATTTTAAAACATTCCGTATAGGGGTCTAAATCCTATCTATTTTCCTTCTTTAAGTATAATCTTATAGTGGTATACTAGTACTTTTATAGCAGGGTTAGTATACTTCTTTAGTACTAGGGCCTTTTTAATATTAGCTATTATAACGGCGAAGATTATATATTTAGGTTTTTTGGCAAGTTATACCAATAGGATAGCTCTAATTATATAAATATCTAAGGTATTAAGCGGGCTTAAATTATCCTTGGTTTTTTATATAGTTTTAGGTTTAGTGTTAGGTATAGAGTTAGTATTAGATTTAGGTTTAGGTCCTTTAAGTATCCTTTTTATAGTAAAATACCAGTTCTTTTAGTACTTTTATATATTAAGCTTAAGCTTCTACTTAGTTTAGGGTATAGTAGTTAAAGTTAGTTTATATAGTTATATATTATTTTTAGGTTCTTAGTAGATATTAGTGGAAGTCTTATATTAATAGAATTTGGTGGAATTTTTAGGTTAGTAGACTTAGGTAGACTTTTTAGGTATAGGGTAGATGTTAGTAGAAATTTTAGCTTAGTAGATTCTAGTAGATTTTTTTAAATTTTAGTTTAGGGCTTAAGTAGTAAGTTATAAAGCACTTCTACTTATAATAGGAGGCGGGAAATAAAAGCTTAAGGTTATCCTAATTAATAGTTACCTTATATAGCTTTATCTAGGGTTATTTAAAAATTATTAAGTGGCCTAGGGTAGTTATAAAGAGCTTAATTAATTTTTTATAGTTTAGGTATTTGTTCGTACTAACTTAATAGCATGAGTGAGTTGTATCCCGGGGCACGAAATACGTATAGTATTGTATGCTCTTTGGGATGGTGGTGACTGTTGATTGTATAAAGCAGACTACGTAGTCTATATACTAATACGTCCTCCCCCTAATTAGTTAGTACTTTATAAGTGCACCAGACGCGTAAGCGAGTGGTTGGTGCACTAAATGCGTAAACGCGTACCTGGCGTACCAAACGCGTAGGCACGCGGTTGGTACAATAGGTGCTGTAATTATACACTAGCGGTACTTAAAAAATGAAACCACTTGTATATAGCCTCTGTAATTGCTTTAATAAAACCATAAAATATAAAAGAAAATATATAAAAAATCTCCCCTAAGGTGCCGTCTAAGCTGCCTTCCAAACGGTGCCCTAAGCTGGCTGTAAGTTCTGCTTACGGTCCGTAGAATGAACCATACGGCCTTTTAACGGGTAGTAGACGAGCTATAAGTCGGATCGTGAGGGCCGCTAAGGCGCTAGTGCTAAGCGAGCTAATAGCAATTTTCTATCCCGGGGATAGAAAATTGTGATTGGTTAATTTGACTACCCTGTAAAATTCGGCAGGTTATATAAGTCCACTAAGTTCCACCATAGCTTTTTACCGTTTTCCACCTGTACCATATAATGAGCCGTACGGCCTTCTAACGGGCCGTAGACGTACCATAGGTGCTCCATTAGTCCCGTTCTACCCATTCTATAACTTCTAGGTTAAGCTTATTTGTGTTAATTAGGGTTTTAAGAGCTTAATATGGCTTTGCCTTAGTTATAGCGTCTACTGGGTTATCTCCGCTGCTAATCTATTTGACCTCCGTAATCTCGCGCCGTTTGTAGGCCTAATATAAGCATATAAGGTCGACTATAAGCCTCTTCTCTTGTGTTGTACCTAGTTTGACTAGGTAGTTGTAGAGGGACTTTAAATCGGTATATAGAACTAGGGGTAACTGCTCCAGTTATAGAATCTTCTGGACCGTTAATTTGATTGCGGCTGCTATATTAAAGCTATAGGCTAGTGTATATAGCTCAGAAGCTAGTACACTACAGGTTACTTGTTTGCACTTAATTAAAGACTAGTGCAGTATATTTGCGTCCTAATTGCGGTTTGTAAGTACAATCACAAAGCCGATTTGTGATGATAGGTCTTTGTTATTAGTAAAGGAGGCATCCGTAAATACTATTACACTAAGGGAATTTAGGTCTAGTGGTATAAAAGTAAGTCCTCTTATTACGTTGTTAATTTGCTATTAAATGTGTTTATTAAGCTGCTTAATATTTTCTTCTTGTGGATCTACTGCCTGGGCCGCAAAGGACAAGTTATAGGCAGATTCGGGTTGGCAGACTATGGCTATATAGGCGCCTCTTGCACGCTATGCAGCGTATTGGTCCTTTGTATTTACGGTCTTACGGGTCTCTTTGCGGGAACTAGTAAGGTCCGTAGGCTTTGCTATAACAGGCTTTAGGTTTTGGGCTTGGCGTTCCTAAGTTAGCTTAATTAGGTTGCCCTTTTATGTAATTAGGCCTCTATTAAACTTAATTAGATTCTGCTCAGTTAGCTACTCTCACAGCTTTGCTAAGAACTTGGCCTTTTATAGTTTAGTTTCTTTAGCGTCCGCAAAGGTCTGGTCTACTAGGAATAGGGTATTATCTATTTAGAGTCCAACAATACCGAGGCCGTTTAATAGGCTGTATAGGAGGCAGGGGTCGTAGGTTAACTGTTCCATTTTAAGTTTACTAATATGGTGCTAGTAGTATGTTTTAAACCAATGGTTTCCAGCTTCTGGTACTCCGTATAGAGGTTTTATAACCCATAGGATTGTTCCTGGTTGTAGGTTAAGCTCAGGGGGTGGCCGTATAAAGATATCCCTACTTAGGTAGGTATTAGACTGCACATAGGCTTGCGAGATATCCCGTAGGTAAAGAGCTACGGGTTTGCTTTACTGTAGTCCGGGCGTAAGTGTAAGTATAATCCATTGGCTAACTTGTTGAATTATAGGCGATTGCGTAAGAACTAAGCCCTTCCCTTAGTCGTTGTAGGCTTGTATAACAAGCCTTAATTTTTTAAAAGCTTTGTTAGTACCCAGGTGCTTAATTTTGTTAACAAAGCGTAAGTTAAATATACGGACGCCTTACGGAACGTCTTTCTCTGTTATAACCGCAAAGACGCCCTTTTTAAGTAGTCCGTTGATCTCTTTACGTCGTAAGTCCGTAAAGGGGGTTTCCTGTACTAGAACTAATATATCCGCAGGCAGAGATTGTCTTGCGGATATTCCTGTGGAGGTTAGGTAAGTCTCCGTTATAGTATTCTTAGTTATGGGGTGCTTTCGGGGGCGTCCTTAACCGCGCTTTACAGTAGGTATAGCGGGTTTAGTGGGTTTCTAAAGGACTTCTAGGGTAGGTAAGGGTGCTTCTAGCTTATCTAGTTTGATGGTCGCTTCTAGTTTGTCTAGTTTAGCAATTACCTCCAGTTTATCTAGCTTGGTAGTTGTTTCTAGTTTGTCTAGCTTAACGTCATAGGTATCTTCGGGCCAAAAGTAGGGTTTTACGGACATGCTCCTAAAGCTGGTTAGGCCGCTAGGAAGTTATATATAGCACGTCTTGTTTTCTACAGCCAGTAAATAGTAGGGTCTGGTCCACTTGCTGCTTTTACGCCATATAAGGACTTCAGAGTTAAGCAGAAGGTCATATACTAGGGTCGTGTTAGGTCCGTTACGGTGGTACAGGGCGTTATTAACAGCTTGTTTGGCCCGTAGCTTAACTATCTCGGCTATCGCCTTCTATATTGCAGCTGCTTGTTCCGTAATAGACGGGGTAGGAGGATTTAGGTTACTTATTTTTAGGTAGGCTCCGTAGACCAAGAGGGTAGGTACTAGTCCATCTAGACTAGCAGTGTCGTTAATAGCTTTTATGGCCATCTGTAGAGCTAGTTCCTTTTGGATGTTCTTATACTCGTCCGTAATAATCTAGTAAGCTCTCTATAGGGCTAGGTAAGCTTGTTTAACAAGTCCAACGGACCAATACGCCTTAACTAGAACGGCTTTTGTTAATATAGCCATGGCTATAGCATACTACTGGAATTCCTTGCTAATAAAGTTCCTACTGGCGTTGTGGGTGATATACTCAGGAGGTCCAACGTACATGTCAATCTAGTAGGTCTATAAAATATCCCAAGTGTGCTTTATAGATATATTTTGCAATTAACGGGCGGCTTAATAGCGGGTTGCCTTGTTAATTATATATAATACTAGGCTGCCGTTGATGTACATAATGTCTATATATACTAAATGGTTGAAGTTAAGATCCTTATAAAGGGTGAACTTGAATTGGCCTAGGGAACGTCCGTATTTCTAGCAGTAGGAGCAGTATTTAGTTAGGTAATCAACTGCCTTTCTATTAACGTCGTTATGTCCAGAGCGTTCAAGGACTCTATATAGCTTTTCAGCTGACGGGTGGCCAAAACAATAATACAAACAGTGGATCTCCGTACTGGTAAGGTAGCACGGGTTATAGTTAAAAGATTCCTAAATGTAGGTCCATAAAGTCTCTCTCTATATAAGGAACGGGTGTCCAAATTATCATATAATTGGCAGGGTAACATGCTTGCTTCCTAGGGCAGTTGTGGGGCCGATCAAGGTGTCCGTAATATTGTTGTAGTAAACCTATAACCTGTCCATGTCCGTAAGGTAAAGTAAGAAAGGGGTGTCTGCTTTTACTATATAGAAGTTAACTAGGCTAATTGGGGTCTTAACTACAACTAATTTAATTAATGCAGTTAAGCCAATGCCAAATTAGACGTTTACGGCCCCAGTTTACATAGTGTCAATGTCCGTATTATTATTTGCGGTGGTCCTATATGCAAGGTATTGTCCGTAACCTATAGTAGACTTTTTAGAGGCGCCTGTGTCAATCATAATACCGTAGAATTCCTTGGGGGTATAGCGTTCTGTGGTAATATATGCAAATAGGTCCTGCTCGTGATCTATAACGTCCGTAACAGGGGTGCTTGCGGAATGGTTTTTAGGCGCAACTGAGTGTATAAAGGAACGGTTAGCTAATACGGTTGTAATATTAAAGGCTTAGCTGTCCGTAAAAGGTCTGAAAGTGGTTAGGAATGTCTCTAAGGTCTCTTATTCCTAAGCGTCTAAGTTAAAGTCAATTATAAGGGCTTCTATTAACTCATCAGGGGGCTCTTCTGCTTCCTCTCCTTTGTATTCCAAAATAAACTGGCTAATATAGCTATCAAGTCTCTTCCTAGACTTGTTACGTTCTTCCTGGGTATGCCTTGTAGACCAACATCCTTTCTTACCGCACACGAAGCACTTCTGGCTGGTTTGTCTGCGGGGGTATGTTTTCGTACGGGGGTTGCTATAGGGGTTACGGGTAGGACTTGGTTGGTACAGGTGCTGCTAGCGGTAGCGGTGGTCTATAAAGTAGATGTCTAAGTCTGTTTGCGGATATTAAATATCCGTAATAAAGGCTTGCGTGCTACCTAGTGGGTTTAAGACTTTGTACGTTATAATAGAGGAGCGTAGATTATTAATAAGGCCAGCTAAGGTATCTGTAGGCTTGTAGTAGGTGTACTTGCAGGGCTCTACTTCCTGGCAGGCCATAATAAGTTTATTATACAGGAAGTCGTCTGTTCAAAGCTTAGCGTTAAGGCCGTGCTATAGGTGCCGGAGGTCTTTAATAAGAATTTGTAGGCACTCTATAGTTGATTTTTCAGTGTTCTTATCGATTACGGTCCGTAGCTTAGTTGCATTCCATTAGGTAAGGATATTACGCTTATATTCCGGTCCTTCAAAGTAGTTATGGGTAGCTTTGTATAGCTTGTTAAAGGGAACACTAAGGGGGTTACTCTTAAGGTTGGTATAGTAGTGGTCAAGTGCTAGGCCGCGCAGTATAGTAGAGTAGGCTTGGCTAAACTCTTGTTTAGGAATATCGGCCTTCTAACAGAGGTCCATAAAGATGGTTAGTTTAAAGTTAAAGTTGTCGTTTTCACCGCTATACTTGGATTCGTTGGTATAGAGCTTAGCTAGGTTAGCTAGCTCCTTGCCATAGGTCTTTACTTGGGTGCGTTGCGGATCTATAACTTGCGGATCTATGGCTTGCGGATATATAGCTTGCGGATATATAGTTTGCGGATATATAGCTTGCGGATCTGTGACTTAGGCAGGTTGTGGATCTATAGCTTTATTGACGGAAGGGTTTTGGTCCGTATTTTGGTTTACAGGGGTATTATAGTCCGTAACTTGGGTACTAGGTGTGCTTTAGCCCGTAAGATTAATTCTAAAATCGCTTGGGTTTATAGGACGAATTTGGTTAAGTAGGTTAGGTATAAGGCTAGCAATGCCATTAAGTTTAGGAGAAGCAGAGAGATTATTTATAGCTTTAACCTAGTCTAGGATTTTCTCTTTAGTCTATTCCGTTTGGTCCTCCTCCTGTATTATGTTGTATAAGGACCATGTAACAGTAACTCGTTTATCCTTTTTAACCCATATACCTTAGTGATGTAAAAGGGTTCGTAGGTTACGGATAGCAGTAGGGTTACAAGCCTTAAGAATAGCTTCCGTAAAGTCCGCAAAGTCTTCCTTATATTGCTCCTATAGGTCGTCGTTCAAAAGCTTATAGTGTCCGTATTCAAGAATTTTGAAATTAATGTAGTTGTTAACGTCATCCGTAGACGTAAGGTTAACTCCTTGGCTCTACTTCTTTTAACCTTTACTAATTTGCTTGCTTATATCTGCTATATTATATAGCGTTGTATGTCTATATAAGCTGTGGCGGGTCGTAGTAGCTTATAGCGGGTGGGGGAGGTCTTGTAATAGTCCATAAAATCGATTAGCGGGTCCGTAACAGTTTAAGGGGTCTTGTAGTGGTCTATAAAGGTGATTAATAGGTCCATAACGGTTCGTAGAAGGGTAGGGGTCTCCGTAAGGGGTCTGAAAAGAGGTTGGGGGTATTAAGGGAGGGTGTAGTAGGAATAGGGGTTTGAGGTTTAAAGAGGGTTGAGGATAGGGGGTTCCGTAAAGGTTTATATTCGCGTCTATAACTTCCAGTAAACCGTATTAAGACTTAAATAAGTATACAGAGTTGGTAATAGTCCGTAATCCCCAACTTCTGACCTTCTAGCAGGTCGTACTAGGAGTCTAAACGGGTGGTTGCTGTTGTATATATTGCTTAGTAGGAGGTATTGAGTGATTGCTAATCTGTGTGCGCTTACTAATCAGTGTTCGTATTAACTTAATAGCACGAGTGAGTTGTATCCCGGGGCACGAAATACGTATAGTATTGTATGCTCTTTGGGATGGTGGTGACTGTTGATTATATGAAGCAGACTATGTGGTCTATATACTGATGCGTCCTCCCCCTAATTAGTTAGTGCTTTATAAGTGCACTAGACGCGTAAGCGAGTGGTTGGTGCACTAAACGCGTAAACGCGTACCTGGCGTACCGAACGCGTAGGCACGCGGTTGGTACGATAGGTGCTGTAATTATACAGTATTAAAGTTTTAGGACTGCTATATAAGTAATATAGCCTAAAATAGTGTATTTACTATTAAATCCAAATACATTAATATGCTGGTTAAGGGGTATTAGGGTAAACTTATTATCTTATATAAAGATCTTATTAATAAATCCTATACTACTAGCTCCTATATTAATTAGGATTTAAGTATTAGCCTATTAACCTTTCTACTAAAGACAGCAGTTAATAGTTATACTATAATCCTAAAAGTTAGGGTTTATAATATCTAATATATTTAATAAGATCCTATAATATAACTATCCTAAAGAGTGACTTAACTCTAAAATATGCCTTTTAGTAATAAGCAAGAAGGGGTTTCTCTAAAATATTAGTTATAACTTTATTTTTATAAGTAGTACTTACTAAATATAGGGCTGAAACTAGGTAAAGATTAAGGATAGTAAATAGTTATTAGTGCTAGCTATTTATAAGTTATATTAGGGTATAGGTATAGAGTAGTATCTTAAGATATAATCCTTGCTTCCGCATTTAAAATAAAGGCCTAGTTTAATATATTATTCTTATTTAGGGGATCCTAGTAGAGTATATCCTAGGGTCCCTATATTAATATTTATGGCATTAGGGTACTTAGGCTAAAATAATAACTTAGTGGATATTTATAGAGCTATTATATTATATTAAGGAGTAGACTTTAGTATTAGGCGTAGTATAATATTATACTATTTATTAATAATATTTATATAGGCGTTAAGGGCTCTTAATAGGTCTATACCTATTAGGGAGGTTTTTAGTTTAAGGCTTAGGGACTTAATAAAGCTATTAACTAGTACAGAGTTGTTTTAGCCTATTTCCTTTATATAACGGTTAAATTTAAAAAAGTATACTAGGAAGCTTTTTGTTTCTTAAGTTATATAATTTATCTTTCTCTAAGTAGTAGCTTAATAGTTTAGGTTACTATATATAGCTTTAAGAAATATAACTAAACTTTATATTAAGTTTAGTTAAAGGGGTTTAATAAGGTTAGTTATATCTTTTTTTAGTTAACTTAGGGCGTAACAAAGTTAGTTAGCTTTAATTAGGTAGTAGTTAGTATTACTAGTTAGCTTATTATTTACTAGTAAATATTAGAGGGTCTAGTAGTTATTTAGATTATTATAGTATAATAGTTAGTTTGGGGTAAATAGCTACTATAGGTTTAGGACTTTTATCCCATATATTTATCTCTAAAGAAGATATTTAGTCTTAGGGCCCTAGTATAGGCATCTTAAAAGTATAGACTTCTTCTTAGAGGTCCTTAATTATTTATAGGTATTATGCTTCTTATTTAGCTTATTATTAAGTTAAAGTGGCTTAATTTTATATAAGGGTATCTATAAAGGACCTCTATATCTCTACTAATTATTTTTAAAGTACGGATATAATGCTGGCGGCCATTATAGGGGCTTTAGAGTTATTTTATATTTTAGAGGGTAGTATATAAGATTAATATAATATAGTATTATAGAGTAAGTATAAGTGATAATAATATATAGCGAAGTAGATATTATTAAGCTATATATATAAACTATGTAATAAAGTTAAGACGTTATATAAGGAGAGAAGGTAAGAAAACAAGAAGAAAGGGTATATATTATTAGTTTAGTTGCTTAGTTAATATATATATAAAGCAGAATAGGATTTAAGGGGTAGTCTTAGTAGAACTTGGCAGGATTTAGTAGACTTAGTAGAATATAGTAGAATGCGGCAGATTGCTATTAGATTGCTATCTCGCAGTTAGTCTCTTCTTCTATATTAGTAGAAATAGGTAGATATATATAAGGTGTTATAGGGGTATCCTATAATACTCTCTTTTTCTCTTCCTAGCCTAGTATAAGGAAGTAAAAATCTACTAGGCTATCTCTTTTCCCAATTAAGTATACTCTTACTTCTTTTATTAGTAGAAGCGCTTTATATAGCCCTTCTTATTACAGTTATAATAAATATTTTTTTTTTAGTTCCACTTATTTGAATTAGGTTTCTACCTATTATTATTTTAGGGCTAACTAGCATTACTTTAGGGCTATAAAGCCTACTCGCGTTATCCTTCTATAGAGTAATTAAGTTAAAATCTACTCCTATTATTAAAGCTAGGTCTAGTTCTACGCTCTTTATTATTGCCGTCTTATTCCTTTTACTTGCCTAGATAGTCTCTTTTAGTATTCTTAATCTAAGTAGCTTTAGAAATAAGCTTTTCTTAAAAGGTAAGAATTTTGCCCTTCTCCTATATAGCCTATTAAATATTAGGTTATAACTTGGCAAGTAGCCAGTAAAGTTATATAGCGTTATCCTATAGGTGTTATGGGATATCTCTATAATACTTTATATACGTCCACCTGTTTCTATTAATATAGTAAGAAGAGACTAACTATAAGACGGCAATCTAATAGCAATCTACTAACAATCTATAGCAATCTAATAGCAATCTACTAACAATCTATAGCAATCTAATGGCAATTTAATGGCAATCTACTGCATTTTACTATATTCCGCCAAGTTTACTAAATCCTATTAAGTTCTACTAGGACCGCTACTTAAATCCTATTCTACTTTATATATATATTAACTAAGTAATAAAATTTATAATATATACCCTTTCTTTCTATTTCCTTACCCTCTCTCCTTATATAATATCTTAACTTTATTATATAGTTTATATATATAGCTTAATAATATCTACTTCGTTATATATTATTACCGCTTATACTTACTCTGTAATACTATATTATATTAACCTTATATACTACCCTCTAAATATAAAACAACTCTAAAGCCCCTATAATAGCTGCTGGCATTATATCTATATTTTAAGAATAATTAGTAGAGATATAGAAGTCCTTTATAGACGCCCTTATATAAAACTAAGCTACTTTAATTTAATTATAAGCTAAATAAAAAGTATAATAATAGCAAATAATTAAGGACCTCTAAAAAGAAGTCCGTACCTTTAAGATGTCTATACTAGGGCCCTAAGACTAAATATCTTTTTTAGAGATAAATATATGGGACAAAGGTCCTAAATATATAGTAGCTATTTACCCCAAACTAATCACCGCACTATAATAATCTAAACAATAACTAAACCCTTTAATATTTACTAGTAAATAATAAAAACTTTAATTACTTTTAAGCTAGCTTAAAAATATACTAACTAGTAATGCTAATTACTACCTAACTAAAGCTAACTAACTCTACTATGCCCTAAGTTAACTAAAAGGAGACGCAGCTAACCTTATTAAACACCTTTAACTAAACTTTATATAAAGTCTAGTTATACTTCTTAAAGCTATATATAGTAACCTAAATTACCAAGCTACTACTTAGAGGAAGATAAATTATATAGCTTAAAAGATAAAAGGCTTCCTAGTATACTTCTCTAAATTTAACTATTATATAAAAGAAATAGGCTAGAATAACTCTATACTAATTAATAGCCTTATTAAATCTCTAAGGCCTAAACTAAAAACCTTCCTAATAAGCATAGACCTACTAAAAGCGCTTAATGTCTATATAAACGTTATTAATAAATAGTATAATAATATATTACGCCTAATACTAAAGTCTGCTCCTTAATACAATATAATAACCCTATAAATGTTTAGTAAGTTATTATCTTAGCCTAAGCACCCTAACGCTATAGATATTAATATAAAGACCCTAGAATACACTCTACTAGGGTCCCCTAAATAAAAATAATATATTAAGCCAGGCCTTTGCTTTAAATATAGAAGCAAGGCTTATATCTTAAAATACTACTCTATCCCTATACTCTAACACAACTTATAAACAGCTAATACTAACAACTGTTTACCGTATTAATCCTCTAGTTACTATATATAATCTTTACCTAGTTCTAGCCTTATATTTAATAAGCACCACTTATAAAAATAAAGTTATAACTAATATTCTATAGGAACCCCTTTCCGTTTATTACTAAAAGGTATATTTTAGAGTTAAGTTACTTTTTAGGATAGCTATATTACAAAATCTTATTAAATATATTAGATATTATAAACTCTAACTCTTAGGATTATAGTATAACTATTAACTACTATCTTTAGTAAAAAAGTTAATAGGCTAATGCTTAAGTCCTAATTAATATAAAAGCTAGTAGCATAGAATTTATTAATAAGAACTTCGTGTAAGATAATAGGTTTACCCTAATACCCCTTAACTAGCATATTAATATATTTGGATCTAATAGCAAACGCACTATCTTAGGCTGTATTACTTATATAGCGACCTTAAGACTCTAACACTTAGACTATAAAGAATTAATTAAGCTCTTTATAACTACCCTAGGTTACTTAGTAATTCTTGAATAACCCTAGATAAAGCTATATAAGGTAACTATTAATTAAAACAACCTTAAGCTTCTATTTACCGCCTCCTATTATAAATAGAAGTGCTTTATAACTTACTACTTAGACTCTAAACTAAAATTTAAAAAAATCTACCAGTATCTATTAGTCTAAAATTTCTACTAATATCTACTCTATACCTAAAAAGTCTACCTAATTCTACTAATCTAAGAATTTTACTAAATTTTACTAATATAAGATTTCCACTAATATCTACTAAGAACCTAGAAATTATACTAGACTATATAAACTAACTTTAATTACTATATCCCAAACTAAGTAAAAGCTTAAGCTTAATATATAAAAGTACTAAAAGAACTAGTATTCTATTATAAAAAGGATACTTAAAGAACCTAAACCTAAATCTAATACTAACTCCGTATCTAATACTAAACCTAAAACTATAAGAAACTAAGGATAACCTAAGCTTACTGTCACGGGACTCACTCGTTCTCACGTCTCTGCGCGTCTTTGACGTTCTTGACCCGTGCTCACGTTCGTCCCGAGACACCTACGCACGTTCCCCTACAGCCCCTATTTATACCCGTACCTGGCACACGAAGACTCTTCTTCTTCATCCAATGTCTTTGTATCAACCACGCATAGTTACGTGTACGTAGCCTTCTCAATTACTACCTCGTTTAGTGCATTGTATCCCGGCTCGTGCCTACTCCGTGACACTTACTTAATACCTTAGATATCTATATAATTAGAGCTATCCTATTAGTATAACTCGCTAAAAAAACCTAAATATATAATCTTCGCCGTTATAATAGCTAATATTAAAAAGGCCCTAGTACTAAAGAAGTATACTAACCCTGCTATAAAAGTACTAGTATATTACTATAAGTATCTAGAAGTATTTTTATAAAAGAAAGCTAATAAGCTAGCAGAGCACCAACTATATAACTATAAAATTATACTTAAAGAAGGAAAATAGCTAGGATTTAGACCCCTATATAAAATATCCTAAAATAAACTCTAAGTACTATAGAAGTACTTTAAAAATACCTTAGTAACGGATTTATTAGAGTAAACTCTTTACCTATAACTATAGCTATAATCTTTATTAAGATACCTAATAGTAGTTTACGCTTTTATATAGACTACCAAGCTCTTAATACTATTACTATTAAAAATTAGTACCTACTTCTATTAATTTAAGAGATATTAAACTAATTAAGTAAGGCTCGCTACTATATAAAACTTAACCTTATCTATATATTTAACTGCCTCTATATTATAAAATGAGATAAATAGCTTACTATATTCCGCACTAGATATAGACTATTTAAATACTTAGTAACGCCGTTTAGCCTTATAAATGCCCTAAGTTTATTCTAATACTTTATAAATAATACCCTATAATCTTACCTAGACGTTTTTTATACCACTTATATTAACAATATTTTCGTATATAGTAATAACCTAGCTAAATATAAAAACTACGTTAATCTTGTTCTAGAAACCCTATATAAAGCTAGTCTATAATTAAATATAGATAAATACAAGTTCTATAAAATGGAAGTTTTGTACTTTAAACTTATTATTTTTATTAATGGTATATAAATAGACCTAAAGAAGATTAAAGTAATTATAAACTAGTAAAAACCTAAAAATGTTAGGAACGTAAGAGCCTTTATAGGATTTGCTAACTTCTATTAACGGTTTATTAATAACTTCTCTGCCCTAGTTTTACTCCTTATAGCTTTAACCTAAAAAAAATAAAGCCTTTATCTTTAATAAGGAATATAAAAAGGCCTTTATCTACCTAAAAGTTATATTTACTACTATACCTATACTTTAATACTTTAACCTAAACTAAAAGAGTGTTATAGAAGCTAACTTATCTAACTATATTACTGGAGGCATTTTATCCTAGTATAATAAGAAAGGAGTACTACACCCTATAGTATACTTCTTAAAATAATTAAGTTTAGCTAAATATAACTACAAGATCTATAATAAGAAATTATTAGCTATTATTAAATATTTTAAACAATAGTAACCCAAACTAGAAGGCGCTGGATTTCTAATTAAAGTCCTTAGCGACTACCTACTATAATTAAACTCTGCTTCGCCCTAAGCTATTTAACCCTCCCGTTAAAGACGTTATAATATATATTCTTAAAATAACTAATTAATTAATTAAATAGATAATAGTTAATAAATACTTAAATAACAAGTTTATCTAAGAGATGCTTAAGCTAATTTAAAGTGGCATTAGATACTTTAAAAGGATTTCTTTAAGTAAATATAAAGCTTATAGAGACTGCTTATACTATAGGAACCGCCTAGTTATACCCAATAATAAACTTAAGTTTAAGCTTCTTAAACATATACACAACCTATTAGTAGCTAGTTACCTAGGCCAAGAAAAAACTCTAGAACTACTCTAATAAGAATATTACTAGCCGAATATATATAATATAATATAAAGGTATATCTCTAGCTGCTATACCTACTAATAAGCCAAAGCTTTATATAAGATATATAACTGCTTTTTAAAGCTACTAGTACTGCTTATTCTAGACCGAAGATAAAAAAAATATCTTAATTAACTTTATTATTAAGCTCCCCATAAGTAAAGGCTATATAAATATTATAGTAGTTATAGACCGACTATCTAAGATAAAACACTTAATTGCCCGCCCTAATATATTAGCGCCTACTATTACCCAACTATTCCTAAATTACGTATATAAACTCTATAAACTCCCCAAAATAATTATCTCTAATAGAGGCAGGCAGTTTATCTCTGTATTTTAGAAAAACTAACTAACTAACTCCGCATTAAAGCACTATTATCTATAGCATACTACCTAGAAACGGATAATTAAATAGAATATATAAATGCTATAATGGAATAGTAACGTATTCCACCAGTAAGTATCGCAAACCACCAAGTATCTGACGTCAAAATTTACCAAAAATTGGGAAATTTATGCCTTAATATCTTAACAACCACTTAATAATAAATTCTATTAATTTAGATTTAGACTTTTATATTCGCTTTATAGCTTCTATTAAAATTGCATAGTAATTAGTTTAGTAGTTATTAAGATATAGAAATTTGGCTTTATTTTGGCCCCTAAATTTAATATCTTAAAAACTACTTAACTAACTACTATATAACTTAATAGAAGCCGTAAAGTGTATATAAAAGTCTAAATCTAAATTCTTAAAATTTATTATTTAGTGGTTGTTAAGATATTAAGGTATAAATTTTCTAATTTTTAGTAAATTTTAACATCGAACACTTGGTGGTTTGCGACACTTATTGGTGGAATATATTATATTTAGATATATACGTTATATTTATAGAATAACTAGATAGACTAGCTTATATTCGCCAAGTTTACTATAAATAACTCCGTCTTAGAAACTATAAAAGTCTCACCATTTCTAGCTAACTATAGCTAATATCTATAAATAGGTTTTAAACCCTTTAGTAATGTTTCTTACCTAGCTTATTACGCCTTATAAGTTATAGAAGCAAATAAATTTATAAAGAAGATAGAAGAACTATAAAAGTTCCTTACTAATAAAATAATATAGGCCTAATCTATCTCTAATGCCGCAGTAAATAAAAATTAAACCCTAGTACTAGCCTACTAAATTAGTAACTTTATCTAATTAGATATAAAAAAATCTAAATATAAAATAACCTACTAAGAAACTTAATTAGAAGAACGCTGGCCCTTATAAGGTTAAAAAGGTTATTTTTCCTTATACCTACCAACTAAAGCTCCCTAATACGGTTAAAATCTACCTCGTATTCTATACGTTAGTCCTCTACCCTATTACCCCTATATTAGACGTCCTACCTAAATAGATCTAAAACCCCCCTCTACTAGTTAAAGTAGATAGTAAGGATAAGTACTTTATTAAAAGAGTTAATAATATTAAGTATAATAAACAGAAATATAAATATATATATCTTATAAAATAAAGAGGCTTTACTAAGCCCTTATAGGAATCTATTAACTCTATAGAACTTATATAAGCCGTAGAAGACTTTTATAAACTCCACCTAAAACTACTATAGCCCTATTTTATAGAAGCTTAAGTTTAAAAGGAGGGGTACTATTATAGGACATCTCTATAATACCTTATATATATCTACCTATTTCTACTAACGTAGTAAGAAGAGATCAACCACAAGATGGTAATTTAATAGCAATCTACTAGCAATCTACAGCAATCTAATATCAGTCTAACGGCAATTTGCCGCATTTTGCTATATTCTACTAAGTCTACTAAATCCTACTAAGTTCTACTAGGACCTCTACTTAAATCCTATTCTGCTCCATGTATATATTAACTAAGAAACCAAATTTACAATATATACCCTTTCTTTCTATTTCCTTACCTTCTCTCCTTACGCAACGTCTTAACTTTATTATGCAGTTTATATATATAGCTTAATAATATCTACTTCGCTATATATTATCACTACTTATACTTACTCCGTAACAATAGGTCTATATAGGTGTAAGGCTATTGCCTAGGTATATAGTTGGGAGCAGGTAAGCCGAGCATAAGTTATAAGAAGAGTCGATGGAAGAGGACGATATGGTAAAGAGTAGGTATGGCAATACCTTGTACGGAGAGAGACGAACCAATAAGGAGGGAAGGGCTATAAGCCCAAGGGAGCTTATAAGGAGGTGCCAAGGGCTAGCCGAAGGCTAGCCTTGGCAGCTGCCAAAAGATCCCTTACAATAGGGTATATTATCTTCTAGCTCTTCCAAGTAGTTTATAAACTGGACTATACTCTAGCCTTCTTGCTGTTTAGTATTGTGGTATCGCTGGTTATAATCTATCCCTTAATTGGTAGGGTTTTAGACCTAATTAACCTGTAACAGTGCAAGTGTGGGAGAATTGAGTGAGCAACTTGATTGTAAATCTATGGAAATCAGGTGGTATATATACATGAAAGGTGTAGACAATAAAGGGGTAATTGACTGAGTCGGTGACCGAGTCAGTGACCGAGTCGGTGAGCGTGTCGGTGAGCGAGTCAATATGCAGGCGAGTCAGTAGTGGTTTGGCAGGGTACCATAGTCGGTTACATAACCAACCAGGACTTAAGTTCGCTAAATTTAAGGGGTATAGTAAGTTTCTTCTTATAGCGTATCTATAAACTCTTAACGGTGCCACGTAGGAAGGTAGAAGTAATTAGTATCTAATTATACTTATTAGAGTAACGTTTCAGATCTAGCTAAAACTTAGTTTTGCATTAATGGATAAAACAATATAGTTCTGGAGACTATTACCATTATACTTATTAGGTTCCTTTATGCGCAATTTAGGTTTTTCTAACGTTATAGCCTAGTATAGTATTGCCCCTTTAAGTCCGCTTTATGTTTAGGGTTTCTATACTTCTTCTAATTGTCCTTATAATTGTCCTTAGTAGTCCTAATATACTTATCTTAATTATATCTTTAACTCCTTTGTTTTTTATAGGGTCTTACATAGTAACCACTTTAATAACTTCCTAGCGGTAATCGTTTTTAAGGGTCTTAAAAGGTTAAACAGACTAGCTGTGGCTTCCTAGTTTACTCCTTTATAAGTAAAGGGGATACGCTCCTCTGGGAGACTCTATTAGCCTCTTATAGTAAGGGCGTCGTTTTAGGAGGTAAGGAGGTATAGCCTATCATTATTAATTAATAGCCATATGTTCTTTCCATAAAGGATTATAAGCGATTAGAATTATAAGAGGCCAGTTTAACCAGAATATATAATTATCTAATTAATAGTATAGAATAAAAGTTATAAGTAAGTAGAAGGTAAGTTAAAGGTAAAACGAGCTTTATATATTAAAGAACAAATGCTTTCTAACCTCTTCTATTTAGAGACTAATTGCTAGTTCTTCTCTAGAGGAGAACCAGCTCCTTTTATAATCCTTTTAAGACACTAGTAAAACTCTTTACCCCTTATCTATCTAACTATATCCTCCCTAGAATATTAGTGGGATATTAGTAAAACTTTTATCTGTCTTATCTAATATATACCTTTTAGGCGAGCCTGTTATAGTTTGTCCCATAACACCTATACATATTCCCCTATAATCCCTATTTATACCTTATACCTAGTATATAAAGATTCTTCTTCTTTATCTAATGTCTTTATATTATAACAGGCTTGTATAAATACTTCTGAACCAAAGCTTGTAGATTGCTACTATATAAGAATACTAAGCTAAGGAAAAGGAAAGGGGGTCGCGAGGGCTGGTATAAACAAATAGGTAGCGCGAGCCGCTAAGGCGCTAATAGTAGACAAGCTAATGGTAGGTAAGCTAACAGTAAGAAATAGTACTAGATAGTATACGATAATATAACAGGTGGCAGAATATAGCAGAATTTGGCAGGTAACGCGCTCTAGCACCATTATATTACTCCCCCTTCCTAAAAAAGCCTGCCCTTAGGCTTTATCTAAGTTCTTTATTATTGTCTAAATTATTATAGTTATCTAACCTCTCTTCCTAGCATTTAATCCAGCTATCTAATTTGCGTAGTAGTCTAGGAAGGTCTAGGTAGGCTAAGTGGAAATCTTATAGCTTATAGAGAGAGTACTTAAAATCAGATATGGGGTACTATTCTAGGTCTTTGTTACGACCTACCTAGCTTATATAGTATTTTAAGGTGCCACAGTCCTTAACTGCTAAGATCTCTTTAACTTCCCATTTTTTATTTTCTGTAATCTAAATTAGTGGTAGGAGGTTGTTATACTATCTAGGCAATAGGTTGTCTATAGCCTTCCGCAGTTAGTCTAGAGAGAAAATAGGGTGGATTTTTATTAACTCTGGTAGCTTAACCTTAAAAGAATGCCCTATCTTCTTAGGGATCTTATAAAGGCCAGCTATTTAGTGGTCTAGCTTATAGCTCGGCCTTTAAATCTTTTAGTTCTTTATTAACACCTATACCTTATCTTCTATATAGAAGTCTACCTTGTGATAATATTAATTTATATTAGACTCCTTCTTTTCTTATACTCTTTTTATAATTACTTAGGCAGTTTCCTAGGCTCTGTGTATTCTCTTAGTAAATACCTAGGCCTTTTTATAGCTAAGGCGTTTGCGGGCTATTATAGGTCCTATAGGTCTATCCTAATTAAAGGACGTTTGTGGTTTATATCTATAGAGTAACTTAAATAGTAATATTTCTATACTACTATAAGGGAGTGTAAGCTGTGCGTAGTCTATTATAGGCAGTAGTTCTAACTAGTTATCCTAGTAGTAGCTAATAAAGGGGCAGAGTTGCTAGTTAAGGTACTGGTTTATAATCTTAGTTTAGCTATTAGTTTAAGGGTAGAATATAGTAGAGAGTTTAATCTAGATTTTAAAGATGCGGTAGAATTTATCCTAAAAGTCCAATATAAATTAGGGTCTATAGTTAGAGATAATTAACTTAGGAGCGCTATGGATCTGGTAGATATTGTTAATATATATATGGGCTATGTCCTTTACAGTTATAGTCTTAAAGCAAAGGAGGGAAATAGCTTACTTACTTAGTTGATTAACTACTATAAAGGCCATATTATAACCGCGTTTATCCTTTAAGAATAATTTAAAGTCTATTATAATATATTACTAAGGGTGTTTAGGGACTGGTAGTGGTTATAGCCATCCAGGAGTTTGGTTCCTAGGGGTATTTATACATTTATAAGTATAATAATTTCTAATAAATTATTCTATATTGGATAAGAGTCCTTACCAATAGTAATAAGGCAATAGTAATTAGTAGGTCTTGTCTTAACTAGGGTACACTATAGAGACTTAATAGTGGGCTTTACGGATTAGCTTTATTTGTAGGTTATTAATATCTAAAACTATAAGCCGTTTTTAGTATAGGAGCAGTCCGTCTTCTATTTCTAAATTAGGGTTACCTTTTATAGCTTAATCGTAGAGGGCTTTTAAAGATTTAGCTATGCAGTTTATGGTTAGGATATAATTAATTAGTTCTATTAGTTTATTTAGGGCCTCTTCTTCTATAGGTGCTACCTTATTCTATTTAGAGCTTAGTTCCTTAAGGATATATAGGTTGAGCTGTTTGGTATAGAGGAGGGCGCGTATCTAGTGCTAAGCCTTTAGCTTGTCTTATAGCCCTATATTCTATTCTCTTTAAATTAGGGTATTAGCTTTATCATTTTGCCTGCTAGGGCGGTATATAATTATAAAGAAGAATTAGGAGAGTATTTTAGCCTACTAGGCCTATTAACTGGTAAGTTATTTTATTATTATAAAATATTTAAGGGCTTTATGATTAGTATAGACCTTAATCTAAGAGTCTATACTTCTAAGCTCTACGCGCTATTAGGACAATAATTATATAATAGCTAACATTTCCTTATTATATACTTTGTAGTTACACTTAGCTAGGGCTATTATTTTTAAGAAGAATACAATAGAGTACTATTTGCTGTCTGGGTATAGCTATAAAAGGACCCCCATTACTACCCTATTAGAGGCGTCTATTTCTAGCATTAATTTAAGGTCTAGGTTGTAGTAATAAAGGATTAGGGAGGAGACAAGTTGGTCCTTTAACTCCTTAAAGGCTTTTATATAGTTATTATTAAAGATAAAAGACGTATTGTTCTTAGTTAGTTATATAAAAGGCTTAGCTATAACTCTATAGTTATAGATAAACTAATAGTAGAAATTATAAAAGCTAAAAAAGGACTAAATGCCTTTTATAGTATAAGGGGTTTTCTAGGTTAACTTTAATCCCTTTTATACTAATAATAAACCTAAGGTACTTTATATGTTTTACTCCAAATTTATATTTTTTAATATTAACTTATAGGCCTACATTTTATAGTCTCTTTAGGACCTTCTTAATATAAACTTAATACTTAAGTTTATTATCTAAGTATATAAGAATACTATCTAGGTATACCATATAGAATTTATTAAGGTAATTAAAAAGAATATTATTTATATACCGTTAATAAGTAGCTAGCCTATTTATTAGTCTAAAAGGAAGGACTTTATATTTATAAGAACCATAGTGGGTATAGAATATTATTAGATCTTTTAATATAGGGTCTATCCTAATTTGGTAAAAAGCTTAGCGAACATTAAGCTTAGTAAAGATTTTAGCTTAGCTTAGATATACAATGGTCTTATTAATTAGTAGGAGAGGGTAGCAATCTTTTTAAGTAATGGTGTTTAGTTTTTAATAGTTAATGTAGAAACAAAGGCCTTTATTAGGTTTCTTTATAAATAAAATAAGGGAAGTAAAAGGGGCCTAACTTGGTTTAATGAACCCCCTATAGAGGTTATTAATTAAGTACTACTTAGTTCCTTTTAGTTCCTTTATAGTTTATTAGTAAAGGGGGTGTTATAGGACACCTCTGTGACACCTTATACACATCTACCTATTTCCACCAACACAGTAAGAAAAGACTAACCGTAAGATAGCAATCTAATAGCAATCTACCACATTCTACTATATTCTACTATATTCTACTAAGTCTACTAAATCCTACTAAGTTCTACCAGGACCGCCTCTTAAATCCTATTCTGCTTTATATATATATTAACTAAGCAACTAAACTAATAATATATACCCTTTTTTTCCGTTTCCTTACCTTCTCTTCTTATACAATATCTTAACTTTATTACGCAGTTTATATATATAGCTTAATAATATCTACTTCGCTATATATTATTATCGCTTATGCTTACTCCGTAACACTATATTATATTAACCTTATATATTACCCTCTAAAATATAAAACAATTTTAAAGCCCCTATAATAGCTGCTCGCATTATATCCATACTTTAAAAACAATTAGTAGAGATATAGAAGTCTTTTATAGACGCCCTTATATAGAACCAAGCTACTTTAACTTAATAATAAGCCAAATAAGAAGCATAATACCTATAAATAATTAAGGACCTCTAAGAAGAAGTCTATACCCTTAAAATACCTATACTAGGGCCCTAAGACCAAATACCTTCTCTAGAGACAAATATGTGGGATAAAAGTCCTAAGCCTATAGTAGCTATTTACCCTAAACCAACTACTACACTATAACAATCTAAATAACTATTAGACCCTCTAATATTTACTAGTAAATAATAAGAACTCCAATTATTTCTAAGCCAGCTTAAAAATAAGCTAACTAGTAATACTAACCACTACTTAACTAAAGCTAACTAACTCTACTACGCCCTAAGTTAACTAAAAGGAGATATAGCTAACCTTATTAAACCCCTTTAACCAAACTTAGTATAAAGTCTAGTTATACTTCTTAAAGCTATATATAGTAACCCAAATTATTAAGCTACCGCTTAGAGGAAGATAAACTATATAACTTAAAAAACAAAAGGTTTCCTAGTATACTTCTTTAAATTTAACCATTATATAAAGGAAACAGGCTAAAATAACTCTATACTAGTTAACAGCCTTATTAAGTCCCTAAGCCCTAAACTAAAAACCTCCCTAATAGGTATAGACCTACTAGGAGCCCTTAGCGTCTATATAAATATTATTAATAAATAGTATAATATTATACTACGCCTAATACTAAAGTCTACTCCTTAATATAATATAATAGCCCTATAAATGTCGGAACGTTAATCACGTGACGTAGTCACGAGACTACGAAGCGAGACTAACTGGTCTGACCTTGGAGTAACCCCTTTCTTCTAGACAACAATAAACTACCAACTTCAACACCGCATACGTACCACTACAAGTGATATTCGTGCACGTTGATAAAGCGAGTATACCGACAATAAATATCTACTAAGTTATTATCTTAGCCTAAGTACCCTAATACCATAGACATTAACATAGGGACCCTAGGATATGCTCTACTAGGATCCCCTAAATAAGAATAACGCATTAAACTAGGCCTTTACTTTAAATGCAGAAGTAAAGATTATATCTTAAAATACTACTCCGTCCCTATACCCTAATATAACTTATAAATAGCTAGCACTAACAACTATTTACTATATTAATCCTCTAGTTACTATCCCTAATTTTTATCTAGTTCTAGCCCTATATCTAGTAAGCACCACTTATAAGGATAAAGCTATAACTAATATTTAAAAAAAACCCCTTCCCACTTACTACTAAAAGGCATATTTTAGAGTTAAGTCGCTCTTTAAGACAGTTATATTATAGAATCTCGTTAAATATATTAGATATTACAAACCCTAACTCTTAGGATTATAATATAACTATTAACTACTGTCTCTAGTAGAAAGGTTAATAGGTTAATACTTAAGTTCTAATTAATATAGGAGCTAGAGGTATAGGATTTATTAATAAGATCTTTATATAAGATAATAAGTTTACCCTAATACTCCTTAACTAGTATATTAATGTATTTAGATTTAATAGTAAACGCACTATCTTAGGCTATATTACTTATATAGCGGTCCTAAAACTCTAATACCTAAACTATAAAAAATTAATTAAGCTCTTTATAACTACCCTAGGCTACCTAGGAATTCTTAGACAACCCTAAATAAAGCTATATAAGGTAACCATTAATTAAAACAACCTTAAGCTTCTATTTACCGCCTCCTATTATAAGTAGAAGTGCTTTATAACTTACTACTTAAGCCCTAAACTAAAATCTAAAAAATCTACTAGAATCTACTAGTCTAAAATTTCTACTAACATCTACCCTATACCTAAAAAATTTACTAAATTCTACTAATATAAGACTTCTACTAACGTTTATTAAGAACCTAAAAATAATATATAACTATATAAACTAACTCTAACTACTATACCCCAAACTAAGTAGAAGCTTAAGCTTAATATATAAAAGTACTAAAAGAACTAGTATTCTACTATAAAAAGGATACTTAAAGAACCTAAACTTAAATTTAATACTAACTCTATACCTAATACTAAACCCAAAACTATATAAGAAACTAAGAATAATCTAAGCCTACTTAATACCTTAGATATCTATATAATTAGAGCTACCCTATTAGTATAACTTGCCAAAAAACCTAAACATATAATCTTTGCTATTATAATAGCCAATATTAAAAAGGCCCTAATACTAAAAAGGCATACTAACCCTACTATAAAAGTATTAGTATGCCACTATAAGTACCTAAAGGTATTTTTATAAAAGGAAGCTAATAAGTTAGTAGAATACCAACTATATAACTATAAGATTATACTTAAAGAAGAAAAATAGCTAGGATTTAGACCCCTATATAGAATGTTCTAAAATGAACTCTAAGTACTATAGAAGTACCTAGACAAATACCTAAGTAAAGGATTTATTAGAGTAAGCTTTTTACCTATAGCTGTACCTATAATCTTTATTAAGAAACCTAGCGGTAGTTTGCGCTTCTATATAGATTACTAAGCTCTTAACGGTATTACCATTAAAAATTAGTACCTGCTCCTATTAATTTAAGAGATACTAAACTAATTAAGTAAGGCTTGGTACTATATAAAACTCAACCTTATCTACATATTTAACCGCCTCTATACTATAAAAGGAAATAAATAGCTTACCGCATTCTATACTAGATATAGACTATTTAAATACTTAGTAATGCCGTTCGGCCTTGCAAATGCCCTAAGTTTATTCTAACACTTTATAAATAATACCCTATAACTTGTTTATATTAATAATATCCTAATATATAGCAATAACCTAACTAAATATAAGAAATACGTTAACCTTATCTTAAAAGCCCTATATAGAGCTAGCTTACAATTAGATATAAATAAATGCAAATTCCGCAAAATAAAAGTCCTATACCTTAGACTTATTGTTTCTATAAATAGTATATAAATGGACCTAAAGAAGATTAAAGTAATTATAAACTAGTAAGAACCTAAGAATATTAAGGATATAAGTGTGACGGTGCTAGAGCGCGTCACCTGCCAAATTCTGCCATGCTGCTGCCATATTCTGCCAACCTATGATTGGCTCGCTTACCGCTAGCGCCTTGGCGGCTGCCCCTTTATATATGTTTACTATGGTCCTTACAACCCCCTTCTTTTCTTCTCCTTAGCTTAGTATCTTTATTAGATAGCAATCCACAAGCTTTGGTTTAGAGGCATTTATACAAGCCGTTATATTATACTAAGCTCTCCATATACTGCCTGGGAAGGCCTTAATAATATCCCTATATCTTAAAAGAAACTTTGTCTGCAATAACGTGTTAACGCGCTATACTTAGACACTAGAACAACTTTATACTGCCTAGGAAGGCCTTAATAATATCCCACTTTATAAGCTAGGCAGGACTGGACCTATACCCCTAGAATTAAAACCGAAGCGTATAAGACTAACGAACCCTAGGAAGCTAATAATGGTACCTAAAGCGAGCTTATTTAAAAGACCTACCTCTATTTAAGAGGAACATGAGATCTAATTAGGATTAGAAATTAAAGATAATAATAATATTATAAATATACGCGAACAGATTCGCGCCCTTATGGCTAATTAGAAGGTTAATTGTCTTTAAGCCTAAAGTATATAAGAGACTCTAAAGGAGATCCTAGAAAGCCTTGCTGCCTTATAAAGCAGCCCAGCCTCCCCTTTATAAAGCCTTAGTTAACCCATTTACTTAACTAAATATGATACACTAGGGAGTATGGATATAATAATAAAGTAATTAAAATCCGTTAAGCTTCCTAACCCTTAACTACTATCTAATAGGATAGACCCTATCTTTAAGAACTAGAGGATTTAAGTATAAGGAAAACTCTAAATTAACTATAACTATTTCCCCTCTAAAGAGGCTAAAATGCTCTACCTCTTTGGCCGAACTATGGGGGACGCCTAATGTTACCTTTAAGCTAAGTTTAAAGATGACTCTCCTATCTGATTTATATCTGTTAATAAGATGCTGTAGTACCTAGCGGCTATCTATGTTAACCTAAATAAAGTACGGGACGCTTAGTATAACTATAACCGCCTAATAATAAAGCTGAACTAACCCTTTGCCGAATTCCAGACTTAATTCTTACACCTTATAGGAGAAGGCCAGGTCCCCCTTAAAAACTACTAATTGGACCTTTATAACAAACTAACAATTAGGCTATAAGAGAAGATTACTATAACTTTAGACGACCTACTAACCTATAAAAGACTCGCAGCTTATTGCCTATTGTTGGACTTAGAGCTAAAGCAGATTGATGCCTACCTAGATTGGCAGAAGCGACCCTATAGCAATTAAAGCTTATCCGCCACCCCTACGGGAGCTAGAGTAGGAAGATAAGCTATAACCGCTACTATACTAAAAGCGGTTATAACTACGTATTGGTGAGCCTTGCCTGACTAGCTATATACTACAACCTTAACTAGTACTTATTACAATACCCTAATTAACCCTGCTATAGCCACTTGCTATAACTGCGATAAGGAGGGTTACTTTGCCTTATCTTGCCTAGAACTAAAGGATATTAAGGAAATAGAGGAAGGAGAAACGTCTAATAAGTTAGGAAAAGAAGAACCCTAGGGAAAGACTCCCCCCTAGGGTATTCTATTGATCTTAAAGAGATTAATCTAAGTTAGTTAATAGGTGGAAAATACTTTATGGTTCTATATATAGTATTTTAAAATGGATATAGAGTTAACTTAACTGCCCTTATTAACATTAGAGCAAATGGCTTTGCCTTTATAAATACTGCCTATATAATTAACGTTGCCAAGTTTCTAAATGTAAAAGCTACCCTACTAAAGAAGCCTGTCTAGGTAAAAGGCTATAATAGCTAAGCCGGTAAGCCGGTTACCTATATCCTGAAGTTATATATCTCTCTTAATAGACAACGTTAATACGGTATCCCCTTCTGTATCTTAGACCTAGGGTCCTACGATATAATCCTCGGCTGAAAATAGATATCCTACTTTAATATTGGGCTGAATATATAACAAAGATAGTTTGTCTGGCTGGAGAATAGGCCGAAATTATCCTCCTTTATTAGAGAAATCCGAACCAACTATAAGACACTAGCTGCGAAGTCTAACCCTATATACTAGTAGGATGTCTGGGCCCGTAACCTAGCCTTCGCCTAAGAAGACGCCCGCTGCAAAGCTAGAAAGAACTCTGTACTAACAAGGATACTCTCCTAAAGCGTTACGCTTAAGGAGGACTCTATATATAGAAGCGGGATAGATAGTAATATAGATAATGGCCAAATCGCGCAGATCTAACTGGTGTGGAAAAGAACGTACTAATAAGATATAAGGGATGGCCTCTAAAAGATATAATAGGAGTTAAAAGGAGTAACAACAACACTAATACCCTAGAGGGCCCTAAGGTTATGTACGCCCCTAGTGTTATATAACCCCCCTATAGTAGACATCGCTATAATTAGCGCTATAGCGTTCTACTTTAATATATACTGGAAGGATAATGAGGTCTTTATAACAAGCCTATATAAGATTAACTGGATTATTAATAAAAGGGAAGAAAAGCTAATTAAGGAAACTAATAAGGAACTAGTTAAACATTTCCTTCTTACCGTCTATACCAAGTATAAGGACGCATTCTTAAGGGCGGCTTTAGATAAGTTACCCCCTTACTAGATATACGATTATAAGATTTAATTGGAAGCCAATAACTTGCTAGGCTATAGCCCCCTTTACTAACAATTAATAGACAAGCTAAAAGCAACAAAGTAGTACTTAATTAATAACCTTAATAAAGGGTTTATTAAGCTAAGTTAAGCCCCTTTTGCTTCCCCTATTCTATTTATAAAAAAGCCTAGTGGAGGCCTTTGTTTTTGTATTGACTATTAGAAGCTAAATGCTATTACTTAAAAGGATTAGTATCCTATTTCTTTAATTAATGAAACCCTCGCATGTCTAAGCTGGGTAAAGATCTTTACTAAACTTAATATCCGCTAAGCTTTTTACTGAATTAGGATAGACCCTATATCTAAAGATTTAACAACGTTCTGTACCTATTATGGGTCCTATAAATATAAAGTTCTTCCTTTTGGACTAATAAACAGACCGGCTATGTATTAAAGGTATATAAATAACATTCTTTTTAATTACCTTAATGAATTCTGCATGGTATACCTAGATAACATTCTTATATACTTAGATAACGAACTTGAGCACTAAGTTTATGTTAAGAAGGTCCTAGAGAGATTACGGAACGTAGGCTTATAAGTTAATATTAAGAAATATAAATTTGGGGTAAAACGCATAAAGTACCTTAGGTTTATAGTAAGTATAGATAGGATTAAAGTCAACCCTAAGAAGGTTAACACAATCCGCAATTAGTAGCCCCCTTATACTGTAAAGGGTATCCAGTTCTTCCTAGGTTTTTATAATTTCTACCACCAATTTATCTGTGACTACGGAGTTATGGCAACGCCTCTTATACGACTTACCCGGAAAGACACGCCTTTTGTCTTTAATAATGACTATATGGAAGCCTTTGGAGAGTTAAAAGATTGGCTTATCTCTTCTTTAATCCTTTGTTACTATAACCCGGACCTTAAATTAATGCTAGAGATGGACGCTTCTAATAGAGTTATAGTGGGAATCCTATTATAGTTATATCTAGACGGCAAATGGTACCCTATTACCTTTTTCTTAAAAACAATGGATTTAGTTAAGTGTAACTATAAGGTACACAATAAAGAAATGCTAGCTATTATCTAATTATTGTCCTAATGGCGTGTAGAGCTTAAAGGCATGAACTTTTGGATTAAGATATATATGGATTATAAAGCCCTAGAGTACTTTATGACTATAAAGTAGCTTACTAGACAATAAGCCCACTGGGCTAAAATACTCTCTAAATTCTTCTTTACGATTATATATTGTTCTGGCAAGTAAAATACTAAAGCTGATATATTAACCTAAAGGGAACAAGATATAGGACCCTAGGATAAGCTAAAGACCTAATACCGGACGCGCGCCCTCCTCTATCCCGAATAGCTTGACCCGCAAATTCTTAAAGAACTAGACTCTGAACGGAATAAGCTAGCACCCTTAGAGGGAGTAGTCTTGGATGAACTAATAGGGCTAGTTAACTGCATTCTAACTATAAACCGCATGGCTGACTTCCTAAAAGCCCTTTGCAACTAAGCCGCGAAGGAGGACCCTAATTTGGAAATAGAAGAAGGACTGCTTCTATACTAAGAACGGCTTATAGTTCCAGATATTAATAACCTATAGATAGAGTTAATCCGCAAAGCCTACTGTTAAGTCTCTATGGTATACCCTGGTTATAATAAGACCTACTAACTACTAGCGCCCTGTTACTACTGGCGAGGACTTCTATCTAATGTGGATTGATTTGTTAGAAACTGCTATGCCTATAGATGCGTAAATGCCCCTAGGGATTGAACTCCTGGGTAGCTATAACCGCTGCCAGTTCTAGAACGCCCTTAGCAATATATTACTATGGACTTTAAGTCATTTCCAAAGGACGCCTACGGCCACGATATAGCCTTTGTAGTGGTTAACTGACTATGTAAGTAATCTGTCTCCCTCCCTTGTTTTAAGACTATAACTATAAAGGATATAGCCCGCCTCTATGTTAACAATATCTATTGATTCTACGGCGCCCCTAAATTAATTGTCTCTAACTATGGCCCCTAGTTTATATTGGATTTCTGGAATAAACTCTGCCGTATCCTTAGGATTAAGATTAAGCTCTCTACTACATTCTACCCTTAGACTAATGGCTAAACCGAGATTATAAACTAGTACCTCAACCAGCGACTACGGCCATTTATAGACTACTATTAGGACAACTGGTTGGAATTACTGCCTATAATAGACTACGCGCAGCTTACACTCCCCTATAATAGTATAGGGATGTCCCTATTTGAACTGCTCTACGGGTATACACCACGAACGTCCTTTAATTGGGATAGGCCTACTAAACCCGCTACGGCCCGCGAACGCCTTAGCTATAAAGAGGCCCAGGCATTTGCTAAGAGAATACATAGAGCCTAGGAGACTGCTTAAACAATTATAAGAAAGGCGCAAGAAAAAAAGAAGTCTGATGTAAACTAATATTGTTATAAGGAAGACTTCCAAGTAGGAGATAAGGTATGGGTGTTAATAAAGAACTAGAAAACCTAGAGGCTGAGCTATAAGTTAGACTACCAAATGGCTGGCCTATATAAGACTCTTTAAAAGGTAGGATACTCTTTTAAGGTTAAGCTACTAGAGTTAATAAGGATCCACCCCATCTTCTCTCTAGACTGGCTATAAAAGGCTGTGGATAATCTACTACCTGGACAGTATAATAACCCCCCGCCGCTAATCTAGATTGCTGAGGATGAAGAATAGGAAGTTAAAGAAATCCTAGCAGTAAAAAAGGTCTGTAATGTCTTAAAATACCGTGCAAGCTAGGTAGGCCATGATAACGACCTAGAGTAGTACCCCGTATCTGATTTTAAGTACTCCCCCTATAAGCTATGGGACTTCTACCTAGCCTACCCTAACCTCCCTGGACTACTATGTAAATTAGACAACTGGATTAAATGCTAGGAAGAAGGGTTAGATAATTATAATAATTTGGACAATAATAGGGAGCTTGGACAACGCCTAAGGGCAGGCTTTTTTAGGAGGGGGGGGTGATGTGACGGTGCTAGAGCGTGTCACCTGTTAAATTCTGCTATGCTGCTGCCATATTCTGCCAACCTATGATTGGCTTGCTTACCGCTAGCGCCTTGGCGGCTGCCCCTTTATATATGTTTACTATGGTCCTTGCGACCCCCTTCTTTTCTTCTCCTTAGCTTAGTATCTTTATTAGATAGCAATCCACAAGCTTTAGTTTAGAGGCATTTATGCGAGCCGTCACAATAAGAGCCTTTATAGAATTTGCTAACTTCTACTAATAGTTTATTAATAACTTCTCCGCCCTAGTTTTACTCCTTATAGCTCTAACCTAAAAGAATAAAACCTTTATCTTTAATAAGGAATATAAGAAGGCCTTTACCTATCTAAAAGTTATATTTACTACCGCACCTATACTCTAACACTTTAACCTAAACCAGAAGAGTGTTATAGAAGCTAAGTTATCTAACTACATTACTAGAGGTATTCTATCTTAGTATAATAAGGAAGAAGTACTACACCTTATAGTATACTTCTTAAAATAACTAAGTTTAGCTAAATATAACTACAAGATCTATAATAAGGAATTATTAGCTATTATTAGATATTTTAAATAATGGTAACCTAAACTAGAAGGCGCTAGATTTCTAATTAAAGTCCTTAGCAACTATAAGAATCTATAGTACTTTATAGCTATAAAATAGCTAAGTTATTGTTAAGCCCACTAGTTAGAATATCTATCTTATTTCTAATTCTTAATTATATATTACCTAGGCATTTAAAATTAAAAACCTAATATCCTAACCTAACGCTTATAAGATATACTAGTATAGAAAGAAGCGTATACCTACTGCAATTAAATCCTACTTTGCCCTAAATTATTTAATCCCCTATCTAAAGACCTTATGGTATATATCCTTAAAATAACTAATTAATTAATTAAACAGATTATAATTAATAAATACCCGAATAATAAGTTTATCTAAGAGACACTTAAGCTAATTTAAGATAGCATTAGACGCTCTAAAAAGATATCTCTAAGTAAATATAAAGCTTATAGAGACCGCTTATACTACTAGAACTACCTAGTTATACCTAACTATAATAAACTTAAGCTTAAGCTTTTTAAATACATATATAACCTTCTAGTAGTTGGCTACCTAAGCTATAAAAAAACCCTAGAACTACTCTAATGGGAGTACTACTAGCTAAATATATATAATATAATATAAAATTATATCTCTAGCTGCTATACCTGCTAATAAGCTAAAGCTTTACATAAGATATTGTATAATTACAGCACCTGTCGTACCGAACGCGTGCTTACGCGTACGGTACACCAACTACGCGTTTACGCGTTTGGTGTACCAACCACCCGCTTACGCGTCTAGTGCACCCCTGAAGCACTGACTAATTAGGGGGAGGTCGCATTAGTATATAGACTACGTAGTCTGCTTTAATATAAGAGACAGTCACCATCCAAACAAGTATATAATACTATACGTATTTCGTGCCCATGGATACGACTCACTCGTGCTATTAAGTTAGTATGAATAGATATATAACAGCTTTCTAAAGCTACTGCCTGTTCTAGACTAAAGATAGAAAGACATTTTAATTAACTTTATTATTAATCTCCTTATAAGTAAAGGCTGTGTAAATATTATAGTAGTTATAGATAGACTATCTAAGATAAGACACTTAATTGCCTGCCCTAATATATTAACACCTGCTATTGCCTAACTATTCCTAGATTATATATAGAAACTCCATAGACTTCTTAAAACAATTATCTTTAATAAAGGCAGCTAGTTTATCTTAGCGTTTTAAAAAAAAATAACTACCCAACTCTATATTAAAGCACTATTATCTATAGTATATTACCTAAAAATAGATAGTTAAATGGAATATGCAAATGCTATAATAGAATAGTATATTTAGATATATACGTTATATTTATAGGACAACTAGATAGACTAGCTTATATTTACTAAGTTTACTATAAATAACTCCGTCTTAAAAACCATAAAGGTCTCCCTATTCCTGGCTAATTACAGCTAGTACCCATAAATAGGTTTTAAGCCCTTTAGTAATATTCCTTGCCTAGCTTATTACGCCCTATAAGTTATAGAAGTAAATTAATTTATAAAGAGGATAGAAGAACTATAAGAGTTTCTTATAAACAAAATAATATAGGCCCAATCTATCTATAAAGCCGCTGTAAATAAGAACTAAACCCTAGCATCGGCCTACTAAATTAGTAACTTTATCTAGCTAGATATAAGAAATCTAAACATAAAACAACCTACTAAGAAACTTAATTAGAAGAACGCCGGCCCTTATAAGGCTAAAAAAGTTATCTCTCCTTATACCTATTAACTAAAGCTCCCTAATACGGTTAAAGTCCACCCTATATTCTATATATTAGTCCTCTACCCTACCGCCCCTATATTAGACACCCTGCCTAAACAGATCCAAGACCCTCCCCTATTAGTTAAAGTAGATAATAAGGATAAGTACCTTATTAAAAGAGTTAATAATATTAAGTATAATAAACGGAAACGTAAATATATATACCTTATAAAATGGAGAGGCTTTATTAAGCCCTTATAGGAACCTGTTAACTCTATAGGACTTATATAAGCTATAGAAGACTTTTATAAACTCCACCTAGAACTACCACAGCCCTATTTTATAGAAGCTCAAGTTTAAAGGGGGGGTACTATTATAGGACACCTCTATAATACCTTATACATATCTACCTGTTTCCACTAATATAGTAAAAAGAGACTAACTATAAAACGGCAATCTAATGGCAATCTGCTACATTCTACCATATTCCACTAAGTCTACTAAATTCTACTAAGTTCTACTAGGACCGCCCCTTAAATCCTATTCTACTCTATATATATTAACCAAGCAACCAAACTAATAATTGTTGGTAACACAAGGTGATATCACGTAGCTATGGTTCGTAGATAGTATGATGATTGTTGTTCTATTCTTTCTCCTGCTTGAGGAAGGGTGAGGAGCTTAAGGCTCCTTGCCACGCTAGTGCCGCGGCGACACGTAACGGCAACTTGCCTTACGTGACGGCAACTTGCCTTGCGTGACGGCAACTTGTCTGTATTCCTAATACTGGTAATTCTTCTTTTGCGGTTGCCATCTATATATATATACCGCTTGACTAGCGTAATAAATATTAATCCTCCTTACTTACTATTGCTATTGTAATATAAGTCTTGCTGTTCTAAAATTTGCCTTTTAGTACGTGGTGCTTTCTTACTTAGGAGTTGTAGGTAGATATCTTGTTAGGAGGGCCGCTAAGGCGCTAGTAGTAAGTGAGCTAATAGCAATTTTCTATCCTAGGGATGGAAAATCCTGATTAGCTAGTTTAAGTTAGGGTCTATAGAATATTATACTCCTACTCCCTTTTAACCTAACCTTTAACTTATATATGTAGAGTGTTTGTGTTAATAAACGTTTCTAGAGCCTTGTTTAGGTTTGCCTTTATTATTATGTCTGCTAGGTTATCTTAACTGTTAATCCATTAAATCTTAAAGAGTTTTTGCTGTTTGTAGGATTGCTAAAGTGCTATAATATTAATTATAAGGCGCTTCTTCTTTGTGGTACTAAGCTTAACTAAACACTTATAAAGGGAATATAAGTCGGTATATATGATTATGGGGATAATGGGAAGTTCGAGTTAATCTGTAATTATCTTTAGGGTAGTTCTAATTGCGATTGCTATGTTAACTCCGCTAATTATTCTATATATCTCTAATACTAGAACGCTTTAAGTGATATACTTGCTCTTGGTTAAGCTCTAATAGATAAGATTGCTATAGATTATGAAGTTATTTTCTCTAGTAGACTTGTTTGTGATAATAATTTTATATCCTAGCTAGGAGCTAAAATCTTTGTTATTTATAAACGACCTATTAATAAATACAAAGAGCTTAGCGGTGGGAAGATTAATAGGCATATAGAGTAGTCCCTAATTAAGATAGTTTATTTGCTAGGAAAGACGCTTATTTAGGGCAAGAATATTATCTTTGGTTAGTTCCTGGTGTTAAGCAGCAATAGAGAGATTAAAGGAAGCCTTGGGTTAATAAATAGAAGTAATATAGGCTCTACAAGCGCGTTACTTTATATATCCTTACTTTGGAGAATTAGCGTTAATAACGTTAATCTTTTTGCCTTGACCCTTCTGGCGCAAAGCAATAGAATCCTTGTTTAGGGAGAGGGTGCATTTATTAAAGAGTAATGGTATTATTAAATTAAGCTTTTCCTTTAGCTTTACTATAAGATTTGCCTTTATTAACTTATCTTCTTTAAGAGCTAAGAATTAGTTGTCTCCTAAGATAATTATATTATTAGTTTGCATGCTAACAATTCTAAATGGAGTTCCTGTGGTTGTGATTAGGAAGTATAGGTTGAATATAAAAGTAGTTATTAAAAGCTTCTCTTTGTGGTGCTTGCTATAGGTAGCCCACTAATGGGTTCCTGCCTCTGTAATTCTATATAATGGCTTAAGCACAACCATAATTGTATCTTCGGGATATTGGTGACGAATTTGCTTTGGAAGGTATGCTAATATTAAGCGCTAAAGGTATGTCTCTAATTGGGTGTAGGCCTAAGTGATATCTTATAAATAAACTGCTATTCTATTCTTTATTAAGGAGGGAGCTAGCGTAATAATAACTTGCTAACTAGCTCGTTAAATTATAGGAGATTATATAAGAATTACCTCCTTACTATTATTGTTGTAACCTTAGATAATAAGCCTTAATTTCTTAAATGGGGTATTAGTAGCTTTGCCCTTAATCTTATTAACTATTCTTAACTTAAAGATGCAAACTCCATTAAACTTAGTAAGGTTATACTTCTTAAATTTAAAGACTTCTCTTGTAATAAGACTATTAATCTTCTACTTGTTAGATGCTTGGAAAGGAGCTCTAGGGGTTATAATATAACCTTTCTTTTAGAGCTGTTTTGCGAGCTTAAAGTTAGCCTTCTCCTTAGCTGTTATAAAGGCTATTAATAACTTAACTCTATTCTTAATAGCGGCAACAAATTGCTCTTTAAAATTAACAAGATGTTGGCGATTTTGTGATCCCTTTAGGCGACCTCTGCCGCGTTATAGTTGCGGAACCTCTACTATAATTATATTAGAATTGTAGTCGCCTTCTAGAGCATGTTAATTGTGGTTCTCCTCTAGGGCATCCTATAAAGGCTTAGAACTATTATCTTTGTAGTAAGGCTTAATAACAGTTAATCGGAATTAAGTGGGTCTATAAGGCATTTAAATAGTACAAGTTTAACTATTAATTGCAATAAGTTAATGTGGGCCTAACTACCCTCCCTTTTTATGCTATACGCGTACCTTAGACTGGAGTGGCAGATTAAGCGTAGTTAAGGTATTTAGGCCATTTCTTATTCCTAGTGCGTTGTTAACCTGGCGTATAGCGTAGAGACGTTGCACCTCCTTTATTGCCTTGCGAATAGCCTCAGCTCGTTACATAACAGAAGGAGATAGTGGAGAATTGTTAGTTATTTAAGGGTAGGCGCCAAAGACTAGTAATATGGGTACAAGTCTATTTAGGCTAACGGAATTGTTAACGGCTTTAACAGCTATTTATAAGGTAAGTTCTTTACTAGCGTTCTCTAGTTCTAAAGAGATAATCTTATATACGCGGCGTAATGGCGTGTGATATCGCTTTACTTTTCTAATACTATTATGTGCCTTAATAGGGACTTCCTTAACCTTAATTGCTATTGCCTTTATCTATTATTAAAACTCTGTAGATAAGAAGTTCTTTCCTATATTATAAACGATTTAATTAGGGGGTCCTAGGTAGACATTAATCTAGCATAATTAAAGGGTATCCTATGTGTTCCTAGCTAACATATCCTTTAAGAAACGTGCGGCTTAAAAGGAGGTTAAGAAGTTAATAACTTAGAGTACTAGCTTGCCGCTAAAATATATGACGTGAATAATAATATAGAAGTTAAAGTTATAGTTATCTTTAAGGGTGAACTTGAATCGGCTAGAGGACTTCTGGTTTATTTAGTAGTAATGGTAGTACTTTATAAGGTGCTTAATTGCCTTAACCTTGACTTTATGGCCTGCTTGCTAAAGAACCTTAAGTAATTGGTAAACGGATGGGTAGCTAAAATAATGGTGTAGTTAGCGTAATTCTGACTTAGTTAAGTGGCTCTAAGCAATACTCTTTTCTAGTTAATAAAGGAGCAACTAGGGGTGACCCTACTTGCGTATAATAGGCACCTAATTGTCTCCCTAAATAAGTATATTCTTAAGGTTATTAAGCCTAACGCCTAATTTATCTATATCT